>Ga0181612_167992_pt1 | contig 12526 bp, 11 predicted proteins | sample HoacroProtozoa21_FD_119630 | JGI IMG/M metagenome (GOLD analysis project Ga0181612, IMG submission 119630) | Hoatzin crop microbial communities from Cojedes, Venezuel. Combined Assembly of Gp0051906, Gp0051904, Gp0051908 | reverse complement strand
CGATTTCCCCGCCCTGGGGAGGTGGGAGGGGAGAGCAGGACAAGTGCTGTGGTAGCCCGTGACATTCCGGGTTGAAGAGCTACTGGTACCCAAGCCTGCCGAGAGTTCTCCACAGCGGTGCCCACCACTGTTTCCGCATCACTCGACATTTGCTGTGTGTCTCTGCTGGTGCTATTTTTTGGTGGTTTAACGACGGATTTCATCAGTTGCTTGCTCAGTTTGCTGCCTCAGTTTGAGACCAACTGATACTACTCCATCAGCTGCACTGTGGCATATGCAGTGATTTGAGCAAGTGGCCGTGCAAAACCCGTAACAGCCAACAGAGAGCCCGCCGTTGGTGTCAGGGACTTTGGATCAGGCACAGAGAGCTGTCAGAACGGCAGTTACAGCTCTGGAACAAAATTAAGAAAAGCAATTGTAGCGGTGAATTGATACTGATGTTCTTAAAACCTCAGTAGTCTTGGCCACATGAAATTCAACCTTTCTTGTGACTGAAATAACAGTGAGGCTTAGGTCATATAGTAGACTAATCGCCTGTAACATTTCATTTTCAAAAACTAGATTGTTCATGAGTTATAGCAGAATATTTTAAAAAGAACCTCCCCTAAACCCCACCAAAAAGCCTGCATTCTGTTTCTTTTCAAGCAAGGGCAACAAACCAGGCAAAATTATCGCAAAGTTCTTTTGGTCCTTAACTGCTGCCAGGCTGAACGAGGGGCTATGTGGTGTTCATCTTACACACACTCCTAAAGACTGTTGAAGTCCACAGATGCTGGGTAAACGCACTGAAAAAATTCAGGGCCCAGCTCAGGGGCAGATTTGCAGCCTGAGGTGGGGTGGGGGGAAGCTTGGGCTGAGCCTCCCTGTCCGCTGCCTGTGAGTCATCTCGTCAGGATAGCGTGGGACCGAACGGGGAGCTGCAGCCTGCCAGCCGCCCCGCGACAGGCTGTCCCCAGGAAAGGACAGGCTCTGTGCCTGTTCACACAGGTCTGTCTACTGGTTTAGAACAAATGCATCCACTGTCTTGCCCAGCGCACGGGCTGCATCCCTCTTGCCCTGCTTTTTAAGCATATGTTTGTCTACTCTGTAATAGCCGTGGAAGCCGTTGCCTGCATTACAGCAACATGGGCTACACCTGGGATGTTTCAATCCTGTTCCTCAGATTGCAGCAGGCCTTCTCGGGGATCTTGAGAGCTCTCCTTGGTCTTTCAGGCTTCTTGTTCCCCTTTCCCCATCCTGCACCAGCCTCCTGCTAAAGAAATCACAGAATCACAGAATCACAGAATGGTAGGGGTTGGAAGGGACCTCTGTGGGTCATCTAGTCCAACCCTCCCTGCTTTTTTTTTCATGACTCACACCATGTTGGACTTGATGATCTTAGAGGTCTTTTCCAACCTTAATGATTCTATGGTTCTATGTTTAGGACTCCACAACCTCTGATCCAAAGCCCATGAAATCAATAGGATCCCTCCCATTAACTTGAAGTGGGCTCTGAATGACACCCTGTATTCGGTAGACAAGAAAAGACGAAGGGCTGCTTCGAGATGTCTTCCCCCTCTCTGACCAAAAATTGCTGTAGGCTAGCTAAGGGCTAATTTGAAGTGTAGCAAACATGACCTTTATTAATAACATTTAAGCTGAAGGCTGCAATCAGAGACCAGCTGCAGGAACTTACAGAAAATAGAACCCTGTCATAGCAAGTCTCAGATAGCAACTCTACTGGAAATAAGACCCAAACCTCACACCTTTTGTACTGGGGGTTAGCGAGTGACCGTGAGCTACAGGATTAAGGAGGGCAAGGGATTCCCCACGCCTCCTGCAGAGGTGGGCAGGGGAGTGCCATTAACCCCCGAGAGCAGCAAGGAGGGCAAGTCTCTGCCAGTTCCCAGCGACACACAAAATGCAAGGTAGAAAATCCCCAGGAGCATGGGGAATGGGGAGAAGGAAGGGAAGGAGATGGGGATAAAAGGAACGAAGGTTCCCCGCGGCCAGAGGTGCGGCTTCCCACGCAAGCAGGCTGGTACCCCCAACAGCTCTACATAATCCCCGCCTTTTCGGTCCAGTGAACCGAGTTAAGGGAGACGATTCCACAAGCTGAAGAGATGGAATAAAAGGTGCGACAGTGAGAGGGGCGGGCGGCACGGGAAGACGGGTGATGGGAAAGCAGTGGATTTGAGAAAGACCACGGCTACCAATGGTGGGTGTTTGGCCTCCCAGAGCCAAGAGCGAGTCGTATCCCCCTTCTTGCAGCACTCGCCTCGGGTGCGCTAGAAATAGCAAGCAACTTTGCCTGAGTGTCTCTAGTTAAACATTTTCCTTCATACCAATACAGGAGCATTATTTTAGGATGTGACACTTGACACTTAGCAAGCAGAAACTTGCCTTTCCTCAGGAGGAGGCATGTTTTCTAGTTTTTGACATCACCGTTATTATATCAGAAGAGAAATAAAAGGCATTTGTTAAAAAGGCAAATAATTAAAATCCCATTACAGCTCCAAATCTGTCATCTTCCTCCCCAGAACAAGCATTAAAATTTTTATTAATAAATGAGCAATTACTGGTGACCTCTGAATAATTTCTCCAACCTTAATTTCTCATCACTGCAATGCTATGTTGTGTTACTCTAATTTTACTTTGTGCTTTTCGCATTTGATGTGTTTACTGAAGTTATAATTTCCATATTAAACAAGTTCTCATTGAAAAATTGCTTTTTCAAAAATGATGTTAAAAAAATACCAGTCTTTTTATTGACTGGGAATTTAAACAAGTAAAAAGTTAAGAAACTGTTAGCTGAAAATGCATTTTTAGTGGGCTACTTTTTGGTAATGATTTCCATAAATTTTAAAGTAAAAAAGACTGAAAAACATTGTCAGCCATCCACCCACCCAAACTTCTATAAAACTGAAAAAAAAAAAGCAGGTTTGTATCCCTTGGAAAGAAAACCAGTTGTGAATGGTGGCTTTGCTTTATGAAACTGGCATTCATAACCGATTTAAATAAAATTCAGACAGTTTTTATGGAACATTAAAGAATAAAGATATGCCTTGTTCCAAAGGAAGTGAAGTGTGGTGAAATAAAATTCATCAGATTTCCTTCCACGTAAATTGGAAATAAAATTTCCAAAGTCATCACCCAGAGCTATAAATATTTTCTCCTTGGGGTCCGTGCAGGAGATGCAGGTGACTCGGTAGGGCCCAGGGGAAGTATCGTGTGGGGCAACCTGGCAGCTACCTTGGAGCAGCCGTCCCTCGCTCCGCACCTCGCCGTGGCCGTACCTGGAGCACCAGGGTCAGGCCAGAAAACTGGCTTTAGTCCCCTGGTGCTCAGGTCCTTCTGCACCTCTGAGCCTGGCTCTTGCTCGTGGAGGATTTTAATGACAACAGGTTTTGTCAGGTCTGAAAAGTTGCCTCTGTGTGTGACTCTCTGTAATGGTGCGGTTGGCCTATGTCTCATATTGCTGCACGTGTTGCCCTCCGCATTAAAAAGGGAAAGAGTTCAAAGGCTTTGACCCCTTCAAGAGCCAATATACAGCGGTAATAGAGTGGGATTTTGAAAATCAGGAGCCCATCCTCTTTGTATTTCTCAGAGTAAAGATCCAGCCCGTGGCAAGGAGGGTTGAGAAGAGCCTGGCCGCCATTCAGCGGGGAGGCTTGGGGGTGTGCTGGGATATTGACCATGTGGCCTCCTCTCTTTGGGAATCCCCAGGACTGTGCAGGGCTTCCCGGAATGACGTCCCAAGAGGGCAAATTAATGCCATGCAGTTATTTGAAGGCACACTGAAGAAGATCTCTCTGCAAGGAGCACGCGTCTCACTGCTCACTGCTGTCTGTAAGAGACACCATATTTACATCTCAGCAGTGACTTGTACTATATTGCTTTCGAGATGGGAAGAAAAATACCAAAATATAAATCCTGCATTTTATTATAGAAGTTAATACCAATAATTACTTAAAATTTAATGAATTTCAGTTTTCACTTAATTGCTTTTGAGTAGTTCACTTAACTTATTAAAAAGAAGCAAGGACATATTCATTTAATGAGCAGCAGCAGCCTTGGCCTAGCATCTGCCTACATTCTCTTTTCAATTAATCAATTATAGTCCAATGGTGTGTAATTACACATTAAGAAAGTTATTGGATATCGCAGCATGGCTGTCCCAGGGGGCTCATGAATACACTAATATAACACACCTGTAATGACCTGTTCTCAGATCTGCAAATTGCTCCCATTTCTCTCTCTCTCTCTCATTGCTAAATGAAGATGAGAGCAATTACCATTAACTTTTTGAGTCACATCTAGTCAATGAGAGAGAAAAAAGATCCCTACCAGCATTCATAATAAATCTGCCTGTTGGTATCGAGTATTTTAAGTGCACCAGCCATCGAGCTGGAAGGCAGGAAACGCACATAGGGATCGCACTGGGTTGTGGGGATCCCGGGGCCAGTCTGGCCTGAGCGGACACTTCACCTGTAGACGAGAGAAACAGGCCAGCAGGAAAACCTCAGCAGATCACACCCAGGTGTAATTTGCCTGGGTTGGTTCATATCAAACCAAACTCTGGAACTGATCCCTATGCAGTGGCCCCGAGTCTTTGCATAGCAACTAAGCCGTGTTGCTGTTGTGTTGGGGTTTTTTTTGAACGCTAGAAAGAACAAAATTTACTATGTAATGGCAGAAAGGCTTTGGCTGTGCGAGAGGATACAGTCACCAATGCTCTCTTATTAATGCATAACAAATGAAACGAAGGAGAGACTCTCAATCTGCATAATGAAGTCTGACAGATTCTAAATTGGTGATTTAGTCAACTAAAGGGTCCAAAAATGCTCCGTGGAAGTGAGCTTTCGATGGCTCCGTAAGTCAAACGGGGGATGATATCTGTCAACATTTTTATAAATGTTGTCTTGCACAGTGTGATTTTGATGTGCTGTTGTCTCTCTCTCTCTGGGAAGAAGCGTCTGTTTTCCTACATGAAGTTTTCTTGTTCATGCTTTCATTTGCAGACTGGGGTCTCTCAGATGGGTGTACATGCAGATCAACACGCAGCAATATCTTGAGCACAGCTGTTCTTTATAAGCAGGGTCCATTTTGCTCATGGTAATCTGAATTATTTCCATGCTGTATGCCTTGCGTCAAACTAGCATTGACAACTTCAGTGAAGCCTTCATCATGCCAGACGTTACTTCTCTTTTTAAGGACTGTGCATGTCTCCTTGTGGTTGATGTCCCTCGGGGTAACACTCCTGTGGGATTCAGGTGGTCAAATGTTGCTCTCAGTTGCACTGACAGTGAGGCGATGGATGTTTCAGTCTGAGCTTCAGCTGGGTCCGCATTTCACTCTGGGTTTCACCTGTGCCACGTTTCTTCCCAGTTCCGCAGCACTCTGAGGTTTAGGACGCTGTTCGGTTCACATGCCTAGCTGCAGCATCTTAGTATTTGACATCTGGGCTGGACTCTCTCTAGGTCCCGCTGACAGTTAACAGAGGAAGGCAAGCAATTCTAGAGTGTGATTTACTCAAAAAGATTAGGTGCTGATTTAGGATTGGGTAAACCACCTTTAGATGTGCCTGTATCTGTTCATTAACTAGATAAGTACCTTCCATATGACACCCACATTTTCGACAGCTACAGTCGTCAGTTGAACTGCTGATTTCTGCATGTGTCTGACTTCAGGCTTGCACGTAGAGCCATTCAGTTCAAGCAGAGGGACTAATGGTATGCTTGAAGTTAGGTATCTGCTAACTTTGTGTTTAGATATCTGGTCTCCACCTTTGAGATGGGGGTGCTGTTATTTAATTGCCTTTGCATGCAATTTGAGATTGAGATTGAAATGTTAGGATTGCAAAGTGATATCTATTATTTAATGTTGTGTTATGCTCTAGATAGCTAACAACAGCACCCTTGGTATTTGCAGAGAAGTTCATTTATTTTGCATTATTATCTGACACAATAGGAGAAAACAGGTTCTGAGGTTTTCTTTTAGGTATTTAAAAACAATTTGACTACCCAGGCAGTGCATAGTAACTGAAGCAAGCAGAGCAGTGAGTGTGAATCCCACAAAGTGATTCATAGTGTGCATGTGTACAGCGTTCTCAAATTCTGCTCAATGCACAGCCTTTTTTTTGTTCAGGACCAAAATTCAATTCTGTGCTTTTTCTTTTTTTTTTTTTTTTTGATCAGTGCCTGAATGATCAATTAAACATGTTTTAAGCAGAGAAAGGAATACAATTGTAGTCTAGAGCTTTAATACACAATACAATATTCAGTTCTACAGGGTAGTTAAATATTGGTCCTAAAATACCTGTCAGTTGGCTCTTAAGCTGTGTAGTTTTTGTGTGTCTGATGGGGAGGAGGGTGGTATTTCATTCAGCTGCAAAAATGTGTTTCTAGCTGCAAAAATGTGTTTCTAGCTGTATTCTCCACGAGATGCTGTAACTCTTTGCATGTCACTTTCCTAATTGAGCAATAAACTCTGTATTGTACTAATACTTTTTATTATGAGGAATAAACATGGTTCTTCTAGACAGGCAGAGGAATAATTGACCACCTGTGGCCAGTCCTGAATGAGCATTACTGCACATGCCACTGAAAGTAATGTCTCCTTAGTGAAAAGGGGAAACAGTCGTTTTCTGAGAGATTTTTTTGTGGTTAGGCAGCTAACACACCCGATACATTTCCACTTTCTAACAACATGGACTCCCGACTGCCAAGGGAAGAAGCGCTTGGTGCTCACTCAGTTACTGACCCTCTCACTGTCTTTGGGATTCAAACAGCCGCTTCATTTGTTAAACACATTAAGCAAAGGGCCAGATTCTGGCTCGAGCCAGGGGTGCCTTTACATCACTCTGGCAATAGAAGGAAGTCTCAAAAGGTGGTGTGCATGTGATGTACTCCCGTGGCCCCTTTCTGCTGCCAGAGCAGTGCAAAGGAGTCTCAAAGTGGATGAGAATCTGTCCCCAGCGTAGCTTTATGTAATGCCGGAAGATAGCGCTAGGATGTTGTGCTGCTGTATTGTGTTACAGCTGGCCCGGCACCCAGTCGTGAGGGCTGAAGGATGCTGGAAACAAAAATATTAAACAGCTAAGAGATGGACTCAGTAGAGAGATATGGTAAATGCTTCTCTTATCAGTTACTTTTCACTTTGTATTAATAAATCTCTGGGACCATATCTCATGTAAACTGCCAGATCCTTCAGGATCCAGTCTCTTCTTTAAACTGGAAGCAGGGAATGCCATGAGCAAAGCACACCAGCGGGAATCCCAGGTGCGCACGCTCCCATAGCACGTGATGCCTATGCCAGAGCACGTGCCCGGGGAGGAACGGTGTCCTTGGTAGGTGTGCACACACCCTTACAGCACAGGGCTTGTGCAGGGCCTGGAAAATGTGCCCAGTCTTATCTTATGCATATCCTATTTCTTCCTTTCCAAGACATCGCAGGGGGCTGTGTTGAGCAAGGGCTTTTCTCCCCAGCGGGTGCGCCTGGTGTGTTGCCACAGGGCTCTGGGCAACACCTTCCTCTTAGTCACCACACCATGTTCATTTAATGAGGGGTTATAACTGATGTGCTTGCACATCCAGTTATAGGTCTCTTCTTCCTCCAGCCATAAACTAGGGCTGAAAGTAGTAGTTAGGCGTGGCCAAGGCCTGGATGAGTGCAAGCTGTCCAAAGTTCAAACCAGATTAGCTCAAGATCACTGCGACTGGTGAAAGGAAATAACCAGAGGGCCTGGCTGCTGGCATACCCCCCACATAAATGAATGCATTTGCCCACATTCGTTATCAAAACCCTTCCTTGGGGACCTTGTTGAAATCTCAGCTGCCCTAAGTCACCACACAGCAGCAGTGACAGAAGTGGTGGCTTCTTTCTTCCAGGAGGAAAGACTTTTTCTCTCCAATGCCGCCCTGGTGAGATATGTCCCTTTGCTGTCCCCAAGCTCCTGTCCCTCTGTGGCCACCTCTGCGCTCGGCCAGGAGGTGGGGACCAACCGGACCACAGCAGCCTGCTTGGGTGAGCTGCAGTGCCTTGCATACTTCGAGAGCAGGCTGTGCTTGCCTGCATGGAATTTACTATAAACCCACCGCTGTTTCCCTGCAGCTCGGCTGAGTCAATGTGAGTGCTGGGAGGAGCCATCATCTAGACAACTTTGGCCCAATTTTCCACCCATGCTGTTACAAAAATCTGCTGAAAGCAAATCTGATTAACATAGCAGAGAAAATAGCTCTGCTGTAAAACATTGAGGATTGCCCCTAGTGCAGGTACGTTGCGAGAAGTGGAAATACCTTTTTGAATTTTTGCGTACTGATGGGCACTGCAGCTCATGGTCTGTGCTGGCCGTCTGCGGGTTCGTAGGTGCTGAGCTAGCAAAATATTGCTTGCCCTGTGGAATCTCCCTTTCATTTTCAGAGCCACTTTTTGAATGTCAGAGTGGCAGCACATCGATACCGCAGTGCCCTGCCACAGCAGGAGTGTCGTGGAGGTACCGCATCCCTGGTGTGCAAAACCCTGGTCGTGCACCAAAATCCATCCGGGTGAATGTGAGCACCCATGCCAGAGGTATAAGCTGCTGCAGGCGTGGGGACCCCCCAGTGCCCATAGGGCTAGGAAACCGCAAAGAGGGCAAATCCAAAATAGCCTGGACCTTGTTGACCCTCCGGGAACTCTGCATAGCTCTGTCTTAGAAGAGGGATTTGGAGAGTGCCCAGATTGCGGCACTCAGAGGGAATTAGAAGTGTTCAGATTTCACATTGTGTGTTTTCTCACTGCTGCTTGTTTCCTGGGTGGGATTTTCTCCTTTTCATAGCTGTAAACACAGCGCCCGGGTGAGCTCTGGGAACAGCCTGACTCAGAGCAGGTCACCCTGAATTCGAGAGAAGTAGAAAGCTAGAAATGGAGAAGATCTATCAGTTCCTCCAGCCGGTACTTTGATTCAAAAGCACATCTGTAACGCGCTGTAGGCTGTGAGAGAGAAGAGAAAATCGCTCACTTTTCCGTAAATGGAGGAGCAGTGTGTATCACGATCTGGTCTGAGAAACCACTCCGCAGCCTCGACAGCGTGTGCTCCCTTTCAGACAACCTCATGCTCGAGTGAAGGCGTTGGGGCCATTTGAAGCTGTGCCCGGCACCCCTGCCTGTAAGCATGATAGAGAAAGAGAGCAAGTGAGAGAAGAGAGAGAAAAGGGCACAGGCTTTTGGTGAGGACAGGGAATCAATTTCAGGTGTTTGTGGCACCATGCGAACCTTGCGTGGTTATTATCTTCCTGAGCGTGACATACCCTGGAGGCTGGAGGAAACAGTAACGGGTGGAGATGGGGTGGAGGGAGTGAAAACTACCTGCAGACCTGGCATCTGAAAAAATCCAGAGACAACGCGACTATTTTAGCAAAAGTGCAAACAGTGATAGATGCCACGGGGCTGCTGTCACTAAAATTTGGCTATAAGCAACATATTCATATTTAAACAAGTCAGCTTTGCACACTGAAATGAGCAAACACTGTCTCTGTGCTTGTTTGTTTGTTGTGCAGAAGCCATCAGCTTCGCTCCTTATCCCTGCACCGTGGTGGTGATGCGGAGCCAGGATGATGGACCGGCTGTCTATCTAGCTTATCTGCAAGGCCACAAAAGATTTGTATCTTATGCGGCGTGATAGGCTGTTCTCATGCAACAGTGGAAAATAGGAATTTGGGGCTGCCCTTGCAAAAGTACCATCTCCTGCACAACATTGCCATTCTGGTAAGCTCACTTGGCACAGTTTGTACAGCTAAGCACATCCACTGTGAAACCTAACACTGGGATGCACATGAATAAAATCACACAAAATCCGGAGAGGAGCAAGCATCAGAGAAGCTTTTGAACGCAGGGGGCAAACCAGCAAGGATGGAGTTCCTGCAGTTTCTCTCCTGCTTAGAGGGGGCCTGTGTCACCTCTGGTCAAAGACCCCCAGCTTACACCAGCATTATACCTGGCCAATTATCTTATTTAGGTATCTCGTATATATTTAGGTCTTGAAAAGGTCAACAGCAGAGCACGGCTTGGCAGGGTTTTTTGAAGCTATATAGGACTGGAAGCTTTGCTTCTAGCATCATTAGAAAATAATTGCTTGTGAATGTCCAGGGATTTAAATCTACATGTTGGAGCTCTGAAAAGGAGGGCAGGAAGGTTTAAAACATTATTGAAACAGCTGCTGCTAACATTACACTCGCTGCAGACGCCGAGCGGGGAGCGAGTGGAGCGCAGCGGGGGGAAGGACGGCTGCGCCTCGCCTGCCTCGGTACCCTTGTTCTGGGAGCCTGTCTCCTCGGGCTGCTCCTCCTGTGACTGTCCCCCTCACGAACACGCTTCTCCGTCCAGAATTCACGGGAGCTGGTGCATGTTTATTGGAAGCAGCAGCAAGGCAGGGATTGTGCTGGTGGCACTCCAGCTGAGCTGTTTTCACCCAAGTGCATCTGCTGTTCTTCCCTTTCAAATGATTTTTGTCCTTTGGTTTTGGTTTTCTGCTCCTTGCAACTTTTTCCCTGGGTGTCTCTTCCCCTGCTGAATATCTCTCTTCCTCCATTACTATATTTCCTTTCTCTCAGTTTAACTATCTTCTTCCCCAGGTCCATAATAAACCATATCACTTACATTTTATGGCCCCACTTGTTTCCAAAGTTCCTGTAGTCTTTGGCTCCTCGGTGCTGTTAGCTGTAGAAAGTCCCCTTTCCTAAATGTTGTAACGCCGAGATATTACTAACTGGGATGTTTACCGCCTGAAAACCTGTCAGTTACCTGCCGCTGCTCACAGCTTGATTCCTCAGCATGACCAGACTGGGTGGCTTGTCACTCTGAACATGAGCCCTGAGTTCCTCACAAGGAAGACTGCCTCGACACCTGGTGTTAGACCAGTCCTTAATGAGGCGTCTGCTCACTCCTCAGCTCTGTTACAGATATTCCCCACGACCCCGGCCAAGTCATTGTATCTCTTTTTGTCTCTGCTCCCCATTCAGAAAATGGGCATAATTGCACTTCTGAAGCTCATGTGGAAATGCGACGATTAATTCCTCCTGCTTGCTTTGCCTTTACCTCATCCCTTTTGTCTGCACGATTGTCACCTGGGGTAAAGTGCCACCGAGTCGGGGTAGCCATGGTCGGTCCAAAGCTGATGCTCCAAGCAGCTGGCCCTGTCGCTCGCCGTATCCCAATAACATTGACAGCAGAGGGCCAGCTGTGTTACTGTTTGCATAGCAGTCCTCTGTGCTTTGAGGAGCTTCCTCTGCTGTCAGTAGCGAACAGAGGAGCTTCCAAGGCAGGGTGCGCAGGAGCGTGCAGTGGTTGTTGCAGGACAAAGGGGTAAAATGGCTTCCTTTGAGGGCTTGCTCCCTGGGGTCGTTAGCAGAAAATGTGGGGCCTTGGAAGTACCAGAAGGAGAGGGAGGGAAGCAAGGCAGTCGCTCCAGTTGTAAAACCCATCTCCGGTTTTCATCCCTGTTGTCCATCCTCTTTCCCTCACCCTCCCCGCTTTACTTCTGTGACATTAATGAAATGAAGGAATGCAAGGTAAAGGCATCCTTAAGGCTGTCATGGTTGCCAGGTAATGCTAATAGCACTTTCTCTCTCACATACCTGCTTCTGAACGCTGATGTCATTTAATTATTGTGATGTTGCAAATGAAGGTGCCCACACACAAATTCAATATGGTTGTAATTATTAGAGGTGGAATGCCAATTAAGCACACACCAAAAGCAAGTGGTATATTTTTGATTTGTCATCTGATTTATTATCATTTACCTCGCGCACCTCGGACAGCACCGCCTGAGTCAGGAGTAGAGAATCAGCCCTTTGTACATAAAGCTTGCTCTTAAATCTACACTTCGCAAGAAAACAGCAACTGGCATAAAACATTTGTTTTTAAAATACAACTGGGAGTATAGTTTTGAAGCATTCTCCATCTCAGGTAAGGAACACAAGGGAAGTTTGACTTTTGGTAGGCAGATGCACATCTCCAAAAAAAAGCACTGACCACAGTACCATTCGCGTTCATAACGTATGTCAAAAAGACTTCAGTGAAAATCCAAATTATGCAGGGAAGAAAATCCGGATTGCAACCCGTTTAAATGTGTTGGCCAAGTCATCTAAGAAGATCTGCAGGCTTGGGCTTCAGCAGCTAAGGGCACATTGTCTGCCTACTAGCTAATTACCAGGGTTTTCAATTTTTAGGTATCTCTTAGCATTGCATTTTTCAATTCTAGTCAGTCAGTGTTGCCTTTTGGGGTGAGGAGCACAATGCTGGTGGAGCATCCCGCCTTGCTGGGCAGCCTGGGCACATTTATAAAGTTCTCCTGCTCTCCCAACCTGGAAAGAAGCCTTCTTTGAATACTGCGCACTGCTCACCATGCAAGCAGCTCATTATCCCAGGCATTTCAAGACTAATTTATAGCACATTTGGCTAATTTGCATAAGCCATGCAGTACACAGAAGATGTCTCCACAATAAAGTAATATGCCAAAATCGGGATTTATGTGAAAACATGCATACTGGGGGGGGGGGGGGGGGGG
>Ga0181612_142933_pt1 | contig 12526 bp, 7 predicted proteins | sample HoacroProtozoa21_FD_119630 | JGI IMG/M metagenome (GOLD analysis project Ga0181612, IMG submission 119630) | Hoatzin crop microbial communities from Cojedes, Venezuel. Combined Assembly of Gp0051906, Gp0051904, Gp0051908 | reverse complement strand
TGCGGCATTATGAACTTCAAGTTCCTATTTCACTTGGAAGCCAAATGCTGGCATTTACACCGGAGCGCAGGCTCCAAGCACCAAAGAAACTACGGCACTTACGCAGACACTGGGGGCCAAAATACCCTGGTTTGCAGCCACCTTCTAGTTACATCAGGAAAGGAAAAGAAAGAAAGGAACAAAGTTAGTGCATAAAACCATGCAACTCCTTGTATTTTTGCAGAACAAGACAGATCAGTGCTTAGTAATTGTTACTCTTGAACCAACAAAACTATTTGTATGCCACTTCAACACATATCTCATTTAAAAAAACAGTCATCTGTAATCGTGTTTAGTCTTCCAGCACTAATTTACAACTTCTACAGACTTAGAAACTTCCATTTAGAGGCAGCAGCCCTTCTTCTGCCTTCAGACTCAGATGCTACTTGTTGAAAATGTAAATAGCTCAAGATCTGTTTTCTCCTGTTTATATTCCTTCATTTTATCTTTGTGGTTTGATTTCTCCTTCCTTTTAAAACCACGCGAGAGAAGGGGATATGTGACAGACCATACTCAGAGGCCTGACAGGGCAATTATTTTGGATGCTGTACAAAGGAGATAAGTGGTATAGGAGACTGAGGCTTTGTGGGCTGCGATGGCAACTGCAGGTACTTTCAAGAAAACAACTGGGACTTGCAAACACATACATGGATTTGTACTATCTGCTTATATCCAAGTGTCTGCTACGCTCACAGAAGAAAACACTTTTTCATTTGCCAACATAAACTCGAGTACTATTAAAGCTAATAGAAATAAAAAGGAAGAATGTTGATTTTAGGATATGAAAAACGTTTCGAGGTTTTTTTAAGGTTATTAATCCTGAAGTGCATTACAAGCACGTATGTGATTAGGCACTAGCTGCGCTGATGTCTCCATTCTGCAGTGTAGTAACACATACTAAAAAATGTAAGCCCAATGAGGGAATCATTGTATGGATTTCAGTCAGATTTGCAATGGGCTAAGTAAGAAATCTGTTGCTCTCCTATAAATCAAAACACTGCCAAGGGCAATGTACAATTTGGCAGGTGCAAGAAAACAGTCCAGAAGCAGAGGCCAGCTAGCCTTAGAAAGAGATTTACACTGCAAAGCAGCTGACAAGTTGTACATGTCAGAAAGTCTTGAGGGATCTACTCGTAAGATCACCAAACAAGCTGGTCAGCCTCTCCTGTAGATGTTTGCCGGAGGGTTGACAAACTTATTTTAATCCATAATGCTTCCTGAAACTAGCCCACTAAACTCTTTAATACGAACATGACAGTACGATGAACTTCTGACAGAACAAAGGCTCTCTGAAAGACAAATACCCACAGTAGCAAAATTACTACATAAATCTCCATCAAAGAGCAGGCATCACCGAAACAGTGAAAAACAGCGACATAGGGAAAAGCAGTGAAATGAGGAAAAACAAACCACCAAGAACTTGCCTTTTATGTCACCAGCCACAGCATCTCTTGGATTTGGAGAAGTAAAAGGGTACATAGGAATATCTTTAAAACAGAAGAAACAATGAGGTGTATTTGAAACAGACACCTTTTTTTCATTAAAAATCATGACAAACAATGAAGTCTTCTCCTGTCAATACAGAAAGCACGATTTTCACACGACTCTAGTAACGAACTTCAGCTCAGTTTCAGTTAGGAACAGGATAAGAAACGTCTTACTTTTGATCTCCAATTCAGGTATAAACATCCCTTCTTGAAAGAACAGTATGAAAGCCAGAGACCATTTAGAAATGCTACCAGGCTGCTTCCCTGCTCCCTGCCCTTCTGTACAGAAAGCTTTTTCATGCTATACAGTGTTATGAGAGCTATCTAGGGGAGCTATGTATTTATTTCACATTTTCTGCTTCCAGCTGAAGGTCCATCTCCTGCTATTTGACATTATCACTCACTACCTGAACTGCCAGAATTCATGATGTACAGTACATCTTGGGAGCTTTTTATCTGAGAATCCGCCAGATTAGGAATGGGAAAGACACCCCAACAAACATTTTTCCATTAAGATGGGATCCAAAGTTGATGAGCTACAAACATCAGTTGGACTTAGATCAAGGCCTACTTGAGCTGAACTTACTTAAAAATGTTGGATTACAAACAAGAGGATAAATAGATTTGATAATCTAGAGTGTGCTGTACAAAGAGGATTTATTCTACCACAGCCAATGAATTTAAACAACTTTCCATTTTTTACAGGTTTTTTTCCTTTGTTTTGTATTAATTTCCCTCTTCCATTTTTATCATGGTACCTCTGTTTTAGTCAGACCTCAAATCTTCCCCCAGAACAACACTTGTTTCACCAGCTGTCAGAAACACACTTCTCCTGAGGGCACAAAACCCTTCCACTGATGCATTTTTAGAATCTGATCATGGAATCACAATCTTTTACGCAGCAAACACAATCCTGATGTTACATTTTTCCTCAGTTATTTTACATCTAATTTGTTTATGGGAAAAACATTTAATTTGCTGAATTCCCAAGACTTAATTTTATCTCTTTATTTTAAAGTAAAAATCTAATTTTCAATTAATTAATAGTATTACATAGCATTCTGATACCATTTTCATTAAGCAGAACCACTCAGCATTTGTACCACATAATTTTTCCTAATACATTTATTTTATCTGGATTGACAAACACTTTTCCTTCAATTACTTCTTAAAAAACCTGAAACAACCTCAAACCCTTCCTTCGACCACATTTCCGCACCTACCCACAGCCCAGCAAAAACAAGAGAGCATGGCTGAGAGCCTTATGCTCTACCAGGAGGGCCTTTCCAACATTACGCAGGCATTATTTCAGAACTCTTTTTAATTATTTTAGAATCTACTGACAGCCCACAAGCTTTGTTTATCGAGGATGCAAGTTCCAAATCCTAGGAGGTGTCAAGGACAACGCATAACCATTTTCTCTCCTCTCTCTCACTAGAGTCATACTCCACAGTCCAAGTCATATTTGTACCTAAAGACCCTGAGACATGATTAAACAATTTATCCAGGGCTTTAAGACTGGAGCAGGACAGGCTGTAGCCTCGATGAAGATGTCTTAAATGAACTCAGAATTGTGAGAATGCAGCACAATCACTTGAATTTCAAGTAATCATTGTTTTGTAAAATAAACCAGGCTCTCTTCAGTATTACAACAACTGATTAACCAGAATGTGTAAACACGTGAAGACGAAATGCCAGATGTTTTAACCAAGTGTCACAAAAACAGATAGTTCTTTAATACATATTTAAAATAGTGCAAAAGAGGCATTTTTATTCATATACTTACAGACACAAAACGGATAATCATAGAATCCATCAGCACAGCGTTCACAGTTTTCTCCTTGGAAATTCTGCTTACAGAAGCAGCGGCCAGACCCTTCCTCACAGCCCTCTGCATGCTCCGAGTTACAGCTGCAGGCTAAGTAATTATTAGCAATTAGGTGCTTTTTGGAAAATAATGAATTTGCTTTTTACAGCAGTGCACAATGGCATTAAAATAGTGTTTCATCTGCAGTTGTGAATGTCTCATTACTTAAAGAATTAACATTTGCATACTGTCACATATTTTCCAAGCACTCTATATCACCAATTAATCTTTGTGATATCCCTTAGAAGTAAGACCTGTATAATTTTCTTAGCGTGTTTAACTTTTTTAATTCAGAAAGCTGCATGTTATTACTCCACAGCACTGCAGCAACTGCCTTTTCTGTGGCTTCTGCTCATGTCTCTGCATGGTGTACGCTAAGCACCACACTCCGTCCACCTTCCTGTACGCACCACATGCAACATCATGTCAGCCACGCCACAGCTCTGTTGACTTCTCATTCATTTCAATACCCAAACACAGCAAAGAGTAGCCCCCTCCTACCTGTCACAAGGCTCCTCCAGCCTGTTTGTAATTCAACCCTTATCGCTTGCCTATACTCAGTTCTTCTTTTATAAATGTTGTATCACTAATTACCCTATTGCATCGTTTATTAGTTGTTAGGTTCAGCACTGCATGAAACAGGAGCAGTGATCCTCGTGACCTTTTGAGCTACAGGATACAATTTTCACATGACCAAGAGCCACAGGATACCTCACATGTACATCAGAGAGCTAAGAGAAGCAAGGTCACGATGCTAGGAGATGAGAGTGGCTTCCTAGAGGTCATGCCACCTCACTATGGGATGTGTAGCAGCACCCCAGGCTTACGTGATTCTATCTCCTCAACAGCCTTTTCTGGCTTACTTCATCCTATTGTCCTGTTACCGGTCTGAAGCTTTAGGCTCATGGCACTTGAGAAGGGTCTAAAAGGGTCTAAAGCAACACAGAAAGTCATTTGCAGTTGTTCTCCAACATCTTTTAGCAACTCTTTCATTTTCGCTCCCCAAAATATGCATCCCATGCCCTGATTATAGCAACAAAACCCCAAGCCATGACCATGAGAAGATGCATAATAGAGAAGGACATACGTATACAGCCATCAGGAGCTCTCGCTGGAACACCATAAGGACGATAGTAACCTTTTGCACACTTCTCACAGTTAATACCAGCTGTGTTATGCTGTGCAAAACAAAACACAAGGAATATATGAGATTAAAATGGGAACCTGGAAGAATTAAGGAACAGAAACATCCTTCGCACTGGTTCTACATACAACTAAAAAAGGATCAGCGCGGGAAAAGAATGGAATATGACTGCAATAAAGACAGCATTCATCACTTGCTATTCTTTAACCACCTGTTCTCTACAGATTTCTGAATTGTATTCTCTCATAAAGCACCTGAATTTCATCATTAAAGCATGATAAAAAAGAGTTTAAAAAAAAATTAAATCTAGGAAAAAACCCTCTGTTTTCACTATCACATGATATTTATCTTTTTATACTACTTTCTTATAACATACACATTGTTCAGGCAACTGCATCCTTAATTTTTCCCTCACACTATATGTTACTTTTCTGACTACCCTATGTCTAAGATCAGCAACACCAAAATGCTCCAAAACCTGATCAGTCAGGTCAGCACAAAAGAGATCTGCCATTAGAAAAGCATACCTCTCCATAAACCTGTGTTTTAGGCACACAGAAGAAATGTCGTAAGTAACTTGAACCACAGCCAAAATACGTAAATCCCCTGTGAACACAGTCCTGAGTGCATTTCAACTCATGCAGCAAAGCCCTCCCCTGTGGTGGGGGCACGAGGAGCGCGCAGCAGCGATGGCATGCAGCCCTTGAGTAAATCACAGTCATGAGCTGGCAGTCTCCTGAGCAGGGAACCAAAGGGGAAGCTTTGCCCTGGAGCAACCAAAGCAGCTTCCCCCAGCTCCCACTCCCTGTTCAGCTCCTCCTTAGGGAGTGTTGCAATTCAGGGCTGAGCAGGGACCCAGCATTTAATGGAGAGAGTGGTGGGGCAGTTCATGAGCAGGGCACTCAGGACGCTGCTGGGGCTGCTGCTCGTGGTTGGTGCTCTCGGTTTGCGCAGCATTTTTGGGTTCTGCTTCCAGCTCTGCCAGGAGCCTCCTCTAGCATCTTCAGATCTGAGTTATTGCTGGGAAAGGCTGACGCTAGGTCAGGGAGGGCGATGCTGCTCACCTGAGGATTGTGCAGTGATGGTCTCAACACACTGCAGGGCACATTCTTTGGAGACTACTGGTGCTAACTCCTGTGACACATCAGAGACCATACCCCAGCCGGAGCTCCAGGAGGCAGATACCACTGCCCAGCTCTGGGGCTGCAGATAACGCCTGGGTCTCTCCCTGGGGCTTGGGGCAGGTGATGAACCTGGGCAGAGCTCGCGAGTAAGGATCAGAGGACAGACCAGAACAGCTGATATTGCAGTAGGTGTGTGTTACAGACCACCTGAACAAGAAGGCAAACGAAGCCTTCTTCAGGGAGCTAGAGAAAGCTTTGGTACTCTTGGATGACTTTAATCACCTCAGTATCTGCCATAAGGGCAATGCAGCTGGGTGCAAGCAATCCAGAAGTTATTTTGAATGTATCAAAGACAATTTCTGGATGTAGATGTTCATGAACTAGTTAGGGGAGTTGCTCTGCTCAAACTGACACCCACTAACGAGGCAGAACATGTGAAGGCTGAAGGCAGCCTTGGCTGCAGTGACCCCTGGACTGTGGATTTTAAGATCCTGAGACAAGTAAGCAAGACAAATAGCAGAATTATAGTCATGGGCTTCAGAAAAGCAGATTTTGGCTTGTTCAGGTATCTGCTTGGCAAGATCCTGTGTGAAAATGCTCTGGAGGGGAAAGAGGACCAGAGGAACTAGTTGATTCTCATGGACAGTCTCCTTAGAACAAGAACAGTTCTTCCCAATGCAGAAAGTTGAGCAACTATGGCAGAAGGCCAGCACAGATAAATACAGAGCTCCTGATTGATCTCAAACTCAAAAAGAAAGCACACAGAAGGTGGAAGCAGGGACAGGCTACTTGGTGGCAATACAAAGACAGTGCCTGCACATGTAGGAATGGAGTTAGGAAAGCCAAAGCTTCACTGGAGTTAAAACTAGCAAAGGAGGTGAAGCGCAAAAAGAAAGGTTTCTAGGAGCACATCAGCAGCAAAATAAAAGCTAATGGGAGCAAGGCTCCATTGCTTACTGGGGAAGGAGATTCAGTGAATAAATAATTCTAGAAGCAATTTCTAGACAGATGAAGGTCAAGAAGATGACTGGGTGTTTTTAACACAAATTTACCTAGAGTAATGTACACCCAGTCAACCTTACTGCTCTCTGTGGTAAGATGACTTGCACTGTGAACAAGGGGTGGGCACAGCCACCAAGATGGCAAGGGACTGGAGCACCTGCCATCCAAGCAGAGGCTGAGTCAGCTGGGTCTCTTCAGCATTAAGAAGAGAGGGGAGAACTTATTGCTACCTACAACTACCTGATCAGAGGATACAGAGGGGATGGAGCCAGACTCTTCTAAGAGGTGCAAAGCAATAGGATGAGAGGCAACAGACACAGACTCGGAGAATTCCAATTAGATATTAGGGAAAAAAATTTATCATGAAGGTGATCAAACGCTGAAACAGGTTGCCATGAGTGGCCGCGGCATCTCCGTCCTTGGAGGTGTTCAAGGCTTGACTGAACAAACCCCTGAGCAATCTGATCTAATTAGACCTGCTCTGACCAGGGGGCCTGACTATGTGGTTTCCAGAGCTCCCTTGTGATTAGACTCAAAGAAACCAAATCTATTTTTGTATGCAACATTTCAATCCTATCACTTCTTCATTCAGGCATCCATTCCTAATACTTTTTTCCCCCTGGCACAAGCAGAAAAAGTAAATTAAAATCCATGTGCTTTACATGCAAAAAAAAAAAAGCTACAATTAGATTAATGGTAAACTCATTTAACCCAGCATAACTTCCACAAAATTATGTTACAAACAATTAATATCAGTCACATAACTAGGACTCATAGATTTAGATTAATGCGTTTTTCTATCCTGGAAGCAGTATAAAAGAAATGTTCTTTCATGAACAAAGAACTGACAGGAACAACCACCATGATAAATCTTACCAGACTGTATGAAGGAAGTTCTGCACAGAAATGTCAACTGGAAGACAAAGAACATTTCTTCCACTCATCTGGTAAAAATAACCCTTCTCTCTTGTGGCTGCCTTTTGTACAATATCTGATTACATTGTGGCAATAAGATGGAAAACATACCCTATAAATTTTACTGCATATTTCCTTTTTTTGTTGCTTAAATACAACTATATTTTTAAATGCACAGCATGGTAATACATAAATCATGCACAGGTTTCATAAGAACATAACCTTGACGATAATTTTCCCTCTGAATTACATTCTGGTCAGCTGCTTCTCATGATACTTCAGATGACTTGACAACAAAAGGCAGACAGACTTCCAAATAAGTCTGGCTGTATTTAACCCCAAGATCACTGAACAAGCAAATAATTTAGGTTGTAAGGGACCTCAGGAGGTCAGATGGTTCAATCCCACTCACAGCAGAGATAAATTCAAGATTAGATTAAGTTGATCAGAGCCTTGTATGATCTTTCTGATAGTAATTAGCCAGAGTAGAACAAAAGTTACTCAGGATGAGAGACACACTTTCTCTTTTCAGTAACGTATTATTAATGACAGGTACAGTGTAAAGTCTCTGACTCCCAGTTTACATTTGTTGATTCAATCCAACCATGCCCTTAAGACAGTTATGGGGCTCGAGAACGTGGCATGTAAGGAGAAACTGAGGGCATGGCTTCGGCTGGCTTAGAGATGTTCAAGGTGAGTAGAAGTGTCTTATGCCAGTTTTCCACTGCCTAAGAGGGGTTTACACAAAAGTCAGGGCCAACTCTTCTCAGACATGGACAGCAAAAGGACAGAAGCCAACTGTCACAAGCTGCAATTGGGGAAATTCCTACTGAACAGTAACAAAAATCTCTTTATTATGAGAGTGATTTAAGTGCTGTACAAGATTACCCAGAGTCTGTGTAATCTCCATCCTTGGAAATTTTCAGAACTCAACTGGACCTTTCTTGTTGTAACCTGATATAACTTTACATCTAGCCTTGATTTGAGCAGAGTACTAGTCTAGATGAATTCCAGAGGTCCCTTCTACGATACTGTGCTTTTTCAACACCTATAAGCTTCCTTCTTGGTACAGCCTATGCCCTCTTTTACTCCTACCGATGAGGGAGAGCCCTCTGTGTTTTGCTGCAGTAAGGAACCAGCTGGCCTGAGCTGGAATTCTCTTTGGTTAACTTTACTTCCTTCTGTTAAGCAGGGAAGTGGCAGGGTTTGTACAACAGGAAAGGGAATTTTTTATAGTTTATTTAATTGATGCATTGTGTGGCTTTATTCAAATCACACAGGACTGAGCATAAATACAATTTATATGTGTCTTTTATATATTAACAAGTGAAGTTGTACAATGTCAATTATTTTCAGATACCTTCTCCCCTGTTTTGAGTATAAGTAGCAATACCAAAGAAATGGAGTAATCTGGATTGGTCAGCCTCCAAACTATTGGTGTGGGCACAGTCCCACTTCAGTAGCCCTTCTTCAAATTATTTAAACTGACTCAAACAGTCTTTTTACCTGGCAGTTAATGCAGACTCCTCCACCTTCATAATGCCCATGGACGTTTAAGCTTTCTCGACGCTGATCAACATCAGCATCATAGTAGCAATCAGTGGCATGTCCATGGCAATTGCACGCTGAAAAAGTAATATTCCAAGTCAGCTTTCATTGTAATGCTGGAATTCAGTAATGTAGCAGAGGTGAAAAAGAAGCTTAGGGTTTTTTATGTTTACATACACTCAGGTGTGTCGGAGTATGCTCAAATACACGTATTTACCTATCAACAACTGGATTTTCACACCAGAAACATGGTAAGATTGTCCAGATACGAGGAAAATGTGCTGCTAGACTTCTCAGAGGAGACAGCAGTTCTATCATCTCAAAACAATATATTTATGCACAAATGTGGAACTAGGAAGCCCCAGAAGAATGGTCTCAGCAGTTTTTAAAAATTATCAAAAATATGTTCAAATGTTTATTCTATTTTTTCATGTCTAAAAATACATCTGGGCTGAAGCTGTGTACACTAAATCTTTATTTAAAATAAACAGTTATAGACAAGATATATACATTTAAATAAAAAGACCTAAACCAAGGAACTCAGCTGTAGGTACACGTATACGAACAAACTTAGCTATACATTTACCCAGCTGCTGTCTTCTGAATGGATATGTTTTAAGTATGAGTTCTTTCTACTTCCTGAGAATTGTAGATTCAAAAAGAAGCATGGTTTCAAGAAGTATGGTAGGAAGAACAGTATTAAGAACAAGAATAATAACATATTATTATTATCTAGAAAAAGACAGAATTAGGTGACTGAGATAACTCATTTCCCCAGTTTATGGTTTTTACTGTCTCAACCGTGATAAATTATACTTCTGGTGGTTTGTGGTTAGCTGCCTTCCTTTACTTTTCCCTTCTGTCAAGCCACGTAAAGGTAACAACTGAACACACAATGGCTCTGAACCCATCTCTACATACACGTTTCACTATACTTCTAACTCCTTCTAACGGATGTTAATATTGCAGTGCTCAGAAGAGACTGGGAGACAGCTGTGAGGCTTTGCCTGCAGGCACATCAGCCTCACAGACGCCCTGGCCTAGGAAGTTCACCTACTGAAAACATCTGAGATACACCCACTGATATACTTGTGGCCTTGTACACTCATCAGCTGGCTTCACCGATCTCCCTACATTGATGTGGGAGACACAAATCCCAAAAAGTCTTTGCTGTTTCACCTTTGGCAAAAAGGCCCAGCAATGTAACTCCCAGAGCCAGCCCAATGTTTGTGCCTTGCTTGCAGACAAGAAGTAACCTGAAAAATAGCTCCATGCTTGAACAGTTCCTGTAAATGCAGTTTGAGTAAAGGGTGATGGATTTACCCAGAAAATAATTTATCTAATTTCCTATAGAGCAGTTATGTATATCTCATCTTAGTTAAAATTAAACTCTTCCTGTTGGTCATGTAAATCTCTGCCTGTCTTCACTGAAATCTTCCAGATCTACAGTTCTGAGTAGGAGCCAACCATACTAGCAAGCAAACAGAACAAATCAAAGGGCAGGACCATGGGTTTGCCATAAACTCATCTTGTGTCCTTTTTTTTCTGATCTGATCTTCTTTCCTTGCTAGAACAGAACAATGGGACTTTTTTCAAAAGAATGCAGGAAGCAAAAAAGGCTTCCCCAAGCATCTGGGCACTAGGTGAGCTGTTAATTACAGATGTTCCAGCACTCCAGGGAAACCTTCCCAGGAAATTCCTGAAGTTACGACTTTATAAAGCCATGACTTCACGTTCAGGGAAATCCTCCCTTCATTTGGAGCAGCGGACAAGATACTCTGGAAGGCAACGGGTTCCTGAAAGCACCTCAAAACAGAAACTACATTCTTCATGTTTAGGGAAGCATATGGGAAGTAATCCTTCCAAACTCTATTCCAAGTACCTGGCATGACTGGGAGCACAACTCAGGGACAACTGATTCTCCATGCCTTGCCATACAATTGTACAGACAAGAGAAGGCACACTGGAGCATTCTCTGTTACCTCCTCTAGATCTTTGTATCTGAACAGCTGTGCACAAGGAAGACGTTTTCTACAAACTGCAAACAACACAGCTGAGGCCGTGGCCATGATAGGCTGTGGCCTACCATCAGGTTCCCTTACAGTCTGCTGACAAGAACCAGACAAGTCAAGACTGCGTTCTCTGGCCAGGTTGTGATAGCCTGAAAAGATCTTTGGGGGTTTTCATTCATGTAATTCTTCAAGAAAATAGAACATCACACAAGCGAGACGCTGGTTCAAGATACTAACAAAGAAAAGGAAAGAAGACAACCTCCAAAAAAAAACCCAACCAAAAAAAAGAGATTTACACTATAAATAAAAGTTGTGTGTCTCTAGGGCAAACAGTCTGTGAGCTACAGCTCAAGTACATCATCTAACAGCAACGGGAAATTATTTACTCTGATTATAGTAATAGCATTTTCTCTCACAGGGAAACAGAAACCCCTTCTACCTCACCAAGCATTTTCTTACCACTTTGGGCCATTTGCTGACCCATACAGTACTGGGAAACTCACAGCAGAATGTTGGGCTTATCCCTGCAAGTTCCCCCCAACCTCTTTCAATCAGGTTGTCTCAAGGGACCTCTGGCTTCTGGGAAGCTTAACAAGATGGCTTTAATTCCTTCACTGCTGGCTGCCAGGAGAAGAGGTCTGCACCTGGCAAGCGCTCTCAACAAATCACCTGAAAGTGCTAGGAGCAATCCATACTAAAAAGGGTATTTTTTCCGAGGCAGTTAGAAGCAAAGTTGTTTTGGCTCAGAATCTTGGAGATGATCTTCTATAATCTCATTCTTTAAAAAACATGACATTATTTATGCTCTTTGTCTATCTCTTTCCTGGCAGAAAATGTTTTCCTTTCAAAGAGGGGAATTTCAATGCAGTTTCAAATATTGTCCAAAAACTGTGTCCCAGCATGCCTATCTCCTATCAGACATTTTAATCGCCTTTTTTCAACATCCCCCCACCACTCAATACTGCAGTTTTGATTAAACAAGCCGCCTTTTTGTTCCTCAGACTAATTATACAGGTACATCTCTTTGGCTTTCAAATAAAAGTTCCCCTGTTAACAGTTTGTACCCACTGGCTACACAACTCTCAGGAAAGGCTGATGAGGAAAACAAATTAGGCCAGACAGAAACGAAACTGCAGGCTGCCAACACATTTGCTCAGCATCGGATGTGCACAGAGCTCGCTGACACTGCCTGTACCACACTCGCTGGTTTCTGGCCAAAGGGATGCCAGTGACTGCAGGTACCCCTCCACCAAAAGGGGGTCCGCGTGGTCATTTTCTTTAACAAAAGAGTGAAACACGGGAGGTGGGAGAAGGTCAAGGGGCTTCTCCAGCTTGACTAGTCAGTCTGTGGGGCTAAAGCACTCCAAAGTCCCAACTATCAGCATGGG
>Ga0181612_121693_pt1 | contig 12526 bp, 9 predicted proteins | sample HoacroProtozoa21_FD_119630 | JGI IMG/M metagenome (GOLD analysis project Ga0181612, IMG submission 119630) | Hoatzin crop microbial communities from Cojedes, Venezuel. Combined Assembly of Gp0051906, Gp0051904, Gp0051908 | reverse complement strand
CCTGGTCAGTCCCGTGCTAATATAATGCCCCCTCAGCTTAAAAAGATCTAGGCCTGAAATTAAACACCTCCTGGACTAGATGAAGTGTCGAGCCTGGGACTGGTCTAACCCTGGCTACAGGCCATAAAGATGCAACATCTTCGGATGAAAAACAGGGCATAAAGCTGAAAGTTGCAAGCTAGCTTTCCCAGTTACCGTGAAAGAGAGAAGATGAAACACAGGAAAAAAGAATTAACTATGAGGCATCCATCAAAGTCCTTCTTAAGGTGAATAATTACACTCTCTGTTAATTACACATAGTACCATAGCTTGGCTTTCATGATCTATGTCAGGTTTTATTGCTCTTGTTGTCAGTTTCTGGATGTCATAACTCTGCTCCCCAGAAGCTTGTCATCAGAAAGAGCTATGGTAAATGAATTCCATAAAAAAGCATTTGCTAATGTTTGTTTCCTCAGGAACAGCAGTGCAATAGGGTAGCTGGAGCTCCTGAACCAAGCTCTCCCAGCAGGTTGATGCTCAGAGCTGATTTAGTTCAGCACCTTCTATAGAAGCCCTGGGATGAAACCCATAGCCTGAGTAATTCTTGCTGCAGCAGGCAGGGAGGTGTTTCTTTGTGCCGGTTTTATCCTGCAGTCTCTTATCTCGGTTACAAACCTTACAGGCCACCATGGCTACCCAGCTGGTTATCCCTGGCTCTCCCACCCCCATGGAGCACCTCGTGCAGCGTTGTCTACCTTTGGCTGCTCTAGCAGGATTTTAGAGGTCTTCTCGCTCTGGTGTGGGATCTCATGACTTACCCTCTCCCTGTGTGCTGGCAAGGCTTATTATCAGTGCTCCGCTTACTTTTCTTTCAGAAACATTTCTCAGGTGATTTTTGTTTACGATTGTGGAATCACAGAAATAAGCAATGAAAAAATGTCTGGGTTTATAAAAATCCTGTCAGCTTGAACTCGTCCAATCAGGGAGAATTACCAGTATTATGTGACTTTGCTTTGTCATACCAAGTGATTTGCTAGCCAGCTTCTGAAGAACATATGAGTTCCTGAAAGAGTTACGGTTGGACATTGTGGTTTAACTTATTCAAATAGAAATGTGTGAGGATGCTGTCGTTTTGTCACTTTGTTTGCCAAAAATAAATACATTTCACTTCACATTTGAAATTTTTAATTTGCTCTAGTCATGAGGAAAAGTTTTATGTTTAGTTCATGGGCTGAAATATGTTCTCATCAATTTTATTTTGAATACGTTTGCATAAGGAACAAATTAATCAAAGATGTCTATGTGCCAAAATTTCATGAAGAAACATTGCCAAATTTTTGCTGCAAATAATTTCTCCAGCTCTGGTGATCAGGATGAATAAGAAAGAGCAAAAGTTTTCACAGTGGGTTTCTGTGTGTGGTTTTTCCATGCTCTTGATTATGGTTAGTATCTGCAGACCTGAAGATATTTACTGTACTGATGCACATGATGCTCCTGTGAGATAAAAGTTATCTTCTTTTTTGTTGGAGGTTCAGAAACTCAGAGGCTAAAGACAGGGGTCAAACCACCCAAATGAAATACCTGGTTTAGGGTGGGATGCAGTGGTCTCTGGACCTTTCTCTGTAGGCTATAATGGGAGCTTATGGTTGAAGTCCATCTCACAGGTAAGATGTTGACTAGATGAATCCCGCTCTGAGTGGTGGGCATCCATAGGATGTGTCCATGGCTATGCAGGAAATCTCTGGCAGAGCAAGGAAATGAAACTATTTCAGGGATCCCAGGCAAATCGTGGGATCTTCTTTCTTGTGTGCCATTTCAGCCATCCTTCCATCTCACAGATTCCAAAATGCATATGTGCTGATACAAGCCAGCTAGCAGCCCAGGCAAAATAGCACTCACATCGCAAGCAAGCAGAACAATCAGCACTCTGAGCACAACAGAGATGCACTGATACAGAGGATTAAAGCCAAGAAGCATGTTGGCTTTCTGAGGGAAGTCTGGGACAGCACTGGTCTAGCTGGCCATGCATTCACTAGGGGGTTGGAGTAGAGAAATCAGGAGATCCCTTGCCACCTGCACAATTCTGTAAGTCTCTGATCCCCTGTTTTTTCTCTGCTCTGGTCTTCAGTCTCTGAAGCTTAGCTGTTGCACAGACCAGGTTCTGTAGCTTTTTCCCACCATCCACATGTTTTAGGTACTGAAGACCACTATGGCCTATTCTTGGTGGCTGTGAAACCTTGCAGCAGCTGTGTCCATCCTGATCAAATGCCCCTAACACACTGGTATGCAGACAGACTGGAAAAACACTGAAGCACCACAGAGAAATGACGGGGAACAGTTGCACTTTGGATACTGAGAGAGGCTTGCAAGTAGGTGTGACCAGCCCTCAGAGATGCTCTTGCTGCTAGGAAGGAGTTGGGCATACTATCTCAGGTGCTTCCCTTTCTATAAGGGGCTGTCAGGGAATGGAGGAGGATTGCACAAGGCAGGTCAGGGCTCTGGTCCCTACAGGCTCAAATCACCTCCTGTTGAATCACCACCTTGGCTGCCAGCTGTAAGCACAAGCCAGCAGTCTCAGCCCTGGCCCTCCCAGCTCACAGTGTGGGGGATGTGGGGAGAGCAGGGGGCTGCCCCTTCCCTCCTGCCTGCCTTCCTTGCCTTCAGGGTGGGCTGAGGGGAGGGACAGAGGACAGCCTGATATCCAGGCTGGATCTTACCCGTGGCTCTCCTCGTGTGTTTAGATCACTTAGCAGTGGTTCGGTTTGCTTTGGAAACCAGAATCTCTTCAAATTTGGCAGTAATAATTGCCCCGAATGGTTTTTAACGAAGCTAAAACCACACAATGTTCTCTGCGCAGTGAATGTGAGCCCTCTCATTTGTTCTGTGGTTGCATTCCCTGGTGTCCCATTTGGCTAGGAGAGTCGTAAACACACCAAATCTTGGGGCTTCTCTGATGCCTAAGAAGTCATAGTCTTTCCTTTTTGGGAAGGGAGGGCATAACTGGACCTCTGTCCTTCTTTTCTCTGTATTTCTGAAGTTTGCAGGGAAGTTGTAGTTGGGACACCACTGTTAAAGTGTCAGAACTAAGTGAAATTGTCTCCTGTCTGGTGTCTCAGGTGACAGTGGGTCTGGCTGTGCTCTGCCTTCTCATGTAACTGCAATAAAGCCATATAGAGCCAGATCTGTAAAGGCAGGTACACCCTGAAGAGCCCATGAACACTCTGAGAATCTGGGCCTTTGTCTCAGTTCCCCACCACTATAAATGGAGTTCATGTCTCTGTCGTAAAACTCAGGGCTGTTCTCCTGGTAGTTTCCAGGCTGAATTGTGGTCCCAGGGACAATCCCTGCTACCACCGAAGTAGTTTTTCTACTGGTATATAATACTGTAAGGTGTATTTATCATTGAGCCTCCCAAGTAAACCGCCGTGGCAGAATTTGCCATCCTGGTTGTCAAGAAGTTGGAAAGATTTGCTGTAGAAAATCAGTGGCATTTGGAGGTGACTGAAAAATATCTAACTCCGAATGTAAGTGATCTTAATGAAGCCCTTACATAGATACTTGTGTATTTATTGTTAGCTTTCCCTGTGAAAACTTGGTGTATGGAGGAGTGATTTAATTCAATTACTTCAAGATTGTGCTTAAAAGTATTCCCTTAAGATCTCAGCATGTCCCTTAACACACCAACATACTTGAAGACAGTCTGCACAATGGAAATCTGAGATCTCACACTGAAGTTAAATCCCACACAGTCTCTCTTGTTTTACCTAAATCAGCCTATGCCTTCTCTCCAGAAATATGTTGCCCAGCTGCTTGGGGCTTTATAAGAGCAAATGTTAACAGGCTTTAAGTCACAAGAAAAATTTTAGTTTTCTCTGACAAATAATATCTTTGAATGGATGCTAGTGTAACCCTTGCTATGACACAGTCTCTCACTGAAGCTCAGAAGGCAAAGTTCTGGTGATTCTATCCTGCAGAGCAGTGGCAGCGAACACACATTTCAGGAAATACACCGAAAGCATTTCTTCCTTTTTTTTGGTTGCATCTCTCAAACATCATTTTTTAACAGAAAGCAAGGTTGATGCCAGCATTCTAAGTGCTTTTACCTGAACATTTTCAGAGACTCTTAAAAATAGAAGTGAAAGGGTCCTAAGAATATCAGAAGCCCATATGTCTACCTTGAAGCAGTCACCTGTACTTCTGTCATTCCTGCCATATGATTTGTTTTGAAAGCTGTCCAGTAATGGAAACTGCACGCGTTTCCCAAGCAGACGTTCTAGTGCTTTACCATGCTTACCAATAGAGTGTTCATTCTGCTTGCTAGCTAGCATGCATCTTTCTGAAATTTAAGCCAGTTACTCCTTGCTCTGTCTGCAGTGGACAAGAACAACAAATTATTCCTCCCCCTTTTGTAAATGATCTTTTATATACTTGAAGCTTCTTATCATGCACCTCCAGTCTTCCCTTCTTCTGATGATTACCCAACTTCTTTCAATTTACTCCCGAAAAAGGTGTTTTCTAGAGCTGTTACTGTTCTTGTTTACTCTCCTGTAGGCATTGTCTTCTTGGGTCTACATCTTTCTTACAGTGTCATGCCCAAAACAGGACACAGTATTCCAGCTGAAGTCACTCAGTGCTTGATAGAATGAGAAGATCATATCATGTGCCCAGATTCCTATGTCTACATGATATTTGCCTTTCTCACAATGTTCCTTTTTCACGATGCTGCTGATAGTAGTCCAGCTGGCAAATCACTACATTGCCCACCTCAGATTATTTTCTTGCTGAAGAACTTCTGACTAATTAGTTGTTCCCTTATCTTGTGTCCATGCAGTTGCTTAGTCTTGTTAAAAGCTTTAATTGATCTTTGTTGAATTAATTCAATTTTTAAGAGTGTTTCTCCATGTTGTAAAGATCCTTTTAAATTCTACTGTTAGCTTTCGGCATTCCTACAGTCTTCCTAGCAAGGTATCATCTACATGATTTATGAGCCAGATCTCCACTCCACACCATCTTTCAGGTTGAGGACAATAGTCAGCGTATTTGTTCTGAGAGAGACCCCTGGGGAATCTCACTCGGTGCACCTTCACTTTTTGATGGAAACCACCGAGAGCTGCCCTCTGAGTAAGACTGTGCCACTGGTATGGCACCTATGCGTGAGTAGCTACTAGTCCATGTTTTCTGAGATTGCTGAAGAGAATAGCACAGGCACCAGTGTCACAAATCCTACTAAGAGTCAAGATATGTGGCATCTATTGCTTGTCACCTTTGCCCAAGGCCCATTACCTGTCACACAAAGAAATTAAATTGGCTTGACACAATTTCTTTCTGACAATTCAACAGGGTCTGTTACTCATCTCTTCGTACTTATCCTTTTAACTTCTTATATATAGTTTGATTATTTGTTTCTATATTTTTTATTGGGATGAAAGTTAAACTGAGTGGTCTATAATTCCCTAGCATAATTTTTTAAAGCTAGACACTGTGTTTCCCCTTTCTGGACTTTTAAAATCTTTTCTGTTCTCTGTGATTCATTTTCTCCATGAACTGAAATAGCTTCAGCTGGTTCTCTAAGTATTCAAAGGAAGAAGTACATCAGGACTGGCCAGCTTGAAACGTATTCCTGTGGGGTTTTTCTAGGCTTTCATAGCCTGAGCTTTCATGCTGTTGACATTAATAGCATAGTGATAGATGCTTGCACTTGACCTTCCTAATGAACTGGCCTCCAAAAATTATTCAGCCTTTAGACTGTCATCTGTCGCTTTCCATTAACGCTTTTCTTTCCGTTCTTCTCACTGCTAGTGAATGGAGGGGATGCTTTCTTTGTACTTTTTGACTGCACCCATGCATCCTTTTGCCCTTGGTGCAGCAGCAGCCTGGCCTGCAGTCTGTGCTTCCTTCATACGAGCTCAAGAAAGTGCTCATGATTTAGCCAGGTTGGTGTCCTGCTCCTTTCCATCTTGCCTTCCAATGTGCTGCAATAGGACACTTTGCACTGGGTCTCTCAGCTTTGTTTCTTTCAGAAATTGCCGTCTTTCCTTGTCTCCTTTCTCCTTTAGACTCACTTCCCATGAGAGCCTACCTTCCTGTTTGCTGTACTTATTACAGCCTGCCTCATTGAAGCTCCTTGTTTTTATGTTTTTGTTTTACTTCTTAGTCTTTGTAGGGGTTTTGAACTCTATCATTGCTTTCTCACTCTCACCAAAGTTGCTTTCTATTTTCTTAAACCCAGTTTACCTTCATTCCGGGTATTAAGCAGACTTACATCACCAAAGAGATTCTGTCTTTGGGAGCACTCTGCTCCAGAGGTTGTGCTGCTGTCATGGTGTTTGCCTTTCACTTCTGCCTGCTCCTCATTGCCTCTCCCTGAGTTGATGTACATACAACAGCAACACTTGCAAGCACTGCCTGAGCTGCAAAGGCAGAGGATTGGAGCTGCTGCATAACTGCCCTTCTCCCACTGTGTCACTGGTTAGCAGTTTTGTTTACTTGGGCTTTTAAATTCCTTTGGGCTTGGCTCACATTGCATGAACTTCATGGATGCTTTGCGTTTGTTGTTTCTCATTTAATGCTCATTGAAGTTGAACAGCCCACTTCTTGAAGCTCTGCTTTGATTTACGTATCAGAACCAGCAACAACCTGATTGTGTTATCTTCTGGTGTCAAATCTGGTCACTCCTACAGTTGATACAAGTCTACATTAAGATCTCTTCTCTAACAGAATTGGCTTCTCAAGTGTCTGCACTTTTACGTTTTTCTTTTGATTTCTTTTTTTTAATATCCATTTCCACTGCCACAACTGTGCAAAAGGAGTAAATTGGAAATGCACAAAATAGAATCAGTGCCTATTTTTGTTTGCATGCGGTTTTATATGGAAACTCTTTTTACATTCCAATCTTAAAGTTACTTGTGTTACAATGTAAATTTTAATGTGTGTTTACTTCTGTAAAATAATTTGCTGTTTGTAGTTTTCTGCATATGGTGAATAATTTGTGCAAGGGCTCTGGTGAATGAATTCTTCTAACTGAAGTTATTCTGAATTGAATGTAGCTCTTCTGTAGTTAAAGTTTCAGCTGGAGTTTACCTGATTTTGAACAGATGTTTGCCTTATGAGATAGATAAACAAAGGAATAAAACCCTCCCCAAAAGACAGACCATGAGAAGCCTTGACTAAGAGGTTTTTACCTAGTATGAAATGAATGGGATTCACTGGGTTCCTGGCTATAGCTGCCTAAAGGTGGAGTTTTTCAGATGGCAAAATATCCTTTCATTCACTTTGCTACTTTATAGCACACGAACAAAAAAATCCCAAACTAAAACAGAGATTAAAACTACTTTAGTGGACTCATCTTGCTGAAATCTAATGTGCAAGAGCACTGAAAATTAGTTGATTGAACTCTAATTTTAAAAGTCACTGACATTATAAAAAAATGTCAGAGGGCATGTCATCAGAAACCGGCTTAAAATAGGATGTCAGATGACTGCTGAAGACCTAATTATTTTTTCTGTTTCTATTCTTCATTTGTTTAGCAGTTTGCAAATACTGAAATTACAAAGCAATTGTCAAAGAGGGTTTATTAGCAGAAATATCCCCCTCCCCACCCCGCACACCTGCATATATCCTGTTCAGGAGGAGCTGAACTGAGCCCCAGGAAAGTAAATATACTCCACCACCAGTTCTCTCTCTTCCATTCACATTGCATCATCCTTTGTTCAGGACAGTGCTTTTAGTAGGAGCAATTTAATGGTGATGAAATTCTTGTATGATGCTGATAAGAATTAAGTCTTTCAGAAAAGCTCTGTGTTGATATAGACAGACCAAGGAGACTCATTGTTAAATTTTCTGTTTCAGGAATATACCCTTAATTTATAGGTGATTGCTTATTTTTTATTTCGTTAAAACAAGTTTTCTGTAGTAAAAAGGCAAATGGAAATGCTCTGTGCTGATTCGGAGAACCAGTCATGAATCGTGGCCAGTGTTCAGAAGCTGTTACGAATGCATTGCTGTAGTAAGGCAAGCTCATTAAGTCTTGGTGTGTCTACTTCAAATGGGAATAACCCGATACTGGGGGGAAGAGGAGGGCAGATAGACAGCCACGCACACAGCTGACGAATATTTTGATGATGAATATAGAGTGAAAGATAAATATCTTCTACCAGAAGAGCAAAGATGTCAAGAATTAATATCAAGTCATGCTGCACATCCTGCAAGACTCAGATTGCAGATTGTGTGTGTCCCATCCCTGGACAGTTGAGCTTCTCAAGAAGCAGATCCTGAACAATTGCGGTTTGTGATCTGGTGTTTTAAGGCACATTCGTAACTGTCCATCTTAAAATTCCAGGCTGCAAAGTGCAGAGTTGTAGGAGATTCTTATGAGCGTGTAGTCTCTCTGCATTAGGACAGAGGCAGACCATTTTAAGTCAACGTGATGTCTGTCATCCTTACTCGTGAGCTAGACCCTTCAGGGTGAATGAAGAACCAGAAGAAGCCTGGTCACAGGGAGGAGTAAGAATGCATGTTTTAATAGTGGTGGGCTCTGTTCCAATTGGGAAACCAGATAGGGGGAGGAAATTTAGCTACTGAAAAGAAAAAAGCAGTCGTGTTTCCTGCTTGTGAGCTAGGATGCTTGGCAGTCTCATCCCAAGAATGTCTCTAAATGATGAGGAAATAGAGTCAGAATACAATTGAAAATGCTTTTTAGTAGTATTATAGATTTTTCAGTTTCTCATCCCACCCAAAGTAAGGAATGATTGCTTGGGGAAACCTCGGTAGAGCCTGTAAGTTTTCTCTAGGATGCATTTCTGAAAGGGTGAGTGACAATTCCCAGCCTTCGCTTGCAGTTCTGGAGGTCCGGGGGAAGGATGAGCTTGAGCTTTGTCAGAGCTCGGGGCTGAAGCCAGCGCCGGAGTCTGCGCTGCTGCGGGGGGCTTGGATCAGCTGCACTCCACCGGGGCGCAGGGGTGACATGAGCAGGAGGCAGAGAAAAAGCTTAAGTGTGCCAGGGGGACAAGGGCGGACACAGTACAGCAAGCCTGTTCAGATCAAGGGAAGCTGAATTGCACATGGGCCCAGCACGTGAGACACAAATATAGCAGCCTGGTGAGTGCCCAGCTGGGGTGAGCTTTATTTTGCTGTTTAAAGGAATGCTGTCAATTCCTATTTGGCTGACAAATTTTTGCTTTGTTTAAAAAGGAAAAGAAAAATAAAGAAGAAAGGGTGGTGGTTGTTGGTTTTTTTTTTAATCACACAAGCCAAGAGCAAATAATTCCCATTAAGTAGTCCATTTCCGTAAAATTTCCAGTGCAAAGGGTTGTCTTAAAACAAAAAACGATCCCCTGTCACCTGATACTAAATTTCACTGGAGAGAAAAAGGAAAGCGGCTACATTGATTTTCATTGCCCAAGCTGAGAGGAGTGCACAAAGCTAACAGGAAGAGGGTAAAAGACAAGACGTATTTGAGAATACACCTCCTAACAATAATTTGAGGAATTGCTGGCAATATGAGTAAGAGGATGTGTTCCTTTAAAAAACATTGTTGCTTTTTAAGTGGCTAGTTCTGCTGTAAACAAATCTTGGAAAGCGCCTGTGGAATTAGATGTAGTTCAATTAAGGAACTCAAAGGAAATAGGTTTTTACCTACAGCAGAGTATGGAAATGAGGATGGGAAAGTAAAGCATTTTACAAAGCAAGATGTAAGTTCCTTTGAGTAAACAGGGAAGTAACAGCTGTGAAATGTTGCTAGCAGAAATTAAATGTTGTGGCCAAAGGTTTGTTTCTCTTTTTGCCTGTTTGCTAAGGCATAATTGTTCAGGTACAAACAACCAATCAATCTTCCAGTGTAAAGAAGGGGTCAGTGTCCATTTCATCAAAGCAGACCAGTACATTACTTACATGCCACATTAAATTGTCCAGAGGAGGGAAGGATGTCAAAACATCGTGCCTTCCATAGATTTTTTTTCCTGCAGACAATGATTTTTTTAATGTCTGGTTGTGATTGCTAGAAGAGCGTCTTTCAGAAATGGGTAGTCGTTGCCCACCAGGCAGGCAGAATTAAGGGTATTTTGGAACATGCCACAGGGTGTTTAGTAAGTCAGCTCTTATTTTGCCAGACTTCATACAGCAAGATATATTTGCTTTCCTTTTCCCTTACTTATTTATTGGCTATTAGATGCCTAGAAGGGAGGATTAAGTGCAGTAGCCAGAGGTTTCTATACCCATATACATACCTAAACTGTGTAAAGTTTGTGAATTCTTACCAGCATCTACGTGTGACTCAACCTACATATGTGAACAACTATTTACAGATGCAAGTCACAGTAATCAGTAAAGTCGAGTTAATGAAGCCAGTGCAAGTTTTAAGTCCTGTATGTGGGGCCAGTGTTTCTGCTGGTACTCTCTACAGGCTAATTTGAGAGCAGCTTAAAGACCCCTGTCATCCTTCCGCTCTGGGTACTTTTGGATTTCTGCCCTTTGACTGCTCTGTCCCCTTGCCCTGCCCTGCAAGCTTGCAGCCTGGGCAGCCCCAGTACTTCCCTGTTTTTCGTAGGGGTCTTCCCTGTGCATGGGAATGAAATGCCAAAACCAAAGTGCCTGTCAGGGACAGACAGGAGATGCACAGTGCTTTGCAACCTTGTGTTCTCTGCTAGAGCAAATGCACTTGGTTTCTCTCTTTCTAATGATTTTTTTAAAAGATTTGTTAATTGGCCACGTGCAGAAATTTGAAAACAGCAATCAGCATGAGCAAATGGAATATTTACAACTTGCAGAGATGGATTCCTTTTTCTTGGGGGGGTAGGGTACTTTTGTAGGAACAAACTAAATGGCTGGATTGAATTTTATATTGAATCCAGTGCAAACATGAGTTTTATGCAAATAGCAAAAATACTAGGTTCCACATATAATTGGGGCCAAAACTTTAACCTCTAGAAATAAAAAACATAGCCAAAGTAATGGAAAGCCTAATCTGCTTTAGTACAGCATAGGAAGAGTTTTGTGTTTTCTGTATGCAGCAATTTGCTACTTCCACAGAAAACGGAAAGCTTTTTGATAATTTTCCATGTCTTCAGTGGAAAAAAGTTTGCTTTTTAGGAGATTCTGGGTTTGTCTAAAACCAGAAGAACTCCTCGATCGTGTGATTTCAGCTTTTGGGAGGTTTTCCAGCTAGCATTGGCTACCAGAATACCAACTACGTGTACGCTTGGTTTATTACAGCTAAATGCATTGGTTGTTTATGACTTTCTGACTTGTACCTTATTTTCTGCAACTGCTGCCTATGCATATGTTTTCAAAGAGATTTGAATTTCAGCTCATTTAAGGAGATGAGAAAACCTGTCTTTTTTGGTGGGGGGTTGTTTTGCTTTGTTTTCTCAAGTGAAAGAAGCTAGAGAAACATTTAGTCTGGCAAAGGTTCAGTCTGGCATTGCCTACCTCTTTGAATTACAGGTCCAAATTCTTCAAATTGCAGTGAGGAAGAGGGAAGGGGGAAAAACAAGCTTTTTAGCTTCAATACCAAACCCTGCAATTATGAGCTGAAGTTAGAGGAATGCATATGAAGTCAGAGCTGAGAGTGGAAGCTGATTACAACCTCAGCTATGAAGAGACTCCAGCCCCTCCATAATAAAGCCACAACAGAAGCCCTCTTGAAGTTTTTTGCCCTTCTACATCTGCCATCTGCCACTTTAATCACCTTTGACCAAAGCACGCAAAATGAGGTAGAGGAATTGTGTTCTGAAACCCGAGGTCTCTGTCCTCAGTTGCTTCACAAAAGTCAAGTTTCTGAAAATTTCACCTTTGAATTTTCCCAAATTCCTGTTGCTTGAGGGCGAAGAGAAAGGGAGAGAACAGTTTTCTTGGCTGAGGTCAGTGGGGAGTATTTAAAGGCAAGAAGGCTGGAGCCCTTCTGGACCTTCCCCCTCTTAATGCTATGTATGTGGCTTCTTGCTTCAGCTCTGAGGGAAGGGTCACTCCTGAGTGCTCCCACACCCGCGTGTGAGTTGTCTCTACACTAGGACCCCGGTCCTTAGCATCTCAGGCTGCAGCACTGGTGGTGCTCTGTCCGTGAGATCACTCAGTCGCATTGGTCGTGAGTGTTTTTGTCAGCCAGCAAAGGCTGGAAGGGGGGTGCCAGGGTAATCCCCCAGCCCTGCTTGCAGCAGCTGGAAGGCGGCGTTGGAAGGAGACACTCAGAGCAAATGCAAGCGAAAACAGCCTTTACTGTAGCGTTGCAGGGCAAAGGAAACAGATTTGATCAGATTCGACTCTCGGCATCTTGCAGATGGTGAGTGTGTGTCCTAGTGCAGCTGAGGAGCATGGTGAGTGTACAGTGTCTTTTCCTTGCAGGTTCCTGTTGGCCTGCCTCTGCTCATCAGAGGACCCTTCTCAGAGGGAATTCAGCCAACTGGTGCCCTGCAAAGAAAGCATTAGATGACTCCACATGATGTTTTGCTTTCTCTGGCATCCGTATGTGGATACTGATTCTCTCCCATTGCCTTCTTTCTTGCTGTCTGTAATAGACAGAACTAAACTACTTTATGGACTAAGCCCAGGTTGG
>Ga0181612_105530_pt1 | contig 12526 bp, 6 predicted proteins | sample HoacroProtozoa21_FD_119630 | JGI IMG/M metagenome (GOLD analysis project Ga0181612, IMG submission 119630) | Hoatzin crop microbial communities from Cojedes, Venezuel. Combined Assembly of Gp0051906, Gp0051904, Gp0051908 | reverse complement strand
CCACCAACATCACGGTAGAGCCCATCAGCGGTTGGCGCACCAACCTCCAGCTCTCCATGAAGCGCGGCAACGGCGTTAACGAATACTACAACACCGCCAAGTACCAGGGCAACCGCTGGAGCGGCATCAACGGCAGCGCAGGCAAGAGTTCCAGCACTTCCACCGAGAACCTCCTCGAGCTCACCACCCAGTACGACAAGCAGATGGACAAGCACCGTTTCTCCGGAATGCTCGGTTACAGCTACCTCTACGAGATGTACGACGGCTTTGGAGCATCCAACTCCGAGTTCTCCACCGACGCATACCTATATAATAATTTGGGCGCCGGCAGGTTCGCTGAAATCCTCAACGACAACCTCAAGACCTACGCAGGCGTATCTTCATACAAGAACGACAGCAAGCTGATCGGTTTCTTCGGCCGTATCACCTATAACTACGACAACCGCTTCAATGTTCTGGCTTCCCTGCGTCACGAGGGTTCCAGCAAGTTCGGAGCCGGCAACAAGTGGGGTAACTTCCCCGCCCTCTCAGTAGGTTGGACAATCTCCAACGAAAGCTGGATGAAGGACATCCGCTGGATTGAGAACCTCAAGGTCCGCGCAGGTGTAGGTAAGACCGGTGTCATCCCCGGCAACTCATACATGAGCCTTCTGGTTTACACCTACGACACTTCCTACGGCAACTACATCACCCCCGACGGCGACTGGAGAGCATCCCTCACTCCTACCCAGAACGCCAACCCCAACCTCAAGTGGGAGACCACTACCGAGTACAACGTGGGTGTTGACTACGGCCTGTTCGAGGGCCGTCTCTTCGGTGCTCTCGATGTTTACTACAAGCTTACCGAAGACCTCCTCTGGACATACTCAGTGCCTGTTCCTCCGAACCTCTACGGCTACACAACCGCTAACGTAGGTTCCATCAGCAACCGCGGTATCGAGTTCATGATCGGCGGCAAGCCCGTCATCACTCCCGACTTTGAGTGGAACACCACCCTCACCCTCTCTCACAACAAGAACATCCTCGAGTCCCTCTCCAACGACCTCTATGAGACTGAAGACTACATCGACGGCGCTTGGACGGAGGAGCCTACCTCAATGTGCGTACAGCGTACCTACATCGGCGGTTCACTCGGCGACTTCTACATGCTTAAGTCCACAGGCCTCGGCACTAAGCGTTCCAACATGGGACTTTGGATGATTGAAGACCCTGAAACAGGCGAATCCACAGGTTTCGTGAGCGGTATGCGTTCATACGACTCCAAGTATCGCCAGTATCTCGGCAACGGTCTGCCCAAGATCAACATCGGTTGGAGCAACACCCTCCGCTACAAGAACCTCGACCTCAGCCTGCAGTTCAGCAGCGCTCTCGGATTCTATATCTTCAACTGCCAGAGGATGTTCTACGAAAACCTGAACATCGGTCTGAACCGCTACAAGAGTGCGGTTGACCCCGTTTACGGAGGTACACTTTCCGCAAACCAGGAGCCTGTAGCAGTCAGCTACTACCTCGAGAAGGGTGACTACCTCAAGCTTGACAACGCCACCCTCGGCTACAACTTCAACACCAAGAAGATTCCTTATGTTGAAAGAGCCCGAGTATTCGTATCCGGCGAGAACCTCTTCTGCCTCACAGGCTACAAGGGCATCGACCCTGAAATGTCCAACAGCGACCAGTTCTCCTTCGGTGTCGACTACCGTAACAAGTACCCTACCATCCGTACTTTCACTATTGGTCTGAACGTAACATTCGGCGATAAGAAATAAGGAGGAAATTGAATATGAAAAAGATACAGAATATATTAGCCAGCGCAGTTTGCATCGCGGTCCTCGCGTTCGCGGGTTCTGCATGTACAAACCTTGACGAGACTGTGTACGATGAGCTGACCCCTGAAAACCTCTCCGGTTCCGACCAGGAAACCGAGGACATGATGGGCAACCTCTACGTGCAGCTCCGCTTCATGTATTGGGCATGGGAAGGCTACTTCGACATCAACGAGGAGAGTTCCGACTGCCTTATGACTCCTTACCGTACCTACGGTGGATGGGGCGCTCAGTACATCAACCTGCATCAGCACGATTTCTACGGCGGTATTCCCCATCTCTATCAGGAGTGGTATTACTGCTACAACGGTATCATGAAGGCCAACCAATTGCTTGAGACTCAGGCAATTATCGACCAGCCTGAGGTTTTCGCCGAGGTTCGCGCCATCAGGTGCCTCTACTACTACATCCTCTTCGACCTTTGGAGGAACATCCCTCTTGAGAAGGACTACGAGGCTACCCTTGAAGCAGGTTATCTCCCTGTTCAGGCACCTCCGGAGGACGTTTGGGACTTCATCTCCACCGAAATCGAGGAGACCATCCCCAACATGCCCACCACCAAGCTCTACGGCCGTATGAACAAATACGCAGCCTGCATGCTTGCAGCTAAAATCTTCCTCAACCACGACGCTTGGCTCAATGGTTTCGAGATCAACGCCAGCCCCAACCTGGTACTTGGCGAATACGCTCAGGCAAACCGCAATTCCAGCAGCGAGTTCTTCGTAACCAACGCCCAGAACGGCAACAAGTGGTACAAGAAGGCTTACGACTACGCCAAGATCGTCACCGACGAAGGTGGATACACCCTTGCCGAGAACTATCTTGACAACAGCCGCTGCACCCTCGACGAGAGTCCCGAAGTTATCTTCGTACTCCCTCTCGACGGTTCAAAGGCAAGTCATAACTATCTGGTTAACAAGTGCTTCGTAGGTAACGGCGGTCAGGCTTACGGCTATGAGGGAACTCCTTGGAACGGCTCTTGCGCCGTGCCTCAGTTCATCCACAGCTACGACCCTGACGACACCCGTCTTACCGACACTTGGGCAATCGGACAACAGTACTACTACTCCGACGGCTTCCCCATCTACATGGAGGACGGCAAGGGCGGTTATGCATCCGAGGCTCTTACCGCTGACGACATCGCTTCCGACGAGAAGCACAACACCCACAACCACAAGGCTGGATACTATCCTCTTAAGTACTACACCGAGGTTCACTCAATCAACTCCCCTGGCGCATACGATATGGAGGGCGCACGCTTCCAGAAGCAGGAAATCGTAGCAGGTACATCCGGCACTTACGGTGACGACGTTTGCTTCTACCGTCTGGCAGACGCAATGTTCATCAAGGCAGAGGTTCTTCTTCGCATCGGCAGCTATGACGGTTGCACCGAGAACGACGCCGCAGAATGGGTATCCCAGGTTCGCGCCCGCGCGTTCGCAAGCACCGACCCTTCAAAGGCTACCCGTACAGTTGCCGACCTCAAGGGTGACAGCGTATACGACTACGGCGTTCGCGAGTGCAGCACCTCAGGTTCCGACAATCCTTACGCCGACTTCTACTATGACAACGAAGGCAACGTAAAGAAGTCTTCCTTCACCACCTATACCGTTGACAACGCCACTACCATCGAACTCGGCGGTCTGCTTGACGACCTTGCATGGGAGTTCGTAGGCGAGCATCACCGCCGCCAGGACCTCATCCGCTTCATGCTTAGCGACGGACGCAACGTATACAACGGAAAGACTTGGTTCTGCCACAAGAACACCATGGACAAGGGCAGATGGGAGCACAACGTATTCCCTATCTACAGCGAGTTCGTACAGTCCAACGTTAACATCATTCAGAATTACGGTTATTCCGACGAGGCTGATTCAAGCCAGCCTTCGGGAGACTAGAAATATACTAAATCCGAACCGAAAGTAATTAATTATTAACCATTTAAACCTTTTAAAGTAAATGAAAAAGTACTTATTCATTCTTGCAGCCGTAGCACTCTGCTTCACCGCTTGTAAGAAAAACAATGACAACAAGGACAACAACAAGTCCACAGTTGGCCAGGACACTGAAATCACCATCAATGTTCCCGTATCCGTTGTTCACAACGTAGGTGACGTTAACTGGTACGCAAACTATGCAACCGTTGACCCCGCTCAAGTAGCAAAGGGCCTTGGCATCAGCACCGAGGAGCTCTTCTACGCTCTTGGAACAGTAAACAACGAAGATACTTGGCAGACCGGTATCTCATCTCAGGAATGGGACGACACAAAGACCACCATCCATGTTCAGTACGGTATCGCCAACAAAAACGATACTATGAACGGTCTGGATTGGACTCCTTGTACCTCCAACAACTTCGGTCACTGGCTCACCGCAAACGGAAGCAAGACCTACTGGAGCGAGCTTAGCGAGGACGCATCCGAGAACGTTTACTGGTATATTGAGAACGCATGCTGGTATTGGGGCAAAGACCTTGACGATTCCGCTACCCTTGAGGAATACGGCTATGAGTCAAAGTCCGATGTTCTTGAGAACATGTTCACATACGCGATTGGTTTCAACCCTACAGGTCTTACCAACGAGGGTGACTCATACAAGGCTACCGAGGTTCTCCTCTACACCGACGAGGAAGGCGGCGAGCACTATGTATTCATTGAATTCGACGTTGACATCACCAGCTTCGTTGACCCTGAGGCCGGCAAGTATGATTCTTCAAAGCGTCAGAGCGGCACCTTCAACAAGACCTACACCGAGACCGTATCCGCAGCTAGCGGCTACACTGGCGTTTATGTTGACCTTACCGAACTTCAGGACATCCTTCAGATGACCAAGCTCGAGATTTCTTCAGCACTTACCGAGGGCACTCTCACCGCACAGGGCTACGTTGCAGGCGAGGCCGTTGACAACAACGCAGGCGGTTTCTGCGGCAACTGGATGGACATCGACGGCAACCTCACCGGCTGGGGCGCTAGCGCAATTCTTTGCGTTGAGACATCCGTTGACAGCGACAACTTCCAGACCCACATCTGCACATACGCAGATGCTGATAACGTCGTTTCTACCGCAATCGGCAAGAGCTACACCTACAAGCAGGTTCTTACCTATTTAGACACCATCATCAACCTCAACTTCAACGTTACTATCGCTGAATAAGCATATCGTATGAATTTCCGCAAAAGCCAAGGGCTTCCCTTGGCTTTTGCTTTAATTAAAAAAGAAAATGAGAAAATCCCTGTTATTCCTAGGTCTGGTATCGGCAATCATCATCTCCTGCAAAGGCAACAGTGAGGATAATTACGATTCCACCTTCAATTTTAACAACGGTACCGAAGTTACCCTTGGCAGCGCCGTAGGGTCCAAATCCACCCTGACCTTTACCGTGGACTACGAATGGAGTCTGGACATTCCTTCGGACGCCCAGTCCTGGCTCGCTGTAGACAAGAGTTCGGGAAGAGCGTCCCGAAGCGTTCTGCTTACCTTCAGTGCCTTGGAGGAAAACACGGGTGAAGAGCGCACGGCCCAATGTACCCTGAAGGCCGGCAAGAACAAGGAGACGATTACCGTTACCCAAAAACGGGCCGCTGTAATCCTCACAGCAAGCGAGGTGCAGGACTACGACAAGATTTACAAGCCCTCGGAATTCAACTACGATTGGCTGCGAAGCGACGTTACATGGTCGTTCTGCCGAAGCAAGCAGAGCGAGCACTTTATCGTATTCTGGGGCTATGACTATGGAGAGTATGGACTTTATGGTGACAGAGTCGGCGAGGAGAACACCTCCCCCGCTACCCTGAAGAGTACCGACACCTATTATGTAGACATCGACGACCTTCTGGAAAAGGCCGAAGAGTTCTACCGCGTCAACATTGACGAACTTAAATTCGCAGATACCGAGAGCGGAAAATCCAATCTCAACAAATATAAAATGGAGATTTACATTCTCCACCAGAGCGAGTGGCTGGCAACCGGCGGCGGCTATGACGATGTCATCGGCGCCCTGTGGATCAACCCCAGCACCTGCAAGCCCGTGGGCAGTACAATCGCCCACGAAATCGGCCACAGCTTCCAGTACATGGTTTACGCCGACCAAATCGCGAACGGCGCCAACAAGGACTATAGCACAGGCTGGCGCTATAGCATCGGCCAGGGTTGCGGCTTCTGGGAGCAGTGCGCTCAGTGGCAGAGCTACCAGTCCTACGCCGAGCAGGCGTTCAGTTCCTACAATTTTACCGTGTTTATCGAGACTTGCTCCCGCCACTTCATCCACGAGCATCAGAGGTATGCGTCCTACTTCCTCCAGTGGTACTGGGCCGAGAAGTACGGAGTTCAGGAAATCGGCGAACTCTGGAGAGAGTCCAAGTCTCCCGAAGACCCTTGCGAGACCTACATGCGCAAACATTCCCTCAGCGTCGCTGAGTTCAACAACGAAATCTACGAATACGCAGCCAAATGCGCTACTTGGGACTTTGACGTCGAGGCCACAAATCTTTACGAGGGCCAGCTCACCGGCGTTACCCAGAGTGTTCGCGACTTTGGCAAGGATTATATAGGAAAGATAGGTTGGAAGGGGTCCTACGACTCCTCTACCGGCTATTATAGCGTCGACCCTTCACTAGCTCCCGAGGCAACGGGCTTTAACCACATTCGCCTGAATCTTCCCGAAAGCGGGTCTAACATCACCGTTAACTTCACGGGCATGCCCAACGCAAGCGGCTATCAGAGCGTCAGCACCCCTGCCAACGCTGGTTGGACCGTCGGATACGTCGCCTTGCTTGAAGACGGAAGCAGAGAATACTCCGACCCTGTTCTCATTACCTCTTCAGCAGATGTATCCTATTCTGTACCAAGCACTTGCAAGAAGCTTTGGTTCGTTGTGGCATGCACTCCCAGCGTCTACATGACCCACGAATGGGATGAGGATGATACCAATGACGAGCTCTGGCCATACAAGGTTAAGCTCAACAACACCGACCTCTTCGGCAACATCACCTTCACTGGAGACGAGACACCTAAGAGCATCACTATCGAGCACAATATCAGTACCTCCGCCGCTGCCGGCTATTCAGGTTCATCCTACACTCTTAGCGATGATGACCTGGTAGACATGGCCTACGCATTTGTACTTCAGCCCAGTGAAATTCAGGCCAAGATTCCATCTGACCGAAGCAACGTAGCCTCGGGCGAGGTGAAGTTCGCCGCCGTTGAGACCTCCGGTCTGTCCTACAACTATACCGCCAACGGCTATGGCTTCTGGTTTGCTGCCGACGGTTCCGTTGCAGCCTGGAGCAGCGCATATACCTATTGCGAGTTCGCTCCTTCCACCTGGACCTTCCAGTTCGGCATCCACCCTACCCGCTATACCGAGGGCAACCTTAAGGTCGGAGACGTCTACACCCAAAAGATGGCTCTGGTTTACGGCGATTACACAGTGACATTTAAATTTAACGTAACTATAACAGAATGAAAAGATTAATCTTTCTTTCGCTGGCCATCTTGGCCACCATTTGCTCTTGCGGCAGCAAGGAAACCGTAGATGACTATGATGCAACCATCAACGTATCGGGCAACATCAGCAACATCAACCTTCTTGCGGACGAGGGCGCGAGCTATACCCTTTACTTTTCCTGCGACCATAATTGGAAAGTACAGAACGTAAGCGACGATTGGCTGAGTTTCAGCGAGAAGTCGGGTGACGGCGGACGTAGCGAGCACTTCACCATTACCGCCGAGGAAAACGAGAACACGACCACCAGAAAACTCACTTTTGACATTGTTTCCGGCGCCAACAGCAAGACCATAACCGTCATTCAGGCTGTCAAGGCCCTGGTTCTTACCGAAGCCGACATCGAAGACTTCGACAAGTACTACAAGCCCGCCGAGTTCAGCAGCATGGATATGCTCCGCAGCGACTCCAAATGGAGTTGGTGCCGCAGCAAGCAGAGTGAGCACGCCATCGTATTCTGGGACAAGAAATACGGCGAGTACGGTCTCTACGGCGAGAGAATGGGTCAGGAGAACACCTCCCCCAGCACCTGCAAAAAGTCTTCAATGCGTGTAGATATCGACGACCTGCTCTACAAGGCAGAGCTATTCTATGAAATGAATGTCCATACTCTGAAGTTCGTGGATATCGATGCAGGCGACCAGTGCTGTCTGAACAAGTACAAGTTCGAAATTTACCTCATTTATCAGGACGAATGGCTTGCTACCGGTTCTGGCTATGACAACAAGATTGGCGCCCTTTGGGTTAATCCTAGCACCTGCCAGCCCGTTGGTAGCACCATCGCTCATGAGATTGGTCACAGCTTCCAGTATATGGTTTACTGCGACTATCTTCTCCGCGGCGGCACCGACAATAGCAAGGGTCCCGGTTGGCGTTATGGCTATGAGTCCGACGGCAGCGGTGGCAACGCATTCTGGGAGCAGAGCGCCCAGTGGCAGAGCTACCAGAACTTCGACGAGAACAACAATTACATCCCTCAGGCATTCGTAGATTACTATGCAAGTGCTTATTTCTCAAGCACTTATATGCATGTAATGCACGAGAATCCCCGTTACTCCAACTACTTCATCCATTGGTGGTGGGTTGAGGCTGCAGGCAACGACCTGAGCTTCATCGGCAAGCTCTGGAACGAGGCTGTATACCCTGAAGACCCTTGCGAGACCTACATGCGTTTGATGGGTATGGATGTAGCTGCCTTCAACGACGATTTCTGGAAGTATGCTGCCCACATGACCACCTTCGACACCGAAATTCTGCGTGAGTACGGTGCAGCATACGTTGGCAAGCAGTGCATCACCGACTTCAGCACAGTGGATGGAGCCTACAGGGTATCCACCACCCACGCTCCCGAGTCCTGCGGCTACAACAGCATCAAACTTAATGTTCCCGATGCCGGCGAAACCGTTACCGTTAATTTCCAGGGACTTACAAGCGTAGATGGATATAACTGCGGCAGTGCTGCCAAAGCAGGATGGCGTTATGGCTTCGTGGCTTATATGAGCGACGGCACCAGCCAGTACAGCGAGATTGGCAATAGTGCTACCGGTTCCCTGAGTTACACCGTTCCCAGCGGAACTTCCAAGCTCTTCCTGGTTGTAACAGGTGCTCCCAAGGAGTACGAGCGTCACCCTTGGGGCGATGAGAGTACTTCCAAGGATGCCCGCTGGCCTTACCAGTTCACTCTGGACGGCACGGACATCTATGGCAATGTTACCTTTGACGGCACCGAGACTCCTCATAATGTAAGTTTCACCCAGAGCGTTACTCTTAGCTACGATGCTAGTGGCTACACCGGCACATACGTTGAGATTGACGCCGTGGCTCTTGCTAAAGCATTTGTGCTCCAGCCTTCGGACATCTTCTCCAAGATTAGCTCTTCCAGCCCTAGCGGCGGCACTATTAAGTACTATGGTGTAAATGCCGATGGCAGCTACTACAAGTCGGGCTATACCGCAAATACCGGTTTCTGGTACAACAATAGTGGCAATGTTGACACCTGGTCCAACGGCTTCCTCTATAGCGAGTTGGATACCAGCGGCATGCAGTTCTATGTTGGCCAGTACCCTGGCAAGTGCAAAGGCAGCAGCACCATCATCCGCCAGGCCTTTGTCTACACCAAGGACGGCACTGACTACACCGCAACCTTCACCTTTAATGTGAGCGTTAAATGAGAAAACACTTGATTCTTGCATCACTGTCCATTGTGGCAGTGATGCTTGTTTCCTGTAAGAAGGAAGACGCGGCGCTGAAGGAATACAACAGCGCGGAAAAGGGCTATTTCACCGAATGGCCCTCGTACAACCCCACTATCCACTACAACTTCAACGATGAGAACGCAGGCATTGCCGAGCCGACCAAGAACCTCCCCTACTCTTCCAACCTTTACAGGGTGGTGTCAGATGGGTATTGGTCCTTCTTTATCGGCAAGAACGCCAACTCTCTTGTGAAGGACAATGACGATGCGGCATACGCCATGCTGAAGCAACTGAATGAGGACTTCGCCTATATTACAGATGTAATGGGCTGGCCCCGCGATTATTGCGTGCAGCAGGGTTATCGCAGTGCCGTATTTCTATTTGGTAGCGGCCTCAGCACCGATTCTGCATCCAATACCGACAAGGGTGGCTGGCAGAGCGCTGTGACCGTAAACGGCAAGTCCTGGCCAATTATCTTACTGTCTTACTATCCCGTTTATTGCTTTGACCCAGCATGTCCCTATTCCGATAAGGAATATCAGACCAGCGCAGTTACCCACGAGGGTATCCACGCCGTGTTCGCATCCATGCCTGGCTGCCGCAAGGCTTCCTGGTTCCACGAGGGCGCCAATGTCTGGCTTCAAGCCACAATGAACTACGAGCGCAAGTACGGCAAGGAGTATGTTGCAGACGACTTCGGCTGGCTTAGCATGGCCTCCATCATGTGCCCCTTTATGCCCATCGAGTGCTACTCCGGTTGGCTTACCGATGGCACATTCGGTGGCCCTGGAGCACAGGGTGTAAACCAGAACTTCCGCCAGACCATCGGCGGTGCGCAGTACAGCGAGGTCTTCCCTACCTTCCTGGGTGAGATTGTGGACTATATGGCTGTGCCTTGGGTTTGGATGAACGCCACCGGCTATGTTCTTGAGGGCATCGCAGAGCAGATTGGTGTTGACCAGATGCACCGCATGATTCAGGAATACCGCGCCCGTCTTGCCTTGAGCGATATGGGCAAATATTCCCAGGCCGTTAAGAATATGTACAACAACCACATGGGTCAGGTATATGGCTCGGATGTCGATGGAGTCTATGTAACTCCTTGGCGTGCAACCCCTTACGCACCTACTACAGTAGATGAGGAAGGTTGGCTGGTTCCTGACCAGGAGACCACTCCCGGCTGGAGCGGTGCAAACATCATCCCTATCAAGGTTGAGAGCGGCCCTGTGATTGTGGAGTTCAAGCCCAATGGAAAACTCTCTACCACCGAGAATATGAGTTGCCAGATTTGCTATCGTGCCACCGACGGCACTACAGTCTACTGCAATCCTTTCAGCGAGGGCAAGTACGCCGTGGAGTTCGACGAGTATCAGCCCGCAAATGGGGTTATTTTCGCCGTTGTCTGCAATCTGGACTATACCTTCACCGGCAATGCTTCCATCCGCAAAAACCATTATGATTACCGCCTGAAGCTGAGCGACAACGCCAGCCCGGCCAATGTTTATGCCAACTGGTTCAATTATGATGAAGAAGTTCAGTAGTTTTGCACTTGCCATTGCAGCAATGGCTCTGCTTGGTTGCTCCGAGGAGCACCTAAAATACACTTCCCTTGGACTGGAAGGCACGGACTATAGTACTGCGACTGAGGGCAAGGCCATTACCCTAAGCGCAGAGGCTCCCCAAAGCGATTATTTTGAAGAGGTCTCCGTGGCCCTTAGCGCTGCTACAACTAGCTCTGTATTATACGCTTACACCTCTGATGGCACCACTGTTTATGGCAAGGGTGCCTATACTTCTGACGAAGGTTTCTACTTCGACAAGGACGGTTATGTTTGCAGCCCTGCAGATGAAGATGCAAGGCTTTATGTTGACCTAGACGCAACCAATAAGGCCCTAGTAATCGGCCAGGTTCCCGAGGTCTGCAAGGCTGGTGATGAGTACACCCTGCACTTTGGCATCACGACCACCAAGACCTACTACCCTATCACTCTTACCGTAGATATCACCGAGGCAGGTAGCTGGTGTGGCTACATCTATCAGGGCAACCTGGTTTACGATGTTTACGAGCAGGTTAAGACCGACTATACCCCTTGCAAGATTCCGATTGACGCAACCGCCCTGTGCAACGCCCTTGGCATGTCATCCGCCAGCGCAATTGCAAGCGGCATCGCTGGCAACACCGTGACCTTCATTGGTCTGAATGCAGATGGCAGCGAGTACACCGCAGGTAGCACCGCCAACAACAGCGGCCACTGGTTCAACTCCAGCGGCGATGTCTGCTCCTGGAAGGCCGACAACTGGTTCGCCTACGCCGAGTGGGACAACACCGCGCCGATTATCTTTGGCATCGGCCAGGCCGTCAGCGGCGTCGAGGTCGGCATGAGCGCCACCCTCCGCCAGAAGTTCGTCTACGGCAGCAACGAAGCCATCGTCACCTGGAACCTCCACATAGTCGACACCGTCCCCGACGACGCCACTATTCCCGAGGAATAAAGGTTATCCGAAAAAATAAAAGAGCATTTGCCCTCACGGGTGAATGCTCTTTTTTATCTTCCGGCAATGTGCTCGGCGTTATTGGACTCCATATATGCCATATATTTGTGGAGGAGATGGTCGGTGGTTAATTCGCCCTTCTGGTAGAGTTCAAAGTCTAGTTTGGAGATGCGCTCGCTGACCACAGTGCTGCCTAGGTAGATTGCAGTGAGGTAAGGGGCGGACTTCTCCATATCTACGCGGGCGCCGCTGAACATGCGCACGAAGTCATCCCTTCTGACGAAGTTAATCGCGTACTCGATTTTTCTCTTGCGGCCGGGATATGGGGAGATAATCCCCTTCTGCACGAGGTCTAGGAGGTCACGGACTGCGGTGTCGTCTGAGACGGAGGCCAGATGGGCCCAGTTCTTGGCGGTGAGTTTGGCTTCCTTGCCGTCGAGGTAGATGTTCAGCACCTTGCGCTGGCGGTCGGACATCTGGGCAAGAGCATGCTCACGCCAGAAGATTGACTT
>Ga0181612_108978_pt1 | contig 12527 bp, 7 predicted proteins | sample HoacroProtozoa21_FD_119630 | JGI IMG/M metagenome (GOLD analysis project Ga0181612, IMG submission 119630) | Hoatzin crop microbial communities from Cojedes, Venezuel. Combined Assembly of Gp0051906, Gp0051904, Gp0051908 | reverse complement strand
TGTTGGAAAAGACCTCTAAGATCATCAAGTCCAACCATCAAACCAACAACACCATGCCTGCTAAACCATATCCCAAAGTGTCATATCTACACGTTTTTTAAGCACCTCCAGGAATGAGGATTCCACCACTGCCATGGGCAGCCTATTTCAGCACCTGACAACTCTTTCAATAAATAATTACTTCCTAATATCCAATCTAAATGTCCCCTGATGCAAACTGAGGTCATTTCCTCTTGGCCTATGACTCTTTACCTAGGAGAAGAGACCAACACCTTCATCAATATAACCTCCTTTCAGGTAGTTGTAGACAGCGGTAAGGTTCCCCTTCAACCTTCTCTTCTCCAGACTAAACAACCCCAGTTTCCTCAGCTGCTCCTCATCAGACTTGTGTTGCGTGGGGTTGTTGTGAACAAAGCTGCAAACAAGCAAGCTGAAGATAGCAAGATGACATTGTTGTTTTGGGAAGCAGTGCAGTTCTATGCCTTTGCTCTTCCAATGATATTTCAGTGGCACTATGTAATTTGTTAGCTACATCAAGGCCAAAACAATTGTTAGGGGCACTTGCTGCCAGCATTTATATAGAAATCCCTTTGTTGACAGATGTTGTAAGTTTATCCTAACTTCTGGGACTGTGGATGACACACAAATGTGTTAAAAGAACACAGCTTCAGAGGCTCAGTCTCAAAAAGGTATGCAGAGGTCTGATCTGTGCTGAAATTAATAACAAGAATAGGTAGGATGAAGCGCACCTGTCTTTAGTTGTGTGAAAGGAGGATTATAAAGTACAAGCTAGTCATCATAGACTGCTCTTACAACTAATGAGGAGAAATACATTGGAAAAAGAAAATTAATCTGAGCTTTTTTAGATGCCTATCTTAAAATAAAATGAATTCTTGTGTTGAATTTTGAAGTGATTAGAGAGGATAGTCTAGGGTATTGCCCAGCCTTTAAGATCAAACTTAAAATTAGGTGAGATTTATTGTTCCCGAGACTTCTAAATGCCTTTTTTTTGTAACAGGAATATAGTCATTATAATTCACACATCAATCACTGTGTCATTATTATCTGGGTTCTACTTTCCACAATGAATTATTGACAGTCATTGTTATTTTCTTTTAGGCTCTGAATTAATACTTTGTAGGGAAAAAATAAATCCCTGTCTCAAAGTGTTTCCGAGGGTTGCATTGTGCATGTTGTCTAATGAGAAGTACATTTGTCCCAGCTGGATATAGGATGGTGGAAGGGATGGGCTCTTTTCTGCTTCCAACGCAGCATCCCTTTTGCCTCTGCAATAAGGGAATGCTGGCTGTGATCCTAGTGACACCACTGAATTATCACCTGTCAGGAAACAGGTATCTGCACTCCAGTCAAAGCTCCTTAAAAAAAGATTAGAGTCAGAAGTATAAGGCTGAGGAGGGGGGAGCAGCATGGTGAAGTGTCAAATCATCTGAAGCAGGCTCCATCCACAGATGCTCGACAAGACGGAGGAATCATGAACCCCTCTAAATCGTAAGTTTGCTCTGAGTCTGGGATCCTGACTGTGCTTGTAAACACAAACCTGCCACTGACTAACATGTAACTACTAAGCTGACTCGAATGGCATGTTTACGAGAGCAAACCCAGCAAATACAGGAAACAATAAAACCCTTTGCCAGCATTGTATTCTGGCGCTGACTCTGTAAACGACCACAGCGCCTGACAACATTAACCTCAGCTGGATTTTAATGACCCAGCATGTATTGTTCTGCAAACTATGGATCTCTCCTTCAGCTAAAAAAAAAAAGAAAATCTTGTACCTATAATTTCTTTTTGTTTCTCTCCCCCTTACTGCTTCGTTCTCCCTCCCTTCTGGTACAGGCACATTCCCACAACTGCAGAGCCAAGCCCGACAGCTGTTGTGGCTAACACTGCTGAGAGCCCTGTGGTTAAGGGGCTGGCCTAAGAGTGACCAGACTTGTTCAAATTCCAGCTATGCCACAGGTTTCCTGGGCAAACTTGAACAAGACCTCTAACCTGTCTTTGTGAGCTTAAGAATATTCCCAGTCTTCTCCAAAAGGCTGAGAAGATGCAGTCCTGAATGAACTTGAGTGGAGTTAGGAAGCCAGGTGAAACTGTGTTTCCACTTGAATATAATTTTGAAGATTTTTTTAACCGTGCTGCTCCCAACCAACTTTCAGGAGCTTGGTGCTGTTTTCTCACTGTTTCCCTTCCTAAATCACACAAATTTTCAAGCTTTAAATGTGTTTCTAAGTTTGTAACCAGTCATGAAGAGAGGAGAATACCATTTTAGAATGGAAATTTCACATATCAGTAAGGAGGTACTTTCTTAATCTATCTGCCAACTTTAAGTCATTCTGACAGTTTTTGATTACTATTAATGTCGGAGAGTCTTTTATTGTGCTGGTTACTTTCAAAACAGAGTAAATGAAAACCTCTGCTGTAGAACTTTTCAAAAAAAAAAAACAGGCATGGGGTCATCTCCTTGTGTCTAGTGGAACAGAAATATTTCTTATTTAGGGCAAATTTGAGTCTGAACTTCATCTCTCCTAAACTGTTCAGACTCTAGTTACAACCAACACAACATTACTCATTTACACCAGATGAGGACTGGGCCCACAAATCTACAAGTAACCACCAAAAGCCAAAATAACCACGCACCTCCCCAAATCAAACACTTAGTTAAGTGGTTACTTATTAAATCTGACTACAACTTATTCAGTTGGTGTGAAATTTATCTCGTGCTACTTCTGCTTGTAAACTCTTTTGTGGGAGCAGAACAGTGCAGCTGCAATACATAGGTTGGATTGGCTTTGCAGATTAAGATGCCAGGACTTACAAGTTTACATATCAGTGCTTCTGTGTGAGCATGCATCCAAGCTCCCATGAGAATTTGCTGTGTTGATGAGGATGGTTGGTGGAGTTGAAAAGCGCTCCAGCTGAGCAGATATAGGTGCTTGCTGCAGGGTAAGACAAACCCCTCTCTGTAATTTGGTAGGAGAGACATTTTACTCAGCATTTAGTATAGTCTGAGGCACAACAGGGTATCTGGCATCCACAGAAAGATGGCAAATACAATGCAGGATGGAGAGACCTATCTGCAGCAGCACGAAATGGGATGTCCTCTGCCACCTCAAAAGGCAGTAGACACCTTACGCTGAGAAACTGAATCACAACCCTAAATTTATGAAAAAAGAAACAAGGCTTTCCTCTGGTCAGGACTATCCGAAATTTCAGTAGAAAGACTTGCACGAAGGAAAAATACAAACTGTTAACTCCTTTCTTTATAAGCAGCTTCTTAGATGCTTTATTCTGGCTCAAAAAAGAAATTTATATTTAGTGTGAATTTCAGAGAAGATGCCAACTAAGTACTTTATGTGGCAGAGTTTATTTTGTTTATGCTGTTAGTTTTGCAAGGAAAAAAAAGCATAAAGACACACACTGACCAAAAATAATGGGAAATTATATGAAAACAGATCACAGATTCTCAAGAGACAGCTTACCACTATATGGGACATGACAGAATTTAAAAAACAACACACAGAGCATGTAGAATAAACAAGAAAAAAATATCCCTCAGGTCTTACAGATTCTGAGGGGCCATAAATAAAAGATAATGATATTTAGGTAAGAGGGGAAGGCAACACATAGGCTCCCACTACTATTAATTTTCAAGCTCAATATTTTGTGACTGACATAGCGTTGTACTTGGATGCCTTTACTTGTAAAGAAGAAAATTCAAAGGACAACAGAAATGCTGTACACAGTATAATGGTTGTTACTGTGAAACTGAACTTCAATGATCTTTAAAGAGCAACATTTTACCCTTGTTTCTGAGGTGCTAAAACAAACAAAAAAAAATGCATGACTCTACTAGGGAATAAATTGGATTTTGAAAAGTAGAAGGTCCTCCTGTTTCTGACATTATAGCCGTAAAAAGATGTATTTTGAAACCACACCAAGGACATCCATACCTGTGAATGTTAGTTTTCCTCTAGCTAAAGTGGGGAGAATATGGGGTATTAAACTTCATTCCTGCCTATGTAGGAGTAAATAGTTGCCCCCTATGTAATTCCCTGCCCTCAAATATTTTAGGAGTATTATATTTTCCTTCTCCTACCAGGAAAATATCTGGATCCCATTTTTGTCTCGTCCTTGAAACAACCCAAACACACAGTAAGCTTGATATACTGGCATTGTGAAATATCCTAAAATCTTCCTTGTTAGTTTATAAACCAAATGTGCCTTCAGTTTGCGCACAACTTTCTTCGTAAGGAAGGGACAAAGATAAACCAGTGCATGGGTAAAACTGGTGCGATGAACAGGACCTTATGAAAGTCACAAGGTTGCCCAGAGCTGTGAATGGGTGCAAACACCAATGCAGACAAAGTGGGGTGGGAACTATGGAGTTGCAGTATGGCCTAAATCCTCTCATCCCTTGTGGGGTAGGCACAGTACGCCATCAGCAGAACTTTGTGAATCCTCTAGAAAGCAGAACTATACACAAAAATGTACAGGGAGACCCAAGCCAGATGCTAGTATTACTCATGCAGGTGGAGATATTTGAAACTGAGTAACAGAATCCTTACAGCCCGAGCTAAAGCAAAACCTTCTGGGGACAACTGTTGTAGGAGACCTTTTTCTTTTGTATATCCATAGAACTTGGGAGTTACCACCTCTTCCCTCTAGCAAGTTGGACATGCTGATTGTGCTGAAGAATGAAATTTAGGATTCAAAGCTTCTGAAATCAGCCATGTGTTGACAAGGTTTGTGAATGTGTTGGAGGACAGGATCAAATTCAACAGGATCTTGAAAAACTGGAGAAACCCTGGGGGAAAATTTGGAGGCAATTCAATGGCAAATGAAGTTCTACACTGTTCAGGAGACTTTCATTGCATATAACTTTAGGCATTTGAAAATTAGATGTCTAGTTTTGCCATCAACTAGGACTTTCTGGACATGGGGTGGATGCTTGCAGTTGATCATACATCACACCCATTTTTTGATAGCAGGAAATTCTAGTGAGTCTGATCTTTTTTTTCTATTTTCCGTTGAGCCAATCTCACTGATAAATTTAAACTGGAAATTTTCTGATGGCTAAGATTAGAGAGATAATTATTCGACAGGGTTCATTAACTGCATAGATAGAGCTATTGAATCAGAGATTAGACAAAAGTTCTCCAGAGACAGATTTAAGTAGACCATAAGTCACTTATTTGACAGTTATCATGCACTATTACAAGGTTTTACAATATCTTGATTTGCTGTGTCCCTGGCAGCTGTGAACTAACCTTTATAAGTCTTCATCTAAAGAAAAGTATTCAAACTGAGATATGGCACTTGAGGAGCAACATGGACCCAGTCCTTCCTCTGCCTGAAAAGGACCATCATCCCCTTGGCTGTATTTAATCAAAGCAGATCAGCTCCTTTCCTATACACCATGGGGCAAGAAGCACAAAACTGTCTGTATTTATGCAGCTGAAGCCTCTCCTCCCTGGAGGTCATGGGTTATCCTGCCTGTTGGGAATTACATTATGGGTGACATCATGTGAGCTTGAACCAACTCTCTGGTCCTCTTCGTTCACTTAGCCTAAAATGCCCTAACCACCAAACTACAGGCTGTAGTAGATAGTGAAAAGCCATGTCAATGCTTCTGGTTTTAGCCTGGAAAGTCAGGTCAACCTGACATTTAAAAATGGAACACAGCTGAATGGAGAGCGCAACTTCTCAGCACAGTCTTTTCAGGTCTCCCTCAAAAGAGGGAGGTCTTAGTTCTAGGTCTTATTCCATGGGCTTCTTACACCTGTTTTGTGAAGAATCCTTGATAGGTCTGGGCCAAAATGACCTGCCCAGCAGCACCAAAAACATATATATAGAATCATGGGTTTAGAAGTGAATTAAATGCCCTCCAAAGCTGCCTACTTCCTCATGAACTACTGAAGGAAGCACAGAAGATTATGTAAACCAATACACTTAACTTGTAGACATCTTAAAGAAGAGATGACTCCTTCTGGAAAGTGTTACAGACAGGGAACTTTTCCAATTATGCATTTTTGTAACACCAAAGACAGTGTGGTTACCACCTTCATGGGATTCTCACGAGCTACTCTATCTCACATAATAATGAAAAAAGCAACTCAGAAAAAAAACATAATGCCAGCAACTTCAGTTGAAATCAACATGTCTCTATAAGGGTGGTTACTACATGTGTATATGGAGTAGGACACATTTGTTTTTCATCATCCGAAAAGTATTAACTTCTTCTCCCATGTAAAATATTTAATGCCACTTCATAATGACCGGCAAACCATTATGTGGCAGAAATGAAAATCCATAATGTTTGCATTTAATAAAAAGCCATTTATTCTCTCCAGCTGACCTTTTTAAAAGCATGGCATTTCCCAGAGAAAAGGACTCAGGGGTCTGGAAACAGATAATATGAATAAAAAGCATAATGCTATCTGCAGCTCTAAGAGGCTAAAACTTTATATTGGGTGTCTTTAGTAACCTGGCAGCTTGTAATTAAATTTCTCTCAGGAACATCATACATTTGAAAAGTGACATAGTAAAGTGGCTATAGCTATTATTATCATTGTTATTAAAACATTTTAAAATTATATCCTAAAACTGTTTACAGAGCAGAGAGTCAAAATACTATGCTCCCGAAAATTATTTGTTTGATCAGAACCTTTATTTCTTCCAGCAAGAATTTTACTGGATGGATTTTAACAGATGAACATTTGGGGAAATATCTTTAGAGGACTAGGTGGCTGGAGCTGCTTAAATGCTCTTCTACAAGCTGGGAAAGCCATTGCTTAAAGGGCAAAATTCAACACACAGCATGTTGTTTGCACAAATTATTTTCCAGCAAAAAGTGAAAACCTGAGCTGGCATTCATGACAGTGAATTCTGTGATATCGTCCCTCAGGACTTTATCCAATATGAAAAGCCAAAGGGAAGAGATTTCCCACCCTTTCCCTTGGGAAACTCTCTGTCATCTGGTAGCAGTGATTTTCAGGAAACATATCCTAATCATCAGCCTTATTTTTCCTTCTGTCATTTTTCATCTGCCCACACCTAGTTCTGCTTCAAACAGTATTTCTTTTGCTATGCCAATCTAGTAAATATGTATACTGTATTTTCCAAGATGGGTCTTCTAGTAACTCTCATAAATTTGTGAAAGTACAAATGAAGTTTGGCATTTTTCATTAAGTCTCTGGTCCTAGAATCCCACGATTTTTTTAAAAATACGTTTAGGATTCATTTGTGTAAGAAAGGCTTGAAAATGCATCCTGTAAAATATTACAAGTCAGAAGGAAAATGAAAGCTATCCAAATGATATGGCTACACTAATTTTAAGCCAATGTAAGAATTTCTGGGTTCCTGCATCAAGACTTGTGGCAACCCGGGTGTAGTGACCCTGTACCTGCTGCTTACCTGGAGCATGCACACATCATGTCATGTTAAATCTCTATTCCTTGTGCTGGTTCTCACTGGAAGTGATCACTGAGGTCAGTAGGACCATATATACAATTCATTCTTCATAACTGTCTCAAGTCAAAAGAAATACCTTTCAACCTTTCTTCCCATTATTTTATCAGTCCATAAAGATGAATAAGCTGTGGACAATCTTCTTCATAGCATTGCCTACAATTCACATGACAAATGTTGATGGTCTTGATCAATCAGGTTCTCCAGTGCTGGAGTAACCTGTGATGCTCTTCTTTCTCTATCCCTTCTTGCATATCATCAACGTTACTAAAATATTCATTTCTAGGCTGTTCCCATCTGAGCACAGTTTAGTCTTTCACTCCTCCGGAAGTTCAAGTCTTTCTCTGTGTCTGAAATACCTTCAAGTATTGCTGTATGCTGTGGGATCATTTACCCATGGAAGGTACATCTTTGCAGCATAACACAGCATATCTAAGCTAAAGTGGCAGCAAATCAGTTGCCTAAAGTCCCAAAGGTTTTATACCTGTATAAACATGACAGTATTCAGAGCTAGCTGAGATGCTTCCCACTGCTGTGCCCTCTGCCACGAGCAGAAAGCAAGATCTAGATGTTCTCAAGGATATTTCCCCCTCTATCTTTGTCAGCTCCAGTTACAAAAAGCATGGCAACGTCTGGAGTTACCATAATTCCCTGGGAGACCCACATGATAAACATTTTTCACGGTTTTGTGGGAATGGGTAAAAAAGTAAAGGTATGGGCCTATCCAGCCTTTTTAGAACGACACTAAATTCCCTGGATTGCAGTCAGAGTCTAAGATAAACCACAAGGGTTTATTTAGCACAGGGCTGTGCCTGTAGTAGCAAAGCCACATGCCTGCCAATATGCAAGTAGCCTATGCTGAAGCATCTCAAAGCACAGCCGAGACATGCAGCAGATGACATATACAAGTACAGATTTATTTCTTTGATTTTATTTTTGAAACAAATGTAGAAAACCATCTTCCTATCGCAAACACATGAGCCCAGACTCATCTAATTTGATCAAGACATTCAAGCCAATGCTCTGATCAATCTTACCTCCATCAACAGCTGGACTGGCTTTGACTGACAGCAGGACACCTGACACATTTTCACACCTCTTGGGAGATGATGAAGCACACTTTGAAAGTGCTTATTTCTCTCCACTGTGTGTACAGGGACGATAGATTGACTAGCTTATGACCTTACTGGCCATCTTTCTGTGGATTTGCACTCTTGGTGTTTGGGGGGCCCCTCTCTCCCCAGGCTGTGGGGGAGGATATGTACGTGTGGCGTAGGGTTAACGAGCATCAGCCTGGTTCAGCTCCGTGGTGAGAACCACAGAAGGATCCCATGTGCAGGAAGAAGTCTGAACAGCTCAGTAAGCACTGCCGGAGATGTGAGCCACGTTCACATCATGCCATGTCCCTTATCAATCAAACCATTCGCTATCCTCAGACCACTTCTCATGCTCATAAGGCTGTGTCTGTTCCTGCTCCCACTTTCTTGCTGCCTTCTTCTCACTCGCATCAGGCCCAGCTCTGTGATTTTCAGTTACTTCATATCATGCCCCAACATCCTCTTGAAGATCGCCCTTTACATTTTTTTTCCTTATTATTGCACACTCTTTCTTTTTTTCCTTCACCTCCTGTTATTCCATGGATCTCTCTAGTTTTAAAGGATATGATGTCATCTGAGGTATTTATGTTTGTTCTCTGAGTTTAAATTTATAAGCAGATGCCCTGAGGTAATGCTGTGTGTGGTTACAGCCAGACAGGGGCAAGAAAGTTGCTTTGCCTGAGATGTGAAATCATACATAAAAACAAATCCTTGCAAATATTACCTGAAAGGATGGACTTCAGTTTGTAGGGCTAAGCCTCAGGGCTGCCAGATGCCCAAAGAAAAAGCCATCTCTACCTTCACATTGAGAAACAGGGTTGTGTACACATCAGGTCAGAACAAGCTACCGTCTCGCAGCAGCAATGTTTCCCAGCTGCATCAGCTATGGGTTTGAGGCACCTTGTGTCCAAACTCACCTATTTTCTTGCCTATGAGCCTGCAAGTGTGGTGTCCTGCATGCCCCAGATCCGTGCAGAAGAGCGTACTGCAGGCAGTCTGAAGTGCGGGTAGGTGATGGACAGGAGAGAGCTCTGCCTACTTCTGCCTGCTCTGGGGACAAGTACCACAGAGCTAGGTAGACATATCCACTCTGTTTTAAAACAGAAGACTCTGTAACTGCCTGCTCCTGCCTTTTATTACACATTCTGCTATTTACTATGTCATCCTCCTAAATTAAGTGGTAGGTTTCTTTTCAGTTTATTTTCAGATCCCTCCTGACAGCCCTCCAAGCTCATGAGCTTGTGAAAGCCTCTCAGGAACTTCAGTTGCAAAGATCTTTATTTGGTGGTGGCTCCGCTTTGACAGCTGCTTTTTGAAATGTGTCCTTCAGCAAGTTATGGACTTTATACAGAGTTTACTCTTCTGATGTTTCAGTGGGTTGAAATACAAACAAAAGTATCCTAGAAAAGAGGCTCCAGGGAAGGTACACAAGCCATTTATTTTGTCTCCTGGGAAAGGAATAGTTAAGTTAGCACTGGTAATCAATAAATGTCCACAGACCTACTCCTGACTATCTGCTCCATTGTTTCATTAGTTTTATGATTAAAAAATTCCATTGGCAATATACAACCCGCACCTCCAAATTTCTAAATTGACTTTCCCTGACTGAAGTTTAAGACCAAGATCTCTTATCCTGTCCCTAATAGGCAGGGAGGTTGATTTGTTTTCCTTATATGCTACTGTCTCCGGTCTAAAAAAGTGGTATCATGTTTCCCTTCTGTTTATTTTTCCCTGGACTTTAAAAAAAAATCTGTCACTGGAAAGGGAAGGTATCAATCCCAGAGGGAAAATACTTGCACTTTTCCTCCTACTGAGAAACCTTTTCTCAAATAATAAACAGACTATGAAGCATTAAGTCAAAGGTCTCTTTCATCAAATCTGAAATTTCCTCAATGAATGAAACGGATTTTTGTTGATCTGAGCTTGTGTCCAGAAAATCATATTCACCAGCATCAGGCACATTCTTACCCTCACTTTCTTTTGATTGAGTTGTATCAGTGGTTCCTTTCTTTTCCTGGACTATTTCAAAGTGACTGCTAGTGGAATTTGTATTTTTGACATGAAAAAGAAAAATAACAAAAATTATCTTGAAAATGACCATTTTAAGCTATGTTAAAATAAATAAATCGGAAGTGTTTAAGAAGATCGTACTGAGATGAATCAGAGTTAGAATTCATGTCCGTGCTAGATTTTTGTACTAATTTATTCCTGTGTAAGAGAACTTGATTTTACGAAACTCTGTCCTTTTTTTGAATAACAAACATTCTGATGCAAAAACTCTGAAAAGTAATGTCTTAATCTCGTGAGACCTTGGTATTACTTAACCCTTATACAATTCCTCTCCTTTTTCTGCTCTTCCTAGTTCAAAATTAGCAGCTTTTGAAGTCTTTTGCCTACATTCATGTGCCTATGTTAGGCTATCAGGAAGCTGATCTTGTACTCTGGTGGTATGCTGTCCATGTACCTTGTATCACATCTTCACTCTTCCAAATGATTGTCTTGTCATTGCCCTTTTATCCTTGGACCTTTGCCTGACATTGCCATGGAAATAGACTTGGCCTCTCTCCACTTTTTTTCACAAAATGTATTGGACCATTATACTTCCCTATTCTATTTTCTCCTTCCTCCACTTATAAAAATAGGAATGTGCCTACTCTAAAATTCATGTTTCTCAAGTCTAGATTAAAGATGACCTTTGAAAATTGAAAGGATCCGTGAATCAAATTTGTTTCGCTCATAGAGCATATAGATTAACAGCATGGTCAGCTAAAGTTTTCTAAACCTGAATAAAAACATACCAGTTTACACAAAGGCCAGGCTAAGAATAGATCCCGAGTCTCACTTGATCAGGAATAGTTAAAAGGTTTTGACTTTTTATGCTTCATATGGGGTAGGATTAACTTCATTTAAACCTGGAAGTTCAGCTCCTAAGTAGAGTTGAATGTTGGGATTTGCTTGTAGATGCCTTGGGGGATTTCATCTGGCCTTCAGCTGCTGCTCCAGAAGGCACAGTTCTACCAAAAGTCCTTTGTCTTGTTAGCCATATGGATGTCTCAGACAATCTTAAGCTTTTCAGCTTGGACTAGAGATCTACCACTACCCATCTGAGTCCAACCTTAGTTTATATTTAAGCTCCAAGGAAATCATGGCTTTGATTCAGTAGCCCAAACATAGCTGACTAGTGTCATCACAAATGCCAAAGGTTTCCTGTCATTTCTTCAGATACCGTTCTGGAAAGGTACAGGTTTCAGCCTGAAGTAAAATTCTTTATTTTGGCTATAAATTAGCTTTCTAGACTACTCTGACTGTGCTCCCCCATGATGTGCATGGTAAGCTGCTGGTGTTTACTTCTGCTGTAATCAAGAGACGTGCACCTTCAGAATGCAGTCAGTTTAACTATATAAGCGCAGTGTAGGTCTGATAACTCATCCCCTAGATCCCCTCAGGATACTTGTCCCAAAGCTTAAAACAGTGCTTTGAACAGATCTTTCAGGTCAAAGTTTATCAGAAACAGTTTCTACTATAGCTACTGTGTAATGGACAGATGATGAGACAAAGCTTGGCACTAATGGTGCAATTGTTGACAAACTGACCTCAAAAGGATGTAGGACTGGCAATCCTGACAAAAAAAAGAGCCCCAAACTATTGAGAAAGACTATGGTCACAAAGTTAAACTTTTTTTTTTTTTTTTTTTTTTTACTTTCAAAGTACTTGCCTGAGAACTGGAGAAAGGCCAATACCACTCCAATATTCAAAAAGGGCAAGAAGGTGGACCCAAGGAACTACAGGCCGGTCAGCCTCACCTCTATCCCGGGAAAGGTGATGGAGCAGCTTATCCTGGAAGTCATCATCAAGCAAGTGGAGGAAAAGAAGGTTATTAGGTGTAGTCAACATGGATTCACCAAGAGGAAATCATGCCTGACCAATCTGATAGCTTTCTAC
>Ga0181612_101800_pt1 | contig 12527 bp, 6 predicted proteins | sample HoacroProtozoa21_FD_119630 | JGI IMG/M metagenome (GOLD analysis project Ga0181612, IMG submission 119630) | Hoatzin crop microbial communities from Cojedes, Venezuel. Combined Assembly of Gp0051906, Gp0051904, Gp0051908 | reverse complement strand
TGAAAAATTCAAACGTACCAATAAGTGAGTTGTCGGGTGGCAGGCAGACAGCGCAGCAGTTGGGCGGCAAGGAGGATTTTAGGATGAATCCGTTGCCGATACTATATCAGTCGGGCTATCTCACTATAACCGGGTATGATGATGATATTAAAGAATATATTTTAGGCTTTCCTAATGAAGAGGTTAAAACAGGCTTTACGCAAGCCTTGATTCCATTCTATCTGCAAGTGAAGCAGTCTGCGTCTCCTTTCGATTACAATGGCTTCGTGAAAGATTTGCTCAGAGGTGACATTGAGCATTTCGTGCAACGTCTGCAAGCACTCTTCGCAAACCTCGACTACGAGATTATGGGCGGTAAGGAGAGCGATTTCCATAATACGATGCAAATCATCCTTTTTATGCTTAGCGCCCGTATGAGAGTGGAGCGGCACACGAGCTACGGCAGAATGGACGTAGAGATTGAGACCGATGACTATGTCGCCATCTTCGAGTTGAAAATCGACAAGAGCGCAGACGAGGCTCTGAAACAAATTGATGAGAAGAACTATGCCGGTCCCTTTGCGACGAGCGGTAAGAAAATATACAAAATCGGTGTCAACTTCTCGACCAAAACGAGAGGACTCGAGGACTATAAGATAGTTTCTTGAAATATCACTCTTATTAATTCAAAGAGAAATGATGAGGTGAGGGACACCCTTTTTTCAAATTTTCACCAGAAAAGCTTGGAGGTTTAAGAAAAAAGCATTACCTTTGCAAAAAATCAAAGATTATGAAACAAGAAGAGGACGAAATATTAAAACTGCCTATTAGCGTGCAAAGTTTTGAGGAAATCCGCAATGATGGCTACATCTATGTGGATAAGACCGACTATGTATTGAAAGTAGCTAATGGCAAGAAGTGTAATTTCCTTGGCCGTCCCCGGCGTTTCGGCAAAAGTCTCTTCGCCGACACACTGAAATGCTATTTCGAGGGTCGAGTGGACTTGTTTAATGGTCTCAAAATAATGGAACTTGAACACGAATGGGTGAAAAGACAAGTGTTCAAATTCGATTTCAGCGGTTGCGAGACAGCAAAAGCACTATCTGAAAAAATTAATTCCAGACTCAAGGAATACGAAGAAATTTATGGCAGAGACGCCGAGGAGACTGAACCGGGCACCCGATTGCTCTCACTTATGAAAAAAGCTTGCGTAAAAACAGGACAGATGGTGGCTGTAATCGTGGATGAATACGACGCACCATTGCAGCATACCCTTTTCAAAGATGAGATACATGAAAAAATTGTTTTAGTTTACCGCAGTTTCTTTCCTGCACTAAAAGAGGGAGAGAAATACTTAAAATGCCTGTTCCTCACAGGCATCACGAAATTCACATCGCTAAGCCTGTTCAGTACTTTAAATAATGTCAGTATCCTCGGACATCTTTCCGACTACGCCGAAGCAATAGGTCTTACAGGACAAGAGATTCTCGATAATTTCCAACCATATCTGAAAGCGATGGCCGAGAAAAAGGGCACAACCGTGGAACAGGTGATGAGCGAGCTGAAAGACATGTATGACGGTTATCATTTCAGTGATGACACGACAAAGGAGATTTATAATCCTTTCAGCGTGATTCATGCGCTGGCAGACAAAGATACCGCAAACTATTGGATTGCCTCGGGTGCCAGCCAACTGCTAAACGACCTGCTTAAGAGAAAAGATATGAGAGGTGTGGATTTAGACAATTGCTATATTAGCAAAAACGAGTTGCAACTCAATGACGTGAGCAAAACAAACACAAAACTCTTCCTTTATCAGGCAGGATACCTTACAATAAATTATTTTAATGAAGAAGCCAAGAGATATTATCTGCGGATACCAAACAAGGAGGTAAGGGAAACGATGTTTGAAATAGTGTTGCCCTACGCCGTTGATTATGACGAACACGATGTGAAAGGGGCTATCGGAAGAATGCAAGACGCACTTATGGCCGATGACATTCCCGAACTCTTCGAAAACCTCAAGCAACTCGTATGCGAGACACCATACATCACCGGAATTGGCGACAAAAACAAGCTCTATGAACGCGACTTCCGATTTATCCTCCGCTGCGCCCTGTATCTCTGCGGATGCAGTATCGATGAGGAGAAACAAACGTCGAAAGGACGCATCGACCTCGTGGCGCATTACAAAGACATCATAATTATAATGGAGTTGAAGCTCGACAACAACGGCGGACTCGAGGCTGCGAAAAAACAGATTATCGACAATAACTATGCCGCCGCGTTCTCAGCCGAGAACAAAAAGATATACAATGTCGCCATCAGCTTCAGCACCGAGAGCCGCAGCATCAGCGGATATGAGATAATCAATAACTCATAATCTCAACCAAAAGCTTGGAGGTTTAAGAAAAAAGCATTATCTTTGCAAAAAATTAGTTGATTATGAAGCAAGAAGAGAAGATATTATTGCTGCCCAACGGCATATCGGATTTCCGTGAGGCAAGGACGGAAGGATACTACTATGTCGATAAGACTATGTATTTGAAAAAGTTGGAGCTTGCAGGCAAATACCTCTTTTTCGTAAGGCCCCGCCGATTCGGCAAAAGCCTCTTCATCTCAATGATGAAAGACTATTACGACTGCCTCAACACAGAGAATTTCAAAGAGGAGTTTAAAGGGTTGGAAGTGGCAAAAAAACCGACACCTCTGCAAGGAATATTTCAAATCCTGCATTTCGACTTCTCTATGGTGTCTGGCGCAAAAGGAAATAACATAGAGGAAAAATTCGACTTTTATTGCAGCGGAGTACTCGACAGATTTATCAGGGATTATGCCGGATACTACTCCGAGGAATTTGTCAACAGAGTGCTGAAGATCGACGGGCAGGGAGGAAAGCTGCTTGAAATAACAGCAGAGGCAAAGAAGCTGCATTATCGCATCTATCTCATCGTGGACGAATATGACAATTTCACCAATACCATACTCAGTAAAGACAAAAACAGATATGATACCCTCACTCACGATGAGGGATATTATCGGGAGGTATTCAAACTCTACAAACCAAATTTCAACAGAATAATAATGTTCGGGGTGTCGCCGGTAACACTCAACGACATCACCAGCAGCTACAACATCCCAACCAACATATCAGCAAGAACGGTTTTCAACGGCATCCTCGGATTTTCGGAAACAGAGATAAAGAAAATTATAAGCTATTATAGAAAAAACGGGAAGATAAAGCATACGACAAAAGAAATCATGGACGATATGAGGCCTTGGTATGACAACTACTGCTTCTCGAAAAAATCATTCAAAGAAGGAAATGGCCTGTACAACCCCTATATGGTGCTTAACTATTTAGACTCTCTAATAGGAGAAGGCGCGGCGCCGGAAAATATGGTAGTATCGAATACGGCAACCGACAGCACTAAACTACAGCAGATTGTCAATCTCGACATCAATAACTCGCAATTCGGAAAGAGCAAATTAGAGAAAATCATCATGCAAGGATACATATACGACAATGTGTATCCCGACTTCGACGCAATGAAAATGACGAAGAGCGAATTTTTCTCTTCCCTACTCTACTATCAGGGAATGCTCACGATTGGAGGCGAAAGGGGCGACAGGCTGAAACTGATAATTCCGAACCTCAATGCGCGTGTGCAGTATTACGACTATATGCGCAGTCTTTATGACGGAAACAACCACATAGAACTCTCCTGGCTTAAGGATGAACTCGAGGACGCCGCATACGAAGGAAAATGGCAGCAACTGATAGAATACCTCTGCTCTCATTACAAAGAAGACTCGTCAGTGCGCGATGCAATAGAGGGCGAGCATCACTTGCAAGGTTATTTCTTGGCATACCTGAAGCTCTCTACACTCTTCATCACCTGGCCGGAAATGGAGCTGAACCACGGATATGGCGACTTCTTCCTTTTTGCCGACACTAAGCGATACCCCGACGCACGACACAGCTATATCATAGAGCTGAAATATATGCCAAAAGGAAATAACGACCAAGCTGCCCTCACAAAACAATTCACAGAGGCAGAGGAGCAACTGCGCCGCTATGCCGCCGACAAGGATGTGAAAGCCCTAACAGCCGGCACAACCCTACACCTCGTGGCTGTGCAAATGCAAGGGGAGGAGTTGGTTAAATATGAAGGTATCGCTTCTTAAATGGAATCTTCTGTTATATTCGACAGAGCATATAGGGGGCAGATATAGATGTGGCGGCACACGGTGCTGCCGTCATCTGTGCTTTCGTTGATGTCGAGTTTTCCGAAATTTTCCAAGGAGGTTCGTATCGCCTCGGTGAGATGTTTTGATTTCATAAACAGCCTCAGGCTTTTCATTTTGCCCGATGTGCCTGACTTTACTTCGATTGGCATCACCTTGAGGTCTTTGGCGATAATGTAATCCACCTCCGACGTGGTGCCGTTTTTTAGATTTTCCCAATAGAAAAGACTGTGTTGCACCTTGTGGCTGCTGTATTTCACCAATTCCCACCCTGCCACCATTTCCGTGATGGCACCTTTGTTTACCAAGTCTTCTGCCGCCCCCGTGAGAATGAGGTCTGTAAGATTTTTAGACCCTCCGAGGTTAAGGTCGAAAATACGCAACAGCAGTCCGCTGTCAAGATAAATGTATTTGCAGAATTTCTCATTCGTTTCTGCACCCAAGGGCAAGCCGTTGGCAGCCGTATGCATCACGGCTTTTATGATACCAGCGTCGCAAAGCAAGTTAAGGGCTTTCTGAATATCCTCTGGCCTGTGTCCTCCCTCGACGTGCCGGTAAACGAATTTTTTGCCTGTTTGCACAACCACGCTGTGCAGTGTGTCGCGCAACAATTTCACGGGTACTTTGTCGGCATATTTGGGAAAGTCATCGTAGTAGCTCTGCTGAATGTCTTCTTGTTCAGCGGCACACTCCGAAAAGTCGTTCGTGTCAATCCACGCCGCAACGCTTGCAGGCATTCCTCCCACGAGCAGGTATTTACGGAATTCGTTCACCAACGATGAATGTAAGGCCTCAAAAAGGGGCTTGTCGTGAGAGGCCTGTTTTTTCGCCTCCACCCACGATGCTTTTCCATTAGCTATAAGAAACTCGTCGAAAGACAGCGGATACATAAAGAGCGACCTAATCCTTCCCACACCAAAAGAGCGGATTTCCTTGAGTGCGAATTCCAACAACGACCCGGCGGCGGCAACATGCAGTCCGGGCATGTCTTCCTTGAAAAACCACAGGCTTTTCAATGCCCCTGGACACGCCTGTATCTCATCCAGAAAAAGCAACGTCTCGCCCTCCACTATTGGCGTGGTGAAGTATTGCGACAACTTGGTCGTGATATCTTTCACGTCTGCCGTGTCGAAAATGCCGGACAGCTCCGGCTGCTTCTCGAAATTCACCTCGATATAATATCGAAACGAACTTGCCAAATGGCGTATGGAACTGGACTTTCCCACTTGCCTGGCTCCTCTTAACAACAGAGGCTTGCGCCTCGGACTGTTTTTCCACGCTGACAGGTCAGCATCTATTTGACGGTTTATATACATAGCTTTGTTTTTGGGGGCAAAGATAATGCTTTTTTCTTTAATATGCAAGATTTTAAAGGTTTAATTGCAAAAATAAAGAGGAATAATCGCCGGAATCTGAAAAAATAAAGAGGAATAATCGCCAGAATCTGAAAAAATCAAGAGGAATAATAGCCAGTTTTCGAGAAAATCAAGAGGAATGGCTTTTAAAATCATTATGCCTTTCGCTTAAAGCCCCAATGTTTTCAGATAAAAAAGCCGAAAAATTTGTGTGATTGGAAAAAATTGCGTAACTTTGCCGCTTGAAAGAACCCTAAACACAAAACAGGGATAGCCCCTTAGGGGGATAAATCCCATTAAAAAGATTACGCAAATGACTGTTTACGCTATTATTACCATTGTGACACTGTTAACTGTTTTTACAGTGCTGATAAAAACGTCGCTTCCATCCGACATCGTGTTTCTCTTCGGAGTGATGGTGCTGCTCGTCACCGGAGCCGTTGACGCACCCACGGCATTGTCGGGATTCTCGTCGTCGGCAGTGGTGAGGGTCGGAGTGCTCTTCGTCGTGGCGGCAGGACTGTACTGGTCGGGAGTGCTGAAATGGACGGTGAAGCACGTGCTCACCTACCCCAAGAACTACGTTGACGCACTCGTGAGAATGATGCCCTTGGCAGCAGTCTTAGGAGCCCTGATGTCTGACAACACCGTGGTGGTGATTTTCACGAAAGTGATGAAGATGTGGGCGAAGAAGCTCAATTTCGCAGTCTCGAAACTCCTCATCCCCTTGGCCTGCGTGGCACAGATAGGAGGAGCCTTCACCATTATCAGCTCAACACCCACCGTAATCGTGGCAGGACTGTATCACGACTACACAGAGAAGAACCTCAGCTTCTTCAGCATCACACCCTCGGCAGTGATCTGCTTCATCATCATCGCCGCGTCGATAGTATTGCTCCGGAAACTGCTGCCCTCGCGCACCACCCCCGACGAAGGCTTCGGAAAGACACAGGAATACACCGTGGAGATGCTCGTGCCAAGCGACTGCCCCAGCATCGGAAAGACTGTTTCGGAGGCGGGACTGCTAAGTATGAAAGGCGGAGGGCACCTCATAGAAATAGTGAGATACGACAAAGAGATAATAACGCCCGTGGAAGACGACGAGTTTATCATGGGAGGCGACAGGCTCATCTTCACAGGAAAGATACCGCTCATCGCACAACTGAAAAAATCCCACGGCCTCGTGGCGTCGAGAAAACACGTGTTCTCCGTCGAGGACGTGGACACGTCGAACAGAAAAGTGAAAGCGGCAACGGTGAGATTCAACAGTCTTCTGATTGGCAAGACAATCTCCGAGAGCGGCTTCGAGAAAAATAACGGCGTCGTGGTGCTGGCACTCTCGAGAAACGGACAGCGTATCGACGACAGCCCGCGCCACTTCCCCATCCTCGGAGGCGACACGCTGCTCATAGAAATGCCGAAAAAGAACAGCAAGGAGATAGAGAAAAACCTGAGAAGCGACCTCATCATCACTGCCAATGAAGACCTGATAGAGACGGGTCCGAAAACCGCCGTGTCGATGATTATCCTCGCCGCGATGGTAATCATCACCGCCACAGGAATACTCCCCGTGCTCGAGGCCACGATGCTCGCCGCAGCGGCAATGCTCGTGTTCAGATGCTGCACCGCGATACAGGCACAGGAAAGCATAAAATGGGACATCCTCATGGTGTATGCCGCATCTATCGTCTTCGGCACCGCCATAGAGCAAAACGGCATCGCCAATATCGCGGTGCAGGGAATTATGAGCCTCAGCGGCACCAGCCAGCTCCTGACACTCACCCTCCTCGCCGCCGCCATGCTCCTTACCACGGAGTTCATCAACAATGCGGCAGCGGCAGCGCTCTTCTTCCCCATCATCCTCGAAACGGCACACGGCACAGGAATACCCCTCGAGCCCCTCTGCTACCTGCTCATGCTCTGCTCCTCGTTCGCTTTCGCAACACCCATCGGCTCATCGGTAAACACACTGATTTACGGCCCCGGCGGATACACCTTCAGCGACTACTTCCGCCTCGGAATACCACTGAAAATAGTATCCCTCGTGGCAACCGTGGCAACAATATACCTACTCTACCTTTAAGAGGAAAGGACTTTGGGGTCTGAGAAAATCAAAAGGAAAGGCTTATGAAATCATTATATTGTTTTCTTAAGCCTCCAATGTTTTCAGATAAAAAAGCAAAAATATTTGCGTAATTGAAAAATTATGTGTAATTTTGCCGCTTGAAAGGATTTTATGAAAAAGAAAATTACAATAGAGCCTGATTTGATTAGCAGCAGCGACATCGTGGCAGAAAGCAAGATGTCGAATGGACTGCACACATACGTAAGCCTCTTCAGCGGAGCCGGCGTGGGATGCTACGGCTTCAAAGAAGAGAATTTCTTTTGCATCGCTACGGTGGAGCTGATTGAGAGAAGGCTCAAGGTACAGCAATACAACCATAAATGCGCATACAGCAGCGGATACATTTGCGGTGATATGACCGACGATGCCACGAAAGAGAAAATATTCAGAGAACTGCAAATATGGGATGACAGTTTCGGGATAAAAGACATCGACGCCCTCATCGCCACCCCACCCTGTCAAGGGATGTCGGTGGCAAACCACAAGAAAAAGAATGAGTTGGGAAGAAACTCCCTCGTCGTGGAGTCGATAAAAATGGTAATGGCCATAAAACCAAAATTCTTCATCTTCGAAAATGTGTCGGCATTTCTCAAGTCGATATGCACTGACATCGACGGAAAAGACAAAACAATCAAAGAGGCCATAGAGACGAACCTCGCCGGATTATACAATATCTGCAGTCAAGTGATAAATTTCAAGGACTACGGCAACCCTTCCAGCCGCACGAGAACACTCGTGATTGGAGTGAGGAAAGACATAAAAGAAATAACACCCTACGACATCTTCCCTGAAAAACAGCCGGAGAGGACACTGCGGGAAGTCATCGGACAACTGCCACCCCTAAAAACGATGGGTGAGATATGCCCCGACGACATCTATCACTCCTTCCGCGAATACGCGCCGCACATGGAGGAATGGATTGCAGACATCAAAGAGGGAGAGTCGGCTTTCGACAACAAAGACCCGAAAAAAATACCACACAGGGTCGTGGACGGGGAGATAGTTTACAACGCCAAGAAAAACGGTGATAAATATACGAGACAGTGTTGGGATAAAGTGGCACCGTGCATACACACGAGAAACGACATACTGGCAAGTCAAAACACCGTACACCCCACCGACAACAGGGTATTCAGCATCAGAGAAGTGATGATGATGATGTCGGTTCCGGCATCATTCCAATGGACTAGCATACCTTTCAAACAATTAAATGCGCTGCCTTTGGAAGAAAAGCACAAATTCTTGAAAAAAGAGGGAGTGAATATCCGTCAGACTCTCGGAGAGGCCGTGCCAACGGTGATTTTCAGACAAATAGCACATAACATACGAAGAATGCTCTGCCGGACGGAACTGACGGAGAAAGACGTGGAGGCCATAGTGCAAAAATACAACTTGCAAAACACTATAAGGCTTCAAAATTTTATTGAGAACAGCGACCTGCCATTCCCCAAACTGTCGAAAATCGCAGAACTCGCCAACGCACAAAGGGACGACAATGCGGCATATTACACAAGACAAGACGTATGCTATGCTATAATAAAAAATCTCCCCGACGCAAAAGAGTTCTCAAAAATCAGTATCCTCGAACCATCCACTGGCGTGGGGAATTTCCTCCCCGTGCTGATACAGAAATATTCGGCAGTGCAAGACGTGGAGATAGACGTGGTGGATATCGACACCAACAGTTTGGAGATATTGAAACTGCTCCTTGAGAAAATAAGAATTCCAAAAAACGTAAGGATAAATTTCATCAACGACGATTTCCTGACGCACAACTTCGATAAAAAATACGACATCGTGGTTGGAAATCCTCCGTATATGAAACTCACTAAAGACAAAAATCTTTTGGCTCGGTATAAAAAAGAGGCATACAATAAGGATACCAACAATATCTTCGCCTTCTTCATCGAAAAAGCGGTGAAAATCGGAAATGTAGTGTCGTTTATAGTGCCCAAGAGCCTCATCAACGCACCGGAGTTCAACAAAACGAGGGAGCTGATGAGCAAATATGCCATCACAAACCTTATCGACTTCGGAGAAAAGGGATTCAAAGGCGTGAAAATAGAGACCGTGAGTTTCACGCTCAACACAAAGAAGGAAATTGAGCAAACGGTAATAGAGTCGTATATCACCAACGACATCAGAAAATGCCAGCAGGCATACATCACCAGCACGGAATTCCCTTATTGGCTGATATATCGCAATGGTGATTTCGACGAGGTGGTGGAGAAAATGGAATTCAACATCTTCAACGTTTACCGCGACAGGAAAATAACAAAAACAATAACTAAAGACACAGGGAAAATAAGGGTGCTGAAGTCGAGGAACATCGGCAACAACGCCATTATCAACATCCCCGACTACGACTGTTTTGTCGATGACCTCAGCAATCTCGACGTGGCGAAATTCCTCAACAAGACAGACTGTGTGCTCGTGCCAAACCTCACATACAACCCAAGGGCGTGCAGAATGCCGAAAGGGTGCATCGCCGACGGCTCCGTGGCAATCCTGGAACCCAACGACACCAATGAAGACATCACCGACGAGGACCTCGCTTTCTTTGCCACAGAGGAATTCAACAAATTCTATTCCATAGCACGCAACAGAGGGAGCCGCTCGCTGAATATCGACAACAACTCCGTGTTCTTCTTCGGAAAACTAAAAACCAAACACCTATGACAGAGAATGACATAAAGAAATTCATAGATGCCTTAAACTTGAAAGCCGAGAATTTGGAAGATGCCAGGTTCATGGATCAAAAGTGCATACCCGACGTGATATGCGCAGTGGCAGAATGTGTAATAGAATATGATAAGCTGCACCCGAATCAAGAGTTTACGAAAAACGACATCTGGCACTCGGAATATGCGCAAATGCTGATATCCACCTCCTTCTCAAAACCCGACTTGGACGACAAGGGGGCGCAAAGGGAATATGACAAGTTCTTCGGACAGCCACTGAGGCTGATGGCATACGCCGGCGTGTTAAAAATGAATTATCACGACAGGGCGAACTACTACTCCATTGCGAATTATGATGTTCTAGAATATATCTCATTAAGAGAAAATAATGCTTTCATTTTTCTGAATGCATACTTGGAGAAGCTTGTAAACGACAACGGCCTTATGCCTTTCTTCGATGATTTTTTCAACAAACAAGACAAAAAGTCCTTGGAAATTCTCAGAGACAAGTTAGACCATTTCTATTGGGATAAGACGAATATTGAAGGGAGATATGAGCCGCCACGCATATACAATAAAATCATCAACATCTTCGCCAAGAACCGCAAGAAGAAAGGCATTGTAAGAGGAAAACTGTCTGATAATATCATCACTTTCTCGGAGATAAGATATAATACCACAAACTGGCGAGATATCAACAAAGACAAAAATATCACAAGACAGGAATACTGCCAAAAGGCGCAACAAGAGGCGGAAGACCCCAACTCATACTTGCACTACAGAATTGAGAAAGCAAAGAAATTTGTGAAGATGATAGAAAACGACTGCAGCGAGGTACACCGGTTTCTGCCTAAATACGGGCATACTCAAGCACATCATATCTTTATGGCAAGCGAGTTCCCGGAATTAGCCGACTGTCCGGAGAATATCATCTGTCTTACTCCAACACAGCACTACACGATGGCACACCCCGACAACAAGACCACTGTCATCGACCCCGAATATCAGATAGTATGCCTGCTCTCGAAGCTCGACTCCATAGAAATAAATTTCAGAAACGGAAAGGACGACTACTCGCTGAGAGAGTTTATAAACGTCTTAAACACAGGCTTAGGCATCGATTTCTTCACGCCCCAAATGGATTTTGAAGAAGTGAAATATGGCATAATAAAGAAAGCCGTGCCACCTCTCCAACTTTTCGATTAAGCGAGAGCAAAGAAAACTCGCTTACTTTGCCAAGCGTTAGAAAAGTCGGTGAAGCCCAATCTCAATTAACTCGCAGCTTTTTCTGCTTCTTTCGCCGCTTTTTTCGCCTCTTTCTCGGCTTTTTTCTTCGCTTTTTCAGCTTCCTTAGCAGCTTTCTTCTTCGCCTTTTCCGCTTCTTTGGCAGCTTTCTCTTTAGCTTCCTCCGCCTCTTCCTTAGCCTTTTGTTCTGCTTTTAATTTTTTCTTGAGTTCTTTTTGTTTTTTCTTTTCTTCTCTTCTTTTCAGTTTATCCTCGCTGACATATTTTTTATGCATTTTCATATTCGGCTTTATCTTCATTTTGTTCATATTGTCGGTATTGTCGAATGTGAAGTCGCAGAGCAGGTCAACGTACATATTTTTCTGTTCTATATGCCCTTCGGCAAGTGCTCCGTTGCTGTCGATATTTCCTTTTATGTCTCTCACATACACTCCTTTAAAGCTCACCTCGTCCACTTTTGCCGACACTTCTCCAATGGGCAGTTTTCCTCCTCTTGTTTTTCTTACGATGGCCGTTCTCTTTGACGAGATATCGAATTCGAAGTCTGCGGAGCATACTATCCTCCCGATGTTGGGCATCTCCACTGCTTCTCCGAGTTTGAAGTCGTTGGTTTGCACGTGTCCTCTCAGATACTTGGTGAGGTTGTCGATAAGGAAGTTGAAACGCAGGTTTCCGGGTTTTGTCGTCAACAGTCCTTGGAAGATTTCCTTTTTATACACCACGTGGAAGTCTCCCTTATATTTCAGGTATTTCAGTGCGCTGAGCTGCTTCATCATAAATTTCCTTTTCAGCGGGAAGAGGTTTATGATTTGCACTGCTTTGCTGACGTTGGTGTACATGCTGATATTATAGAAATGCACGTCGAGTTTCTTCTTGTCTTTCAGTCCGGTGATG
>Ga0181612_159169_pt1 | contig 12528 bp, 6 predicted proteins | sample HoacroProtozoa21_FD_119630 | JGI IMG/M metagenome (GOLD analysis project Ga0181612, IMG submission 119630) | Hoatzin crop microbial communities from Cojedes, Venezuel. Combined Assembly of Gp0051906, Gp0051904, Gp0051908 | reverse complement strand
CCCACTGCCACAGACTCCTCTCCTGCTGGTGGTGAAACCCCTTTCTCACTGAGGTCTGTGCAAGCTCAGCTGAGCTGCAAGCCCAGAAGGAGTTGGCACCACATCACATTTCTGCAGGCATATGCATGTCCTTCAGAACAACGTGGGGAGCGCAGGAAAAAGAACATCCTCACGTAGTTCATTCACTAAAGCTGTCCCCTTACAGGCAAGGTCTTCTGCACACGAACACACCGCCTGCGATTAAAACGATCCAAACAAACTTAAAAACAATTCTGTGTCTGTTTTAGCTCAGAATCATTTAAAACAGGATCGGACTAAACTTTTTTAGTTCCTGAACTGATTTTATTCACAGGTGGGGATGAACCAAGGACCAGGGCCACTCGTGGTGGGAGCAAAGCTCCCACCTCCATTGCAGGAAGAGCACACCATTGCATGACACCAGTCTGTCCCCAGTTGTCGTTGGCCTAACTGGTGGGGGGAACCACTCAGAGAAACTATCCCACGGCCTCCAGCCACGAGCACCCACCAGATGAGCCTTCCAGAGAAGGGATCCATCCATAAGGCTGTATGAAAATTACTTGGCTCTGCCAAGTCTGACATCTTTTAGACACGTGCATTAGAGCCTACAGTAACATTTGTCAGTTTAAAAGAATACACTCAACCTTAAAAAGACCTCTAGTAAAAAGAAAAAAAAAAGTTTATTTTTCATTTTGGGCCACACCACAGTTTTCAGTAAATATTATTTTCCAGATAAATAATTTGTTGTTGTAGTTTTTAAACCCATAAATAAAGCTCGCTTGTTAAAGCCCAAATCTGAATTACTTTTCAGGGAAATTAAAACATTTCCCTCGGGCTTTTCACCAGCATTGCCCTCCCCCCTAAATACTGCAGTAAACACAGATAAGTAAAGAAGATCTCCAAGAAAAAAATCCTGCCTCTGTGCAGACAGCTCTATCCTGCAAAATATCAGTGGTCGCTGCCAGCGGGTTTTGCAGCTCCACGCCGTGCCCTTGTGCCCCGTCGAATCCCTGCCCCATCTCCCACGCGTGCTCTGCCCCAGGACCGTGGCCCCAGCTCACCACCGACCTTCGGAGCCAGGGGAAGTTTTGCTTCCTCCTTGGCGATCCTACGTGGCAATTTGTTTAAACTGATTTCCCCCCCCCACCCTGCTTTCAGAGCTGTTCTGCAGCTGGTGCTCAGAGGCATCAGTGTTTGCAACGGTACAGTTCCTCCTCTAAATCTAGATTATTGTGTTCTCGTGACCTTCATCTGCTAACACCAAAGTATTAAAAGATCCCATAAGCTAGAGGGCTCCCTACCTGCTGTTCCGATCAAGATCTGCATTTACCCTACCGAATCAATGGATTCTCTGGCAGGTTTCCAGCAGTTTGCTCCTTCCTTTTTGTTTCTCACATTCTGGTCTGTTTCTTATTTATTTAATTTTATGTTGTGGGAATGTAAAAATGTGCCACAGCGGATTAGGCCGGTGGCCTGGGTGGTCCAGCACTTGGCCTCAGTTGGTGTCTGTTTCAGCCAAATTGTTTCAGTGAGAAATCATTTTGAAGAGGTATAAAGCAAAGGCCAAATCCTACAGTCCTTATTCAGGCAAAAATCTCTGCAGACCAGTGAGGGGCAGGATGCCCCAGCACGTACAGCATTGGCAGCCTTCTCCAGACCCCAGTCCCTGCTCCAGCTCACTGCAATGCAGCCACCTGCGTCAGCATGGGGCAAACTACCTCCACAGTCACGAGTCACGTAACTCTGCCCATGCTAGAGCTGGGGGTGCACAAATGAAGCAAATAGGAAAACCTCTGCTAGAAAAAGGCACAGACGATGACACAGGACCCCTCTGATTTATGCCACCCAGCCACTAAGGGGTACTCAGCTCTAAGACCGTAGGCTACAGGAACATACGTGCGATGCTGCTGTATTCTGCTGCACTGCAACGGATAGGAGAGATCTGCAAACACATCTCCCCACGGGGCGACAGCGCAGGCCGGGTGGAGCCCCTCTGTATTTCCCTGGTGCTTTTTTACTGTCTGATCAGCAAGGAGAAAACCCTCTCACTCCAGAGGTCAACAGCCACCCACTGCTGCCAGAACAGGAGAGAAACACTGGGCACAAACCTGCTCTGTTGCTGCCTACAACCCGCTCGCAGCAGCTCTTTTGTAAAAGATGGAGGGCACAAAGTAAACGTGGCATTTCTCTGGCGTTCACGCGCATGCTTCTCTCAGCTGTCTGGTACATATGACACGGGGCTCTTCTGTTTTATGAGAAAGTTTGTTATTGAAGGCCAGGCTTGGAACACTCTAAGCATGGCTATGGAGTTACAGCTGGAACAGGCACGAGATCAATATATCTGGAGACAGAGGGAAGCTCTGGCCAAGTGAAAAATCAAAAGTTGTTTTGCAAGGGGAGCCAGATTCGCTTCTCAGGCATCCTATAGACCAAGGCCTAAATCCTGGAGTGCTTGTCTTGGCCCAAGTCCTGCCGTACCAACCTCCCAAACACACATCAATGCTACGTGGAGGACAAACAGCACCTCTGCAAAGCTCTGAGTGCTGCTGGGGCCTCTCCTACCCGCACTGCCACAGGAACAGCATGCCCGTGGCCTGCAGCGATGCACAGTGGAATGGGAATCAATGCGATCCACTACACAAGCATGCATCAAGATGCTTTTGTACCACTACTTCACACTGTGTCCAGACTAAGAAGAAGTCTGGGGAGTTTTCACAGTTTGCAGAGGACCTTCAGATCGTAGGATACAGTTACTGATGCCGGTCCTCCCATTTCCGAGATGCTTCTCAGGAATGTCTGAAAAGCTTTTGGCTTTCGGATGAAAACCCAAGCCCTCGTTCCCCTTTAACATTTGCCTTTCATTTGTTCCCACATGTCAGACAGAACAGCCCCACACAGGGAACTCCTTTGTCTGCTTGGCCTTTGCATGGAAACAAGACGGGATGGGGCACTGATAGCGTCCAGTCACGATTAGCAGCCAGAGCAGGGCTTTCTTAGTCACTATCTCTGATGTCTTCCATTTATAATGGGCACTCTTTAAAACCTTGCCAATTTGGCCTCAGATAAGTAGATAGAGTTACCTCCATATTTGCAGCATTATCTAAACTTTTCCCTGACTGCTACAGAGAATGTTTGGATATTTAAAGAACCAGCAATCTGTTAACAGTAACTAATCCTGGGTTTCTTTTTCAAAAAGCTCCCGAAACTACGCAGCCATGCCGGCCCTAGGAGAACAGCAATGGAACTGAGACCAAGCTACAGGGGATGGCACTAATCAAGATCCTCGTCCTGCTGCAAGGCTGAAGGACACAGGCACCATAAGGGATGTCCAGGCTCTTGCACAAGCCAGCACCAGACCTGGGGTCAGAAGCACAAGCCTCTTGAGTGTACATGCGCAACACCTGGTTCGAGTCATTAACCATAAATGCCAAAGGAATGTGCGCACCAGCTGGAAACAGCTTGTGAGGTAGCAAATGGCCAGGTTTTGACTATTAAAAAAAGAAAGCTGTCATTGTAACCTGTAATTCTAGTTCACCTGGGCTCCAATTTTATTTCTGAAGCAACAAGCTCCACCACCAACTCTGCTCCAGGAGCTTCGTCCTTATATCCTCTAAATCCAGCTTCTCCCAAACCCTATCTCCTCTCTGAGAAGGAGTTTAGAAAGCAAGGGGGTCCATTCTGAACCTTGAAACTCAAGGGGAGGGCCTCCCTTACTCCTTACCTCTTTCTTCAGTCATTCTAACCTCAGTCCTACCTTGATTTTTCCTTTGCATATTCCATTCATTTAATAAGTAATAGAGCAGACCTTGCCATCGAACTTTGTTAAATCACACTTTTAGAAAGTCCTATTAAAAATCACTTTTGCAAATACCTTACGCTCCTGTCCAAGCGGGGCTGCCCCTTGGGGTCACACAGATTGCTGCTGTCCGGGAAATGGGTGGCATCACCTGTCCTGGGTATAAATGGTTTCTGTTGCTGTGGATGCACCCCCAGACTGGTTTGCACGCAAAGAACAAACTGCATGGGAACCTGATTTCATAACATTCCTGATCTCCGCCAGGAAAGCCCTATTGCTTTGTAAAGCCAGAAGGACCGGGAACACAATTACTGAGGACTTTTTCTGGTTTTGTTGCCTCTGAAGACTGACACTGCCATGTGTATTCTCAGTTCACCCAGTGCCACGGTCAAGAATTAAAACTGCATTTCTCCCTCAGCGCATTATCTGGGTCAAAGCAAATGACTCAGTCTCCTAAAAAAGCAGCTAATAAGCTCTCCTACAACTGAAAAGCAGAACAAAATGGTTTGCTGTCATGTTTTAAGGACAGGCTATTGTCACTGGAGGCTAAGCACCTAGGATGCAAGTAATAGCTCTGCCACCGACTACCTCTTTCATCCTTCACAGGTTATTTACCTCCACATCCTTCTCTAATAAAAAAGAAAACCCCAAACTTATTTTATTTTGCAAGCCACTCTGGGCCAATTATTTTCACCAGATTACCTCAAGCAGGCTGGGGGAGCAGTCTGGACCAAGCCATCCACATCCCTACCCAGACAGGCACAGTCTCAGAGGCAGACAACTGAGAATGACTTCAGAATTTGACCTTCTGGGCTGGACTGTTACAAAAACAAACAAAAAACTGTCTGATGCTACTACAGTTATTTCAATACACTTCTAGCAACTGCAAATCTCTCCAGTTTCCATGACAGCCTGTGAAATAGGCAGCTGTAATTACTATTACTTTAAGCCAACAGTGTATCTCACACACACACACAGAAAGACACTTGTCTTACCCCCAAAAAAGTAACTACCGTCAAATTCACTCTGTATCATGTCAAAATTGAAATTCCCAAGTTCTGCCCTGTGGGGCCTTTTCTGGCAGCCAGTGGAAATGCTGCCCGTATATCTCATACTGGCTCCCTTGGCTCCCTGCTCTGCCCTGCCTTAGACACAGCTAAAAATACCTTCGATCCATTCCTAATATTTTTTCCACATCTGCCGTTGCTGTAGTTACCAGAGAGCCTGCTATGCCATTCTGAATAGGGAGGGTGAGGCACTTTGCTCAGCCATGAATGGTGAAGGAACCGTCCAGAAACACGACCTCTCCATGAAACGCAGCCCGTGAAACACTCCCAGCAGCTCCTCTGAGCGCAGACAGGGGTTGCTATGGCTTCCCAGGAGCAGAGGCAAATCTGGAATCAGGCTCCATCCGTAGTAGGGGCTCTTCCCAAACCAGCAGCTGCGGCCCCTTCGCTGTCCCCTAGAAACACCCCTTTGCTGATGCATAGCTTGATCCCTGCCCCTGCTCCCGGGGACTCCCCAGCTCTGCCCCACGGCTGCGATCCCCACCCCATGCCAACAGCACAGGTAAACACTGGAACAGTGGGGCCAAACCAGGATGCAAGCGGCTGAGTGGAAGAAAAGGAATGCCGATTTCTTATTTTCATTTGAAAACAATAATATCAGAGCCCATCAGGGTGCTTGCAAGCCCTACCTTAAATAAAACCTGGGAAACAAAACCAGCATTCTCCTCAGCCGTACCAGTTTTATCTGAACTCGGGCACTGCAGAGCCAAAACAAGTCAAAAAATCTCACTTTCCTAGAGGATTTTTCCTAGCTTTTCCAAAAACAGTTCAAGCTTTGCCTACACAGGTCACAGCAATGGCAAGATAGGATATTACATGGCAACGCTGACAGGCAGACAAACATTTCTAAGGCCAAAGATGCTCACATTTCACATGTCACCCATCACCAAAAACAGATTCAAGGAATGCAGACGTACTCTATTTCTGCCTGGCTCTTACTTTCCCAGAGACTTTCCATTGAGTAAGAAATACTTGGAAAAAGGATCCTGACACCCCCATTTCCCAGTCATCTACTAGTGAGCCCTGGATGTACCCAGAGACCACAAGATCTCATGTGCAAGAAGAAATAAGGACTAAGCATCTTCTAGAAGAAGCTAAAGACGTTCACACCCAGAGGCACGAGGCAGCAGGCCTCAACGATATGCCAGGAAGGATTTTCAATGGGAATGGAAAGTGGAATATAGAAATCCCCAGCTTTCTTGCAAGTAAAAGTTACCTCATCTGCAAAGTTCAGTTTTCCACTCTCTGTGGTATTTTTGCATGCTATAGTTTCTCCATCTCTACCAATTCCTCCAGCTCTGGAAAAGGCCCCACGATTTAATGTCTGTGAAGAACTAGAAAAAATCCTGATCAGGCTGCAGCATGGTTAGCTCATGAGATCCTACGAGATCACAGCACAGCACAGGTTACAGCTCCAGGCCACATCCAGTGGGAGCTGGGAAATCCCCTCGGTGGAGGGAACAGCCCTTTGCTGTCAGGGACACTTTACTTTGGGCAACATCTACGCTGACCTAGTGGTATGAGAAAACACCTTCCTGGTGCTCTGGACCTTTCAAAGATATTTTACCTTCCCTTCCTAGCAAGAAAGACCGTTGAAAGCATTTAAATACTAACAGATAATTAAATAATCTTAAGAAATTTGTTCTGGCAACATGCTACAGACTTTCAGCCACTGTCGGCATCCAACACAATTTTTTTCTGTAGCTCATGTTATTTTTACAAGTTATTTTATAGCTGTTTCTTCAAAGAGCGCATTACATTCTCCAGCAACACTAACAACAAAAAGAGGATCCTACTATGCTTTGAGTCTCACTGCAGCCCCCATACAAAAGCCTTATCTATGACTCGGAAGGGGCTTTCTCTACCAGAATTAGAAAAAGCAGTAATTTCTCTCCCTGCCAAGAGAGGAACTCCTCAGCTGCCCAAAGCCAGATGAGCCTTCGGAGGAAGAAGCAGGTTTCATTGGCAAGGAGAGCCCTGTGAGCAGACCCCACGCATGAACGCAACCACTGTCCATGAAGGGGGCTGTTCTCTGCACCCCACTCGTGTACCGGTGTGCGAGGGAGGTACCGCTGCCTGCCACCTACCCCGGCACAGCCTCCAGCCAGAGGTGCAAAGCCCAGGAGAAAGCAGCCTCAACACAAAGATAAAAGAATTTGCTGGAAATGGCCCAGCCAGGACTCACCATTTTGGCTTCTTCCAGCTGCTGCAGGCACCGTCCCGGTCTCCTTCACTTCCCTGCTCTGTGGAAAAGCTGGCTTCCAAGGCGCTCTGTCACCAGCCATGCCAAGACCACCTCACAAAGCCACCCACTCCGTCCCTTGGCAGCCCCTGCTCTGGAGCCCCGACCTGCTCCCAGGTGCAGCTTGTTGAGGGAGGCAGGTGGCTAATTAGGACCAAGACCAAGATGGGGAGTGGCCACATGCTCAGAGCTACTTAGCAGTCTCCTGTCTGGGTGTCCTTGTTTTGGAGCAACTTTGCTCCAAAAAATGTTCTGTCTGGGGAAATTTTGTTCTCTTGTATGTATGGTGAGGAGGTCTGCCATGATGGTAGCACAATGCAGTTCCCTGAGCAGAGTTTCTGGAGGCAGCAGGGCTGGCAGCTGACTGAGAGGGTGAACAAGCCTGCCTGGGGCTCACAACAGTGTTTTTCTCAGGTCTTTTTCCTCAGTGTAGCGATGGGACTTTACGCAGAGTCTAGCTGTGCAGCCAGTTCTTTGTAAATACATGCCCTGAAAGACCCAGAGCTACTATCAAGGCTTGGTGGGTTTGTATGGTCTCTTCTGAGTTCAGGCTCTGCTGATATTTCACTTTCCTTGCATTTTTTTTCACCTGTTCTGAGAAGAGCAACTGATTTTCTTTGGTAGTCTCCATTTAAAAAGCACCTTTTTTTCAGAGTGAGAGAGCAGGGCTGTGGCTCCCCTCTTTGCATTTATGAGATACAAGTTTGGCTTAAATAAAACGCAGCAAGAAAATCCAGATTGAGCCTAGACTTGCCAGGTTTGATGTGCTGAGGAAACTGCTTGCTCGCATTTTCAGAGGAAGCTAAAAAGCCTGGGCTCGCATGCTTTGCTGAAAGAGGGCAGGGTGTTGAGGCTGACCTTCTTCATGCTCTGTTAATCTTCTCTGTGGAATAAAATATTCCAGCCATATCAAAATCCACATGAGTTAGTGATAGTGAAGCAGAGAGGAAGAAAGAAGGACTATCAGCAAATGTGAGAGGAAACATGCTTAGTTATTGCTAGTAGTCGTTAGGCTTTGTTAAAGGTTGCTGAGCTAGCTGTGTGAAATGAGAAGTTCTCCTGCGTTTGGGAGGCGAGGCTCTGGGTATCAGCGGAGGAGCAGACAGCCTAGGCTGTGTCACATCCGAATGAAAATAGCTTTTGTGTCGGGCAGCAATGCTCTGCGCTGTTGGGAAGAAAATCACCAAGTCTGAGTTCTCCAGGATGCCGGAAAGCCAGTTTTATGAGAGACCTTGTTGACTAGGATTCTGCTGCCTCCTGCTTCGTTCACTTTGCCTAGTCAATGAATCTTATAGAGCCCAACACAAATTTGTGTAGTTCTTTAATAATAACATCAAGGTCAGCAAGAGTAATGACTGAATTTAACAAATGACACATGCAACAAACAGAGGGAGTAAAACATCATTGCACAGCACTGGCTGAACTGACAAACGCAATTCAACATCAAAACAGAAGGCTTGTTTCTTTTCCTTTGCTGCATCAGCACCACACAGAAGGCAGTGTTACCGACCGGTTACCCTCAAATCTCACCAGAGCTCTCAGCAGCCAGAAGTTCACCCCTCTCCCCAAACTAAACAGTGACAGAAGATACCTTCACACACCAAAGAGCAGAGAGAGAATTTGGATGCCTGCAAAGTTCATGTGGGTGAATGCTGCAAAATACAGCCAGCAAAAATTTGTGACATTTTAGCAATTAAAAAAAAAAAATCTGAGTCTATGTCAAATGCAGCTGCTTAGTCCTTTGAGGCTGCAAGACACACTGACACAAAGTTTTGCATGAGTGACAAACAGGAGTAATCAAAGTGACCTATTTAGAGCAAATGAAACAACTGTTTATTGAATGCCATCAGACATCTGTTTGTTGCTGTTTAGACCAGCCAATGTAGGAGCATGTGCAACTAGTAAACAGTGAGACCTGCTGAAGTCTTTGGAAACTGCAGAACCGATGGAGTGCCACTCAACTCCTTTTGATCCATAATGAACGTTTGCTTAAAAATTGGCTAGTGTGGATTGATCGCCTGTGTAACGTGTTTCTAGGAAAGTTTTATAGACAGAGAATACATAGGCTACCATAGATCAGTATATGGTACACCAGATGAATCAACCTCATTCACATAGCATTAATTGTCAGTGGAAGCTGATTTAAATTCAGGACCAAATTTTCATTCTTGATTGGCTAACGTTAAGTTCCTAAGTTAATCTTTAGGGACTGGCATAAAAGGAGTAGGATTTTTAAAAGCACGTGTGGTACTTTTGGGAAGCCATTTTAGCAGCCACATTTAGGTTGATCCTAAACACAAGCCCAGGCACAAAGTCTGCCACCAAACGTGCTCTAATTTTTCGAAGAATCCAAGGGTCCACCAAAACCGATTCACTGGCAGCAGCACGGGTGCTCTGCTTCGGCATCCAGTTACCCCACACCCGTTTCGTTTGTCTCTACCCGCTACGTTCTGGCCATCTCCCACCCCAGATCGATGTGCAAAACTCTTTGCCAACGGATCAAGGGAGTGTCTAGCCTGGAGGTCTAGTGCTTCAATTAATGCTATGTAAAACAGGTACTCGTCACTACAGGAAATATTTGTACATTTATAAAAAAGCAATACAACCATAAAGAAAAAAATACAACAAGCACAGCTTGATACAATAACATGCCATGAAATGTCATTGGCTTTATAATAATTTACTACAACTTGAAAAATGTTCTTTTATCCACAATGGATAGGAAATGCTTCCATCTAACATATGGTAAGCATGCATTAACAATATGTACAACAAAAAATTTGGAGTTTGTGTTTTATTCATAAACTGGATGATTACCTAGGGGCTCTTTTATATTATTTTTCTAGCCTGATCTAGGTTTTATTTTGCTTCTTTAATACCGCAGGGTTTTCTTCCCTTAGCTTGGGGAGAATGAAAATTTCTATATACATCTGCAAGAAGTTAGCTTTAGTCACGGAGTGTACACTGCTTTTATTTTTTTCCTCAGCAGTAGATTTAGATTTATTGGTTAATTGACATGTAAAAAAAAAATTCTCAATGTTATATTGTTGAAAACCAATTTCCTTTCCCAACTTTTTTGAGATACTGAGGATCTGTTAAGAGAAACATCTATTGATCCTGTGTTACACTATTCCCAGTTTTTACACCTTTCATCATGAAACCGAATCAAACAGCTATTTAACTAGATCCCATCCATCACAAGAGGGAGTCCAACCAAACTTGTGTCAGGGTGCTAAAAGCTTCCCCCTCCCACCTGACAATCACAAAGTCGTCTTGTTGAACTAACCACGGCCTGTAGCTGATACAATCTGACATGGCGAGTAGCAAAACTGTTGGTTTTGCTCCTAATTGGGGACTGCTCTGTGCTGCCCGCAGACAAAACAGTGGTGTGGGTGAATTAATCAGTCTTTTTGCAGAACAGCCAGCCTTGGCTGTAGATTGAGTCTTCAGATCCGTCGTGACTGACGTATTTATCTCATCTAATAGACAATATACTGACTTAGTGGTGGGTAAGGCTGGTGAATGACAGACTGACTCTGAGTCTCATGGTAAGGGTTCATTCACAAATGCCCTTACCAAAGGAGTCCCAGGTCAAGTCTCCACTGAGTCTTTTTTGTCTATTCCCTTTCCTCCTTGAGCATTTTTTTTTCTTTTTCCTTTTTTTTATTTTTTGCTAGAAAAGCTAGAATTAATATCTCCAACAGCACTGAAGGAAGTATTTGGCAAAGCATTTCTTTATCTGGTAAAAAATTATATGAGAACCCTTAGATATTCATAGAACTGCAGCTACAAAGACGGTTTACCTCTCATGACTTCGCAATTTCCAGAGAGAGAGTCATTTCGTGAGAACTGATCCTGACAGTAAATGAGAGAGCCAGAGGTCTGACTGAAGTGCTGAGTGATCTCACCTATTTCTAGCACTGTGTTGCAAAGGCAGGTGCTCAGAAGGTTTGCTATAGGATAAAACATGTGCGTACACAATATTGTGGAATACAGTGGGGGTCCTATGAAGGCGAGGAGAAAGCATGGAGAAATGCAGCCAGTGCATTTCTTGGAAGACTGATTCCCATCTTGCATGTCCGATGTGTTGATTTTTGCCTTAGTCAACAACTGCTAATAGAAGTGATGTTGTTGAGAGTTGACAAGAGTGAGTAAGCACGCTGGCTCTTCTTCACTACGAGTTTGGAAGGCATCTGCTACTTATTCAGGAAAGGCAAACAAAAAATAAAAATCCATGTGGACACATTTCTAGGGCAAAAGAATGCAATTTACAGAAAAAACAGAAATGCATCAGTGGTAACCATTTCAAACTGACAATAACAAGGAGCCCAAGCAGACTGGATTTAGAGAAACTGATACACTTAACCTCTAGTTTATATCCAGAAACTTTACTTTTAAAATGGAAACCAGCATTAAATTACACTGCTGAACTGCAGAGCTATTAACTAGATGGACATAATTAGTCTAAACTGAATGCAAAGACTCTTCTGTCAACCATACCTTTCCCAGATTCCTTTGCCCAATTTTTATGAACTCCTCTGTCCCACTGGGAGCGCTGAAGGCTGACCTGTCGTCAGTTGTTCCTTGTCCGCAGGGGATGGGGTCAAAGCCTTATGGCATACTGACTGGTTTATTTATCCTTGTAATTCGTTTTCCTAGTGGCACTCCATTTTCATTCACCTGCACTTCCACATACCAACATACGCAAATCCAGACACCAGAGACCCATCCCTTCTCCCTTCCGGACCCTCCGAGATGACAATACCTTCCCTTCTTCAATTCACGGTCCATGGGAACAGCTGCCTGTCACCAATTCTTTTCAGACTGACAAGGGTTTCTGTACTTGCAGACCTGCTGTTGTCATTATTTGCTTGGCAGCTGGCACGCGAGTGAGATGAGATCAGCTTTCTGTCATACCTTGAGTATTGTACCATGAAGTTTGTGCAGTTGTCTCCAGGTAGCTAGCTGGGATGTCTGCACTTGGAAGAGTCTTTTGCAGTCCTTCCCTGGGTAGAATTGCCTTTCTGGAGAGCTTACTCTAGTTATTCATTCCTTTTTTCCAATGTATCCTGGAATCACCACAGTAAGGCACAGGGAAGTGTCGCGGACAAAGAGCAGGGAGAGCCTTGCTGAAATGGAACTCCAGTTATTTACCTTGTTCCTGCAGTCTCTTGGCTTTTCTTGCTTCGATAGTTTGGTGGCACTGATGCACAAGGGATTTTAAAAATAAAGAAAACTAAAGGAGAAAGATGACTACAAAGTCGTTTGTTCTGTTGTCACCCACTTCAAAAATGGTCCGGCTTCCTCTAGGCCCCCCCACCCCCCTGGAAGATGGATGTGATACAGTACTGCTGAAAAAGCCTCTCGAACGCTTCTGGAAGAGACGGGAGCAAGGCGGTCCCCCT
>Ga0181612_159009_pt1 | contig 12528 bp, 2 predicted proteins | sample HoacroProtozoa21_FD_119630 | JGI IMG/M metagenome (GOLD analysis project Ga0181612, IMG submission 119630) | Hoatzin crop microbial communities from Cojedes, Venezuel. Combined Assembly of Gp0051906, Gp0051904, Gp0051908 | reverse complement strand
GATGGGCTTTGAGCAACCTGGTCTAATGAAAGTTGCCCTTGCCCATGGCAGGGATATTGGAACTAGATGGCCTTTAAGGTTCCTTCCAGCTCAAACCATTCTATGATTTGATGATTAAAACACTCCTGGAAAAGGAGAAAATGAGATTAACCGTCTAGTTCACTAACGTGTCATTGTGTTTAAACTGCACACATTTGTGTGTCTTATATCAGCCAAAATTTGTTCTAGTTTTTGAAAAAAAATAATTTGACAAGTGGCTTTAACTTAATTTAGTCATCACATACAGTATTTTCACATTAAGAAAAGACTAATTAATAACAGCTGTCATTTAAAAAATAGGTACTTTACAAAAGTACATTTCTCCATAGATTTCCATAATGATTTTTACCATGACTAGAACAGAACACAACCTAAATACCTAAATACTTCATTGCTTGATAGTCTAGGCTTCATTTGAGCTGTTCCAGTCTGTTATGCAGATTGTATCAAATTAAACAAAATTTATTGATATATATTTAATTGGAAGATGACAGCATCTCAGCTACTGAGGGCCAGACCAACAGTTAAAAATATTAGTATGAAAGTTATACAAACAAAAACCTTGCAAATCAGAAGAATCTGGCTTATTTCCTCCGATTTTACACTGAATACAGTCTGTATCATTTCAGCCCACAAATAACAATCAAGTTAGTGAGTAATTAAAGCAAGGGACAAAGTTAGGACTACACTATTCTATTCCTAATTCAGCTACTGACTCACAGTGTGATTTTGCTCATTTACCACCTATAAAATGGAAAATGTCATAATGATAATGACAATGACAAGGATAATAATACCTACATAAATGAAGTACTAGAAGTCTTAACGTTTGGAGAGAACTTTAAGATACAGCTGCTATATAAACACTAAGTATAATTAGCAAGAGACTACAAGCTTGCACAATTTGTACATTTTGGGCTTTTAAAATTAAAGACAGACGAACTCTTTAGGTCTGAGAGACCACAACTCCTGTGTTTTAAGAGCTTATTTGGGAAATCATTATGTTTCACAGTTGCCATTACATTGTATTGGACCTAGGCTTTTAAGAAGACCTAACTAGTTGCCAGTTATTAACATGAGAAACTTTAAAGGCAGTTCAAAATAATCTCGTCACTGTGACTACTGGCTACAACTTGTCTTGTTTTATTCTCTTCTTTGTAGCTATGTGTAACAATGCATTTATATGAAAGGCAGGAGAACATGAGCATGTGAACAAGGAGAAGAGGTTCAGTGCTTTAGCCTGAGGCATGGGTGAACTTAGAGGTTTTCTTATACTCTAAATCCAACCTGCCAAAATCTCTGAAAATGGTCAAACATAACCCCAACAATCATTTTCTTGGACAGTTCAGATGTCTGCTCTGAGTACAGTGATATTCTTATGCTGATTGAAAGCCTTCAGAAATAATGGATTTCATTAGAACAGAAACCTAGTAAAAATACTTTGGAAAGGTGAAGTCTCCCTTGCTGAAAAGCAAATGGAACAGTAGCTTTGGAAAGGTAATATAACCAACCAAAGTTGGAATAAGAACGAAAAGCAAATGAACAGATTACAGAATTTTGGAGACCGCAGCACACTATTGCTCTGCAGAACAGGTCAAAGGCATCTGCAAAGGTAAAACGGTATCTCTTTTTTGTATATATTCAGCTAGATTTTTTGCATAAATTAAATCAGCTAAAAAAAAGAACAATCTGTAAGTAATCTTTGTGGGCAAACAAATGATCAGTGCAGAGGAACAGCATAAACTTCTTCTATTAATAGTTTGTTTTGTAGGAAAAAGTTAGACAGGACTAGATTTGTGCAAAACTGGCAGACTACAGGAGCATGATGAGTGAAATGATATTAAAAGCGTTTGTGCATGTACACATTATTCTGAATACTTTTCCAGTGCATAACATTACAAATACATTTCTATTTTCCTCAGAAACATGGCAAACTCTCATACCATCGTGGAATGGAAAATGTTTTAAGTCAAGGCCATAAGAAAACTGCTTGATTCTTCTAAGCCGATTAGGTTTCATTGTTATTAGTTATGTTACAATGTCAAAAGTCCCCATCAGGTCAACATCACGATACTGAAACATTAAAGAGGGATCATACCCTACCAGAACACAATTCAATTAAAGAACCAGTAAAGCAGTTTAGTTAAGGCCACAGAAAAGGTCAGTGGTAGAAGAAGAGCAGCCCCTGGACTGCAGAATCTGTGATGTAAATATGAAGTATGAAGACAACACATAACATAAATTGGTAGGCCAGCCCAAACCTAAAAGAGACTATAAAGCTATGAGTATTTTGTGACCTGCCTAGCTGCCCTGCCATATTATCTCTCATTACTCCACTCATCTCTGTATAGTCAGGCTGCTGGAGTGGCATCCTCCTCATTTCACAAGAGATGGTTGGCTAGCGGAGCAGCCCCCACAAAGGCACACCTCCATGCAGTTATTTAATATTTCATAGATGGAGAACAATTAGCTGGTGACAGGGAATAAACATATATAGGGTCCCAAGGAGAGTCCGAGGGAAGGAAGAACAGGACAGGCAGCAAGCACAGCACTCAGTGTTGCAAGATTTCTCCCTGCTGAAAGATTTCATTATTTACAGAGAGAGTCCAAAAAAAGCTCATATTTGTATAGAACAGAACACACATAGATGGCTGCAGCTTTCTGTTTTAAAAAAAAAAAAATTAGTTAATAAACCCAAATGCTATTGGGCATTATTCTGTAGCTGCCTGTAGCTGCCTGTTGTGGTCTTTCCCGAACATCCGTATGAACTGCTTAGCACCAGTTTTAGCATCAGGCTAGAGAATGCATGGATGAGGGTTGTTTTTCTGTTCTTAACTGGGCAGAAAGTACTGTATGTCTCTGATTTGTTAGCAACAGTACTGGGAGCAGGATCTTGGGAGAGCTTTCTGAGGACAGCAAGTGGCATAAACGCAGACAGAACTGATGTAAAATATGAAACGTAAAACCATGAAACTTTTGTGGATAATCATAGAATCATAGAATCAGAAAGTTTTGGGTTGGAAGGGACCCCTAGAGGTCATCTAGTCCAACCCCCCTGCAGCGAGCAGGGACACTGCTAACTAGATCAGGTTGCTAAAAATCTGACTTTTGATATTAATTTTAACCTTACTAGAATGTGAAGTTAATTATGGACAAGCTTAGATGCATTAAAGTTTGCTAATTGGAACTGGGCACTGAACACCTGCGTAGCTGACAGCCTTACGATGTTTTTGCATTAGAAGGCCCAAGTGAGAACAGTGGGAATACTCACAAGAATTGTGGCAAAATGATGAATATGCTGTTTTCCAAGGAACAAGCTTTACTTGCATAGGGGAAAAAAGAATACTAGAGTACCTATCATTGTCCTTTGTCCAGCAGGGATGGATAATAAAATGGTAATAAAATAAAATCTGTTTGTTTTAATCACTTGTTCATTTCACAGTAACATTTTCAATATTCATGACTTTCTGCAGGTTTACATGGGGGTCTCATTTTATGTTCCTGTTCTTTTGTGAAATACCTCGTATTAAGTGAGTGTGTGTATTTGAGTGCCATTAAATTGTTTCAGGCCTACATTTGTGTAGCTTAGTGTAATTAAAGTGATATTAATGAGAACGTTTGCATAGTGCTGGGGGTAAAAAGGAAAGAATACTGTTCTTATGGCACATTGTAGCACTTTCTAAATCCTAAACTGTAAGAGTGATAATGTCAACAAAGTTGATGATAATGCATTATTTGGTGTACGTTGACGAACAATTCTGTACTGGGAACATGGCTGGGGGCTGCACACTGCAGACTGGGCAGGAGTGGCCTCTGGATTTGTGTCCTGGCAAAGAGCCTTTCAAGTAAGAGGCAGAAAATTAATTCTTTTTCCCCTTATTCCTTGTCACTATTACATTATCAGTTGTACATACTTTCCTAGACAAATGCACTTGAATTATCTACTGTTTCCCTGTGAATTTTTAGAAAAAGTAGAAATTTTAGAAATAATTATTACATTATTACAAATGAGTGTTAAGAAGAATCACAGCCAACATACAGAGAAACTTTATTTTAGGATTTGGAGAGTTAAAAAGAAGTTCCATATCTTCAAATGAAAGATAAAGTTCTTAATGCGTGGTACTTGTAAGCATAAATTTGGGGAAAGCAGGCAATCTCTTGTTTGTGGACAGGCAATATAAGCAGTTATTACACTAAGTTTGTTCTGTCACCAAGAAGGAGATACAATAGAGACCATGCTAATTATAAAAAGTATGAGCCGTATTTTGGAAACACAGAGTTGTGATGTAAAATGGGAGAAACTCAGAACAGGGAGTGAGTTTGGCATCATTTTTAAAATTACGCACTGAAAACAGGGATCCCCAGATCGCATTTTTCACTTAAATTAACAAACTGATTTTTCAGACATTTTCACTGATACCACACAGTTGACTGGTGCATCTATCTGTATGTGGGCACCTGAACCTCAAGCCAGGCAACACCTATAAAGACCCAAGGCTGTCACGTGTCCCAGAAGAAAGACCCGAAACAGCGAATAGATTGATCAGAACTTGCAAACAGCTGCATTTCAAAGGAGAAGGTGTTCATGAATCCTTCAGGAAGCTTGTGAACATCTTTTGTTTGTATTTGGTTTGTTTGTTTGTTTGTTTGTTTCTACCATTGAATTAATATTTTGTTTAGCAATCGTAATGTGGCTGACACTAGGTGCTGTCGTTCGCTTCAGAAGGATGGTGTGACAGGCGTATCACAGAATCGTCAGATTTAGAATATTGCGAATTCAAATTGTGGGCTGTTGATGGAAGGGTAGGTGAAGAATTCCTGGATTTCATTCCCAGCTATGCATTATTCTTTGAACTTCAAATATTTAAAACATTTTTATTTAGTTGGAGAGTTGCTTATTAAGTGGATGAATCACCTTGAGTTTTTGTAATTAGCTGTCTTTCTGTGTCATTGTTTAATATCGCAGAGCTGATGTTCTTTTTCTTTTGACTCTTTCAGGTATGAATACAAGCAAGAGTGAGACAGTGAAAGAGCATCCATTAAAACCCTCTAGAAGATCTATGCCATGCCTAGCCCAGAGCCAGACACATCCTCAGAGTCTGAGCAAGCATTCATCGTTCCTGCAACCAAATCGTGTGCAGCCGCAGCCCTGGCCTCAGCCTCTGAGTGCAGGGACATCTACAGCTACGGTGGATGTAGTGTCAGAACGAGGTGGGAGGTTTTTCTCTTTCAGGAGCTTGCTCCAGCACTGGGAATGGAAGGGATCTATTCATTTGAAGGCCTGTGGTGTCTTATATGTAATTTTTTAACATCTCTCATTAAGTTAGAGGGGCATGTGATAAGCTTTGATTAGTTGAGATATCTGCAGTTTGTTGGAGAGATGTTTTAGCACAAAACAGCTAGAAGAACTATGATACCGAGTTCTTGAGTGAATACCTATAGAGTTTGAAGTGAGGCTTCCACTAATTTTTATTTTATTTTTCTGAATTACGAGATTATTTCCTTCTCCCTGAAAACAAGACAAGAACATTTTCCTGTATGCTGGGAAAGAGGGTGAAGATTTCTGTAGTCTGTCCTAGGAGAGAGAGAAAAAATAAATATTAGGCTTTTGGCAAGAAATGTCTTTAAGTATGAACGTGTAGGAGTACATACATTCATTGATCAATAGCAGAATCAGGGAAGAGACTATGGAGAGAATGAGAGAAAAGGAAGAAAATCCCTATGAATTTTGGCTTGTATTGGAAAAAGGAACTACTTTTATTTTAGCATTCCTGTTTTAACAGATGAACATGCCTTACCAGAGAGACAAGTCTAGTTGGAGTCACCTGTTGCTGACTATTGCCATACACTGTTGCCAATTGTGTGTAAACCTTTATAGACGAAATTAACTCAGCTGGCTTCTGCTACTATATTTCAATAAGACCTTGCTTAATGTTGATAGGCACTAATTATTACTCTAGTAAATTATTTCACCGAATTAAACTTCTCTCAGGAATAGCAGGTCTTCATTAAAGTGACCCTGTTCTTTTTTCCACCACTGTAAAGCGCTTTTCAAAGTTTCAGCCTAATGTTTTTTATTTGAGTCACTGACAGCTTTAATAAGTGTATCTGTTCCTTACAAAATACATGTGAATGCTGATACGAATATTGCATTTATTCCAGCTAAAGTGATGGAGACTTTGGAAAACAACTTGCTTAAGCTGTCTAATACAGAATACAGTGATCCATTTTTAGGTAAGTTTGTGTCTGAGCTGAAATAATAATAAAGTTAATGACTCTTCAATTACACTTGCAGTATTTAAGTACAGAAAGGCCATACTTACCCTGAACTAGCAGGTTATACAAAAGAGGAGACTAAATGTGACTAAAGAAATATGTGGTGTCATAAATTTCCTGATACTTTCTCACCTTTTAGACTAACAGTAAATAGAGACTAAAGACAGAGAAGTATTTTTCTCATACATTCAGTGTAACCTTTTCCAATAACATCCTTCATAATACCATCACTTGGAAGCACGTATTTGAAATTCCTTTGAAATAGTTATTATTCAGTTGTTATTATTCCTGTGTTGTCAGTTTTTCAGTATTGTCATGGCTACAATTGTTATGTCGTTGTTTTTTATTTAGATATTCATGTATATTTGCTTTAGATATTCATATATAAAAAGTGTTCTAGTCTGGAGGGGAAAAAATAGTGTAACGCAGAAAAATAGCTACAATTGGGGCATACTAGTAGCTGCATTAATGCCATTTTGATACTTTAATTAAGTCAAAGAAAGTAGGAAAGGAGTTATTCTTGGAATAATCCCATCCTTGCAAGTTCAAAAGAAGTCTGTATATATACATACACGAGTAGTAATTTGCAAGTTCCAAAATCAATTAATTTTGAAATTCCCTGGCTGTGTATTACCCCGCTGAAGTACACATGCGTATTGCTGCACCTTGCACAACTGCTGTGAAAGATGTTTTTGCTCACAGTCAATGTAGCATCAAACTAGAAATCATATCTTTATGCTGAAGGGAAGAGTCTATTTCTGCTCACCTCTCACGTGTTTTAGCATTGATTTTTCTTGATGCCCAAAATACATGATAGAGAAGAGGCACTTCAAGGGCTCATAAGGAGTTAGCTATTGGAATGTGAGTGAAATGGGTACTTCTTTCAAAACAAAATCAAAATATTCCAAAAATGTGACACAGACCAAAAATTTGGCAGGAAGATTGTAGAAGAAAATCATGAGTCTCACTCAGGTTCCAGTTGAAGCTACTGCATTCTCTTACTGTAATGGATTTCATTGGATAGGGAAGCACGGGTGCTAGAAGATTTCACTGTTATAATTTGCTTCAATTTTGTTTTTTCATATCCTGTTCTGTTTTTTACTACTTGCTTACACATACACCTGCTGATATTATGGCATATTTATGTATGGCAGCAGTAATTCTTACGCATAGTAAGGGATGGGCTGGTTTCCATTCACATCCTCTAGTTTTAACCCGAAAAGAAACATGAAGGTCTCAGCGATGAGGAAGAGATAGATTGAATCTCATCAGCTCATAATTGTGTTGAACTGTGGCATGGATGTTTCTCCTCTTCTGACTACTGCTGTGCTCTTTGAAGAGAGAGAAAAAAATCTTTAAATGGTAGCCTTTTGCTAACTTGATTCATTAATTTGCCTGTGTTAATTGAGTCAGTCTGAAATTAGATTACTGAAAGAAATTGTTCTGTATTTAAAGAAGTGTAATGGGTTAGGATATTCAGCTACAATCAAGAAAGGAAACCGTATTTATAAATAAATCCCAGAAGTCCATAATAAGAGTTGCCTTACATAAAAATCAGCATTATCAGTTAGGTTTGTGAAGAGAAATCAGGGAAAGTTAAAGGTGCATTTAAAAAAATGGCCTTTTTGTAAACCTTCAGGATAGAGTTTGGTTGCATTTGGAGATCCTGTTTATGTGGGTATTTGTCTCCAAGAATAAAACTTTCCTTTTCATTCTGAGTCTGGGGATTAAAAAAAAAATAAAAGGAATATCGCTACTTGAACTTTGATCACCAGATAGGTGTGAATGATGCAGCACTGCTCCGTGCTTTAGTCGGTACTCTGACACTTTGATGGAGTTTACAAAATAGGCTGATTAATGGGTGTCATCTTCTCAGTGAACCTTTGCAAACTGCTCCCCTGAGAACATGAAAGAATGTTGAATTAAGTGAATGTCGTGAATTTTTAATTAGGCAGCATCATGAAACTGTACATAAAATAGGCCAAATGGCTTCTCCTCTTCCAGAGATGTGTCTAATTCTGTCTTCTTGTGAGACGGGGATTTTTATACATTTTTAATACATTTGAAAGTCACACCAGTGACACTCAGACATTTGACACTCATTCACTCAAAGGGAATGCAACATTATACTCTTTTTTCGAAGTCTTCTGTCTGTGGATACTTGCTTAAAACAACATAGTGTATATTTATATTCCATTCTGTTTTCACTGTGCTTTGTTTTGTTTCTGAAAGACATGCTCAGTAATTACTTTGATTGTGCCAGCTGGATTTAAATGATATAGCTGTAACTTCTGTTGCTGAATTTCTGGCTTTACTGCAACTACCAATACTAGCTTGCGGCTCTCATTGGAGCTGGAAAAGGTAAGTGGGGAATAGTTAGTTCCTAGTAGCTACATAGTAACTACATACAGAGAGTCACATTCATAAAAAATTAGTTTCCTCCAGAACTTTTTTTTAAAGTTCCACAAACACAACAGAATTGCAGACACTTTAACTAATGAGTTCATCCAGGAGCTGCTCCAGTGGTGCGGAGGTGTGTCTGTGTGCACATGCGTGTATAAAGAAACAGTACTTGGTAAATTTTTAAAATAATACTTTTCTTTTTTCTTCAAGGGCATCATATGCATAAAGGGAATGAACCTAATCTTTGAAGGATCACAAATTTGGCTGGCCATCTTTTAGAAAAGAAATCTGAATGTAAACAATTTTGGTGAGGGTTATTTGCACTAGAATTTTGTCTCCATGTACAGCTGAAAAATCTTCTTCAGTAATCTCTGTTAAAATTGTAGGAGGTGGTTACTACCTAACTTTGGAGTTTTGAGTGAGCTTTAAGAATCAGTTGACTGAGTTTAAGAGAATTTAGCCATTCTTTATTGCTGAACTGAAAATGAAGTACTCTTGAGTTAAGCTGAAGGGAATTTACATGGTTTGCAGGAGAATTTGTTTTACTTTATTGCAGTAATAACTCCCTTTTCTAAGAATAACTTTTTTCTTGTCATGACTGAGATAAACGCCCTCTTCTGATGCATGGTACAGGTGAAAAACAACTGTGTAAGGTGCAAAGGTTTGCAAAACCAGTAAATAATATTCCGCTGAATGGTCTGATCTTTTCTCAAATCATCCTTTGGGTTTAGCGAAAGGAGCAGAAGGACAGTGGCGGTATTTGGACTGATGTGACATGTTTTTCCATTTGCTAGATCCCTTTCCATTGTTAAAATCACTATCATTAGTATTGTCAAGTTTGACTTCCTTTTTTTAATGTTCACTTTCAAACACTGTGAGCCAGATTTACAAAAGGGATTTCTTATTACAATATGGATTAATGCCTTTAAAAATCCAGTGCATCACATATATAGCTAAAGCGTCAAAATTTTCAGGAGTTAGGCCATATTGGAGATCCAGTTCAGCTAGGAGAAAGACTTGTGAGTCTGATAGTCTGCTTGTTAACTTCAAAATCCAGTTTGCTCATTCTGACACAAATAAGCATGTAAGTAGCTTTCTGCAGATCCTAGAATCAGAAATGGTAGAGGATCATCTCAGGAACTGCCCTCCGCTGTTAGCCTGAAATATTTGATTTCAAATAACATGGAAGAAATGAGTAATGGATATTATAGGAATTAGCATTCAGGATTTAGATGCAGTGAGTATCTAATTTTAAGTTATTTGGCAAATAAAATCAACACTCGGTAGCAAATCAAACAATACTAATTACTTTAATCTTTTTTCAATTTCTTTTTTTCTGAATTAGGTTATGAGGGATTTATGCGCAGTAACTCATCTTCCTCAGCATGACATGAAATCTGTCCTAGACAGGAACTTGATCATGAATTATGTAGTTCATAATTTTGTTGTAACAGTTACCTTGTATCCTGAATCCAGTTACTACAAAGTTTATATATAAGAAACTCACTATTTATGTGGCATGCTGCAATGTAGTGAACTGAGAAAGGAAGACCTGAATCAAAATGAGCAATCCAACAAATTATCGAAACAACTGCATGATAAAAACCTTTTTTCAGTACTCCATTTCAGAAGTGCTTGTAAGTGAATTTTGATTAAGTGATGTTATGACAAACCAAAATGGACAGAATAACCTGTGCAATACATGCAGTGCTTACCTGAAAGGAGGGACTGAAAGAGCACGAAGGATATGACTCAAGAAGGCTAAGTTCAGTTTCTGCTTCAGCAGAAATGTGATGTTTCCATTGTGACTTTTGGAATAATTTTTTCAGAAGCTTGTGGCCCTTAGGCGATGCCTGCATAGGTAAGGGCCATCATGTCTGTTCTGACTGTGTTCTGAGACGGCTGAGAAGCTGCATCAGGGATGGTTTTTCCTGTACCTGGTGTGTGAGGGAATTGTCCAGCTCCCAGGTTAGAGCGGGTTCATGCCCGGAGAGCTGGCAGCACGGATGAAGAAGCTGTATGACCTGTCACAAGCATAGTGCTCACTGAAACGTAAGAAGGATTAGTCTTTGGACTTAATATTGAGGTTCAAAACTTCAGAGTGCTTTAGGCATTTAATGTGCCTGTACCATTTCTGTACACCATCTTAGCTCCTCCAAACAGCAAGAATACCTGCCAGACTCCCTTTTTAAAAATGAGAAATATTCTGTGTAATGGTTACCACTGTATGAAAGCTCATGAGAAACTGCACATTTAAGAAAAGTCTACGCTTGTCGGTTATAGTAGTTTTTGGTTGATGAATACACATAGACGGGTAGCTGAAAAACCTTCTGTGTTACATATGCAATATAGTATTCCAGGTACACAGCACAATAAAACAAGAAGACCCAAATCCCATCACAGTGCCGCTTATCCAGGTGTCTAGTGATATCCTTCTCCAGGTTATTTGTTGTTGCTAGGACTAAAATTAGGGCAAAAGGGGATTAATTTCTTGAACAATAACCTTATTCTTGCTAAAGCCTTGCAAGGCCTGTACCTAAGTGTGTAAAGGCTCAAAGGATTGAGTCAGGAATCATCCTATCAATGTTTGTGAAAGACTGACTATTTAGGAATAATTTTGATATTAATTTTCCTTCCCATGACTATGCCACATTTCAAATGAAAAGCATTTGCTATCCTACACTACAGTTATTTAAAATGCATTGATGAATTGCATGTTACAGAGAAACTGGGACAAGTGCCTTTTATCCTCTAACTGTCATAAAATTAAAATGCACTCTTGGCCTTTCAGAAAAATATGATAGAAATAAAGGTAGCCCAGCAGTTAAGAAGACCCAAAAATGAAGATGCAAAGTGTGGACCTAGAAATCAATTTCTAAACTAAGTGCTTCTGCATTGTTAGGTAAAAGACTCCCAGAAATGACAGCCTCTCCAACGTTTTTATCCTAGAAGTCACTTTAGGGCAAATCTTACTGTCATGCATCAAGCATAGCAAGACTGTATGTCAGGAGGTGTAGATAGGTTTCTGTAGTGTCTGAAGACTGAAGTTACTCATCTTGCCTCCATATTACAAGAGAGCAAAACAAAGTAACTGCTAGGATGAAGAGCTCGGTTATCTGCTTGATTAATGCTTGATTCTTTTTTAAATCACTTTATACGTGAGTGTGGGTCCAAGTTGACAGAATGCAAGACTTAGTTTTCTGTTCAGGTGTTCTAACAATTATAAGTATGTACCTAATTAAAGAGAAGTCTCTGATTTATTGAATTGAATAGTGAAATTGCCATTGACTTCATTGAAATACGATTTGGTCTCTGTCTCTAGAATTACAAGCTGTCACACTTTTCTCCGATTTAATATCCTCATCTTTATTTAAATTCAGTCTTTTTTTTTCCTCTCTAATTTTTGCAGTGCTAGTGAAAGCTGAACAGCTTAATGCAGAAGTCTTCGTTTTCCTGGCTTGAAGTCATAATAGCTTATTAATTTTCCTTTCTGTAACAGGTCACTTGGGGCTTGCAAATTGTATATCTAACTTTAATGATTTTTTTAAATAAAATTTTTTATGTGACAACAGTTGAAAAAGCTTTCAACTACCACACAGATTTCAATTAACGTAATTGAATAAGTGAAATACATCAGCAAAATACTGTTATTGGCTATACTAACTGCTTAAAAATGCATTATAGTTACATTGTATAGTTGTTTACTTAGTTCTGCAAGCACATAGTCTTTGAAATATAAGATTTTGTAGGATTAATGTTAAAATCTTTCTCCTTCTTTTAGTAGGTACTCTGAAAACTCATATAAAGAGG
>Ga0181612_144996_pt1 | contig 12529 bp, 5 predicted proteins | sample HoacroProtozoa21_FD_119630 | JGI IMG/M metagenome (GOLD analysis project Ga0181612, IMG submission 119630) | Hoatzin crop microbial communities from Cojedes, Venezuel. Combined Assembly of Gp0051906, Gp0051904, Gp0051908 | reverse complement strand
GCAACAACTGAAAACATCAGTGTTACCAACATTCTTCTCTTACTAAATCCAAACCACAGCAATTACTGTGAAGTAAGTTAACTCTATGCCAGCCAAAACCACGACACGCATAAAAATGCGGCTTCTATACAGAGCTGAGGATTGCTTATTTATATTCAGTGACTGTTTTAGCACCAAAAGTTGGGCACCTTGACTGAACCGTGCATGCATTTCAGCCCTGAGGGGAAACAGGATTTCACCTGTAGCATTGCGGCCAGTGCTTATAAGTGGTGAGATCTAAGCAGCTCATTTGTTTTCCACGTTATCATCTTGAAATGCAGGGAGTCTTGGTGCTTTGCTGGATTTCGGATTTGACCCTGGGTACCAGGCAAGTGCAAGCTTATTAGAGACTTATCTGAGGGTCCTAAGTCCCCCGATTGCCTCTCTTCAGAAAATAAAAAAAAAATAGAAGAGTTGATCTGTATTCTCATTATCTTGAATCCTGTAGCATATTACTGATGCCCTTTATTTACATGCAGGTTTCTATGTGTAACAGACTCCATGTGGAAACAGCACTGATCACAGTTTTGTAACGTTAATTCCTGCAATGCAGTTACAGGATGTGAAGTCCTGTCTTCCTTCAAAAGAATTAGTAGGGATGTCATCTTTGCCGTGCTTCATCATGCCTAATGGTCATTTGCCATAAAAGTTGTTGGCTTTACATACTGAAAATGTCAGGATTTCTTGGAAGGTAAAGTTATTAGGTGCTGAAGGTCAAATTTTTATAGGAACATTAACAGTAATACTAAGCTACTTTTGGACATAGAGATATCAAAGGAATTACTTTGCTAACCATGCTTGATGAGACTGATGCAGCTGAATCTTCAGTAGCCAAAATGATGTTTGGAAGTCAATGTCTAGGTTTAAGCTAGAGTCTATGACATTTCTCTGCAGTTTGTCTTCATTTTTATGATAAGAGATGTATTGCTTTCTAGAGAAAAATTAGGAAAAAAACACCAAACAAAAAGCCCTACAAGGAAAATATTATTTTTCCTTGTAATATAACTGTGGGCCACTCTTTAACCTGTATTCCACTTGCACCTACTTACTCTGGTGCTAGATAGTGAGGAAGAAAGAAGACGTTATGGCACAACAAACTAGTGCTTTGTCTGCTCAGCCTCCCTATTTTGACCTGTGCTCTTGTGCACTGGTGAGAGAAACCCAAATAAAAATAAATATCCTCTGTGATACTTTATTAGCCTGAAACAGAATGTGAAAAACACCCTGGTGGGTGCAGTATCTCATGCACCTCTATCCCATGTAACACATATATGCATATTTACACTACAAAACTATCGTGAGTCTTATTAACATTTTAACCTTGCTGCTATCTTATGACAGTGAGTTCTACAGCTTAATTAAGCTGTATTAAATAAAATAGCATAATAAGATGAATTCTGTTCCATTTTTATTCAGTTATGCCAGATTTACTGTTACCTTGACTAGGAGCAGCAGAAAGTTCAAAATAAGTACGTTAAGTCCTCAGAGTACCCTTTCCCTCCTACTTAATCACCCCCCAGGAGCAGTGCCTATTGGAGAATAAAACAGTCAGGAAGCTGGTGTAACTCCATTGTTTGTAGCCTTTGTTTACAACTGTGTTTGATGATTTTCTCTGCTTGACCCAAACAAATGAGTTCTTGGAATGATAACTGCTGACTTTGCCTGCAACTTAGCATCATTAAGCAGCAAACTCTCCACAGTTTCTTCACATTATGAAATACAGAGCAGGAGGTGGCTTTCCTCCTCAGTAGTATTATTCCCTCTGTGGAGTCTGATACTGAAACTCCCACATCGTATGTTTACTGCTGTGATCCTTATAAAAATAATATTTCTAATAATGTGTTTATCCAAATGTTCCACGAAGCTTTATAGACTTGGAATAAACTTAACTAATGTGTAGAAGACTGTTGAAATGCTGCTAGTATCATGTGTCTAAAATTCATCTATTTTGCATGGCTATAGAAATGTCTTAGTAAAGATTTCATAATACCTTTATTGAAGTAATACACAGAATTCACCCGGAGCTTTACCACTCATTTCTATGCCTGAGGTAATACATAAATACAATTATACACCTAATTTGGTGGAATCTGTTCTCTTTTGAAGATACAAGAGTCGCAGATTATAGTCCTTGCATTTAAAGCTACATATACATGTAAGTAAATAGCTGTAGCATAAATAATCTATTAGTCTGCATCAATGCAGAAGTTGGCACTGGATGCATTTTTAGAGATTTAGAGTTTTTTACCAAATATTTATTTTACTGGGATAACAAAAATTATGTAAGTCAGCTGGAAGCTTGACTGTATTGCATAGTATATATATGGTGTGACAAATGAAGTTCTACTATCTAGAGAAATCCTGTAAGGACAACATTATTGGTTAAAATTTTGTTGTGATTACAAATCATATCTTAGGACTTTCATATAATATGTATATGATTTTGCGCTCCTGTTGTATGAAGATGCTGGTTGTCAATACTCTTACAAGATTTTATTTACATATTCATATACGATTATTTGTTATTTTGACTAAATTCTACAGCTTTTGGTATTTCTTTTTGTGCAAAAAGTATGCACTGTAATTAAATTTGAGGCAATACATAAATCATCTTGACAATTAAATGCAATAATATAGTAATCAGGAAGGTAAAACTTGCATTGTTCAGCTGAAGATTAGAAAATTAATATTTTGCATGTATCATATTATCTACCTAGGCTACAAAAAAACTCAGCAGAGCAGAAAAGTCCATTGATGAGGCAATAAAGTGCAATCTGAACACTGTGTTTGTCTTACTCTTAGTAGTATGTTAAGTAAAATATATAGAAATTGGAAAATTAGCATTTTAAATCGTGTCATGTCTTTCAAGTTGCTTGTGGTCTTTATGTTAAGCTCTTAAAGAGATATTGTTCCTTTACTATTTCACTAGTATTTATATAAATACTGTAATTGGAGGTTGGAACAATTAAACTTGATGGTATACAGACACAGAATTAGACATTTTTGCCTCAGGCAGCACGCAGTTGAAGAACTTACTCAAGTAACACTACGAGAGCAGATACCAAATTGCAAGGGCAGAACTCTGTATTTTAGCTGATTGCAAAAATTCTGTTGTTTTTCATCAAGCTGTAATTTTTTTCTAAATATCTTTGAATAAAAAATTTTATGGAGAAAGTCAAGAGAATAAAGTAGGATAAAGGCAAGCAAGCTAAGTGAGAAGTGAAAGATGCTATAAACCTGCTCTTGAAAAAATTTTGAATGGGAAGCATGATCTTCAGCGTATTTGGCTTTTGAAACAATAAAAGTATTTGAGGTCTTTTCCTGAAAGCTGTGTTATAATGAAATAAGCCCATGACTCTGCTTCTGAACCTCTAAGAAAGTAAAAGAGCAGAAAACATACAAGCATCAAGGCTGAGGTATTTTAAGAGTGTATCATTTGAAACCAATACACTGCTAGGACAGAGTACCTACTATCAGAAATAATAAACTTCAGTTAACTGTACAAATATAATCAGTAATGGGATGAAAGTAGAAATGGAAACGCATGAATCAGTGATCGTGACCTGTACTATGGGTAAATAACTCGTGCTCCCTTAAGAGCAAACTTTTTCATGAAGAATCAAACGTAGAAGAAATCTTCTGCCCTTGTTTCTTGCTGTTTCTGCATGAGCCTTGCGTTTTTTAAAAGAAAGAGGGATTCCAGTCATGCTTTCTGCATCTGGGACAGCAGGCATAGCCTGAGGTCAGGTTTTCTTATTTTCATTATTATTTTTCTTGCAATGATGCTTTAGGATGCACAAGCATACCTTTCTAAAAGCCCTGTTTTGTTTTGCTTCTTTCCAGTCACTCTCACCCCACTATAGGGCCCAGTCATCCTGAGAGATTAATGAGTGTATATCCCAGGAACATAATGTGAATCTCCTCGATCTGTATGATAAAGTACTAAGGCCCTCACAGTCACCAGCAGTGAGAAAAGGCTGCATGAGTGGAAAGAATTGAAAATTCCAGGTCTGGACATGATTGCCGGTTTTTTTTCCTTTTTTACAATCAGCATATCTGTTACTAAACTTCACTTTGACTGGGTAGATAGTCTAAGTATTGCCTCTATCAGTCTCAAGTACTGCCCTGTACCATTGCAAATGAAGTGCTGATCATCTGGGGCTTGCTTTAACACCAGGCTCAGTGACAGCTCACATTATTAAAGAGAATGCTCACCCATAAAGTCAAAAACTGCTGCTTTGATGTGTCAAGCAATCTTTTTTTGTGTGTGTTATCTGTCAAACTTGCAGCTTCTCCTGGAGCTGGGTCAAAGTTTGCATCTGAACACATATACTGATAACCCTCTGAGCTAAACAGCAGTACAGACCCTGCCAGATTTCTCTAATTGCAAGTCTTATCTGTTTTACAGTTCTGTTCATCTCCTTTGTTACTGTCTTCTTTATATATGCTCACTATTAGTATCTAAGGATGCTAAGTGACATTTAGTAGAGAGGCTTTTCCATAAACAATCAGATTTATGTGCTGCAGCGTTGGGCACCAGCATATTTTAAAGTGAAAAAGTTTATGTAAATTCATTGCATGAACATCTAACACAGAAATGCTATTTTGAAAGATATGAAATAATAGGTTGTCCCTGTTTTTAAGAACACATCTGTCAGATGTGCATCACTAGTCACGTTAAATACCAACCACAGCTTTGAACTTACAATGTAGGAATACCCTTGGGCCATACGTTATTGTTCTACAAAATGTACATCTGAAAAGTTAGAACTTCAGTGCAAGATAATGTTTGCCCTCCACTTGGCAGCTTGATTACCCAGGTTACATAGAATCAAGTCACAGACAAGTGTCATAGTGTGAGGATTTAGCAATGGCTGATTGCTCTGAACACAGGCAATGCAATGCATTCCAATGTGCATGTCAGGATGTATGTGTTATATGGGTAAATGATGAGGTAGATGAAGATCGCAGAGGTATGACACTCAGTCAAGCAGACACATTTGCACTCTGGATGCTATCCTCAAACTACTTTTAAAACAACAGCAAGGTAGTACATTTTTTGCAGTGAAATTTGTTAATGTGACGACTAGATGTGTCAAGGTCTAAGGAGGTATGATCTGTTATTTTTACTGCCTTGCCTTCTAGACGCTTGTGCCAGAGAGCCCATCAAGATGTACTGGCTGTAGTGGGCATCATCATCTCACAGCTGTAGTGCTCTGAATTGCTGTGACCATATATTTTCCTTCTGGTCTGACACAGGTCGCAGCTGTGAAAACACAATATGAATTTCTAACAGATTTGCTGTTATGCATGCTGTAAGAAATGAGAGAAATACCCTGAAATAGCAATGTTTAGGGTATCCATTGATGATTCTAATTCACTGATTATCCTCATGCCATTCATTCCACATGAACTCTATTTATCATCTGTTACTTGAATATAATATGAATCTGTCTTAGAGTTCTCCAGTGATCACCTAGGAAACTGTATCATGCCATTCTTTCCTCTACTGTTGTGGGACATGAATGTTGTCTTCAATAAGGTGACAAAAAGAGGGTAGAACTAGAAGTTACTTATTTTAACCCCACTGGAATCAATTTTGAAAACTCAGGCATGAATCTTACTTGCTATTTCTTTAGCCTTGAGTGTTCTGGAAGCAGAGGACATAAATATTGTGTTAAAGATTCATAATAAAATATATGGTTACGGCTCTTAATGCTTTTGATAGGGTTAGTCACTGCTGATTTTCAGTCTACAGGTGAGGGTGACTGAAATAGTTGTAATTTTAAAAGAATAACTTCTAATTCGTGGAACATTTTCCACTCCTCCTGGGTTTTCTATCTTTCTTTCATTGTATTCATCCCAGTGTTCAGTGTTAAGCTCAGTCTAAACTAGTTTCACTAAAGAAATGCTCTACAAGCAGCTTTCTTCTCCAAAATTTCCTACAGGCATGCTGAGGTTGCAGTCATCCGTAGCAGATGACAGCTTCTGCATTATGTTTCTTTCTCTTTGATTGAAAACTAGTAGAGCCCTTGGATTGCAAAGGACTTGGTAAGTGGAATCCTGTCAGAAGGAGTATTCTGTCTGGCAGCAGATGTTTGAAGTCCAGTGTGAGCCGAGAGTTTAATTTTCTGGTATTCTCGAGCACAACACCAGAAAATGAAATGCTTTTTTCTCCTCTGCAGCTCATAAGTCTTGCATACCATCCTGCTTTATAAAGGAATACAGTGGTATAAAGCAATTTTGTGTTTTTACGGCGCTACACCTATTTTTGTGGAACTTGGTTTCTGCAGCATCCTTTCCACTCTAATAGTGCTTACATAGCACAATTTTAAAGAAACTAGTAAAATAGCATGGCACAGCCACAAGAATGAAACACTTCTCTAACCTGTTCAGCATATCCTCTGCAGCTTTTATTTTACCTCTTTTCTTAATCTCTTAGTGGAATAAAATGTTAGGTATTTAATGGCAGAAAAATATAAAGCTTGACCACAACTTTACTGCTGCATGACTGCACTATAAAGCAGTGTGCCTTGCATTAATGAGTAGTGAATGCAGTCATGTAATGTTGCTTCACAGATCAACAAGAAAGGGATAAAAAAATGTTAACCCTTTTTTTTTTTACCCCTAGATGATGCAGTTGATCTTCCTTGAAGAGTAGTAATGTTTGGATGCTGTAAGGAAGGAATATGCATTAAATTCTGTTTAGACCATGATTCACAAAAGCCATCAATTTCAGATATAAAAACTGCGTCAAATCTCCAAGTATAAGAATCTTGAGCCTGGCTGCAATCATTTAATAAGATATCATTATTTTGTCCCAGTCTTCTAAGTACCTGCAGAAATTGTAGATGCAAGTCTTGCTTTTGAGCAATCCAGTAGCTAAATGTGCAAAACATGCCATTATTCAGCTACACTCTCATTTGTCTATGGAAATCTTGCATGACAACTATTTATCACTATCTCATGCACCAATAGCAATTCTCACCCATAGTTCATCAAATTCTTTTAAATAGAAAAGCTCCTGTTTTCCTTCTCTTGGCAGTGTTTTCAAACAACGTCATGTCTGCTGAAGATTTGCTCTCTAAGATTTAGAAATGTGACTGTTAAATCTGTAAAGACCATGGGGTTTCCAAGTACAGATGTGTACTTTTGCAGGCTACTCATAAATTAAGATTAAATATTTGTATGCTGGATGAATGACTCTCTTCTGCCTGGTTTCCATGGATGTGATGTGTCCAAGTTATATCTCAACACTACTCTCTGCAACAGCTTTCCCGAGATCCTTTTCTTGTTTAAGCTGCCAGCCTGAAAGTTCACTTGGCTTTAACAATTACGCTTGGTACTTTTCACCTGACACCTTGGCAGCAGTAACCAAGGCTTTCCGGGCACTTTATACTCTGACCTACCTCTGTGCAACTTCACTTCCAAGCACACATGTCCTTACAACCTTGATTTGAAGCCAATGAGATTTCACAGGTGTACCTGAAGGTGACATCTGCCCTCCAGACTTATCCTTCCTGAGGATGATGATGTGGGAAAGATAAAAAAAATATAGTTGAGTTTCCCAGGGTCATGACATTTTTCAGATGGGCTTTCAGGAAGCTATTTGAGGCTGTAAAATGACTGTAAAAACATCCATGTGCCATGAAAATGCTTTTCGATTTTTCAGTGAAGGAGTTCACTTTAAGCACTCTGCCTGCAAATCTAGTGGGTGATCCCTGCTTTGTGAACAAAACGTTGATGTGCTCTCACCTTGTGTTTCCCATCTCTATGGTAACAGAATGGGAAAAAGAATGAAGTGTCTAGATAATAGCTAACCAGGCCAGACTGGGTGGAATAATGATTGCTTGTTTGCAGGCAGGGGAAAATTCTCTGCAAAGTAGACATTAAGGGTAATGTTGACCAAGATGGTAGGCAATGACAGATGCCTCTGTATCTGCGGCTCTGGTCTTTAGAGCATCTGCGTGAATTTTGACTCTGAAGCTTTTCCAGTCAAGTTCCTGATTAGCTTGAGCATATCCTTGAGTTCCTGAAACACTTTTCTTGAAAGGTTAAGGTCGAATCCTGGCAGGCATTTCCAGAAAAATCTGAGAGATTTTCTCCAAAAAGCTGCCTCCAGTGACAATCTCCCATGACTTTACGGCTACCTCACAAATCCAAGGATTTCTGCAGTGGTCTTGGTATTCATCTGCTGCTACTCTGCTTCTTGAACTCTGGCTGCTCCTCATCACACTGTCTTCCAGCGCACACAAGGGCACTGAGGCTGTCACGGGAAGGGAGAGCAGTACATGGCAGGAGGATGCCAGTAGAAGGGGTAGGCTACTTGACTTCTCTGAGCAGTAAATTTGTCAAAACTGTGATTGCAAAAAAGGCATCACTAAAAAAATTGTATTCAGTCAAATGGTGGGTTTTGAAATTAATAATTTAATTTGGGAATTATGGAATTATTTTTTTTTTCAAAAAACGAATTTAACTTTTGTTAGATAAGAAAATATGGTAGCCTCTTCTTTCTTTACACTGGTTTTGATTTTTCATGAAACAATATATCTCGGTACTGTATTGTGGTGATTAAAAAAAAACATTTTAATTGCTAAGCAAAAATATAAATTTTAGTATTTTTATACCTCTTGTTTAGGGAGAGTGAGAGAAGCAAGTCCAATAAAGAAGGAAGTGATGTGAAGATACAAATAAATGCAAGTGTGAAGAAGGGAGAAGGAAAGACTGTCTGGATAAGAGTGATGTGACCAGAGCCTTAAATGTGGTCATTGGTTACCATTCATGTTCATGACTGACAGTCAAGGTTACCTCAGCAGCTGTTAGGACTTTCTGGTGAATATACAAGACACTGAAGTAATGTTGTTTACTGAGAGTCTGACAGATTTCAAGGATAAACAACAAAGTGCCACTGACGAAGTCAAATGATGGGGACACCACAATTTCCTTGTCTTTAATTTTTTTCTAATGCATCGTGATCTGCAAAGTAATACTGATGCTACAGTAGTTCCTAAAATAGATGTCGTTATGTTCATCAGATGCTTCACATCTGGATGTCACAACCAGCAACTGTTGTAAGAAGCGGGGGGGGGGGGTGTAATTTTAATCTTTTCTGGGTTTTCTTGATTAGATATCTCAGACTTCATAAGCATGTATTTAATTCATATTAGCATTTAACAGTCAAATGCCCTCAATGGTGAAAATTTACCCTAAAGGAAGCATAGAAATTGATGGTTATTCTGTGACAGATCTCCTCTCTGACAAGGACTTAAATATTGAAATTCTAATTTATTTATTATGCAGGAAGATGACATTTTATCCCTTCAGCCATTTGACAGGAAGACACTATAATTATGCCATTCCCTAGGTTCCCATTTTCCCTCCTGTACCTTTGTGTGAGCTTATCAGCGTTCAGACTCCTGCTCACAAACAGGTTCGCCCTTAGAGAAGCACATTTGCAGTAATCAATGCAAATGCAGTGACTGGTTCTTTCTAGATCATTTCTTCAAACTGAAATTTCTTTGCCTTCACAGGCTGTTACGGGTATGACAGATGGCAATGTGTCTGTTAGGAAAAGTGGAGGTGACTTTAATGTACTCTCTGTACTTCTCTATGCACGCTCTATTATTAAGCTCTGATTTGTTGTGAGAGATAGCAAAAAAGGAAGCCACTGTCTCAGAACACTATTCTGCACAATAGGAGCTGTGGAAATACTACATGTAGCTGTGGTTTGTTTGAGTAATTGTGTCTAGGAAGATTATTATTAGCGTATTGCAGGCAGAAACCGAGGACAAGGAAACACAACCAGAGCAAACTCTGGCACTTACACTGGATATGCAGCCACTCATTTATGCCATAGAAGAATATTGCGAAGATTTTTGATAATACTGTTAGTGGCTTATTATGTCAGCAGTGTGTCACATGCTCAGAAGGCTCTGTGCAGCCATATCTGTCCCCAAAGACAGCTAACTGCAAACCACATCTAATATTCCGACATTAACTTGCAAAGCCAGATTTATACATCAGCTTGGTACACTGGAGCTGTCACGCATGACTTACTAACATTTCTGAAAACAAAACTAAAAGCTGAGTAAGAATGTGGGAGAAGGCTGGAAAGAACTGGCTGGACTTTAAAGATGTGAATTCTGGAGGCAACTGGGTAAAAACCAGGAAGGTACAGCACTAGTGTGCAGACACCCGGCTAGTTTTCAGGCTGCCTCCCAGCTCCCGTGCACAGCCTGCAGTGAGTGGCCAGGAGTCCGAATGCTTTTTTAGAGAGGAGGGTTAGCCCTTTGCTGCCATGTAGGAGAGGGGGATCACGGTCTCCCTCAGATTTCCCTGCTTTCTCATGGTTTTCCTGCAGCCATAGCAGGCAAAAGGGGCCCCTTCACCAGCACGCTTAACTGGGAACCAATTACACTCTCATTCACAGTCATTGCACCCCCTGTGCTAACGTGCCCTCCACAGCACCAAAAACAGACTGAGGAAGACAAGCAGCACTTTGGGAGCAGGATAGACAGGCAGAGGACCCCAAAGGGTTACAGCCAGGCCCTTTTCCGGGTGTGCTGTGGCTTTTTGGGTAAAAGTACGTATAGTCAGGGCTCATTCCTTGTAGCCTGGGGCATGAACTTGGGGGTGTCTTAAAGAGTAGGGTGATAGGGCCTCTCAAATGACCCAGACAGCACTTGTAGTCCTCTCTTGCAGCATGGCATAGGAGAAATAAAATTCTTGAGCTTGTTGTGTCAGTGAATTGTATTTCAGTAGTCTCTCAGGATTGTCAGGTGACCTTCTTAGCTTGTGCTTCTCTTACAGGGTCAGTAGTGCACAGTGTACTCTGGGTCAGCTTTGATCTAGAATGACTTTTGTTTTCTTTTCTTTTCTAAAGGAGATTGATATCTTTCAAGATAACAAGTGGGAAAGCTTAAGTAAAAGGTCTGTTTTGTATGAGAGGAAGACTAACATGGTAGCAAGGAAACAAAATCACATTGTTGTTTAAAAGACTCCATTCTGCTTTCCTTACAAAGTTCTGCCTTCTGATAACATTAATAGGAGTTCTGAATATGCAAAAGACAGGGGTTCTGTAGCTACAAGTTTGCATCTACAAGCACACAAATACTAAAAAATTGTTGCTGTGTAGCAAATAATAAAAAACTCAACTATACTGCTCTGATATGAAAGATAAGCTGTGATTAAAAGAGAATATCTCTTCTTACTCAGAGAACCATGAAATATGAAATTACTTGTTAATGTGAATTAAAAAAAAAACAACAAAAAAAACAAATTACAGTGGCTATACTTTGACATTTTTAAATGGGTAACATCACGATTCTCTTGTTTCTTCAACATGACATTTTACAGTTTCTCAACGTTTTAGAATAAGTACTGATAAAGTGCAGAACAGAGTATTTCAGAAACATATTACTGATGCCCATATGTTGTGCAACGGCCCAGATTTTTGTTATGTATACCCATTCTCTTTTTATTTAATCTTTTTTATCTGTTAAAACCAAACATACATACTCTGGAATAGCTCAGAATCTTAAAAAAGTACTGTAGATCAATACATCTGAGCAGGTCTCCTTCAGGAGCCTTTGTGATAGGACGCACACTGACCACTTAAGGCAGGACGCAGATAGTTCTGGCTGGAAATTAATAACCTGATCCTGAGTCTTCTGAGTCTTTGGAAATTATTCTGCTGCCCAAGATAATGTGCATTTTTTAATTATTTTTTTTTAACGTTACAAGTAAGAGAGGTTTGTTGGTCAGGCTTTTCCCAATGCTACATATGTGCATAGACTTTTTTCTTGTTAGTAAAGTAGAGCAGACTCATATGATTTTAAACTGGCATACTTGTATATGATGGATAGGACCATTCTTAACGTTTCTAGAACTGCCAAAAATGTATAACTGGATAAAAGGAGAAATCTACACATAGATGCTACAAATACCTACTCATTTGATTTAACATCTGTTCTTTCTAAAGTGTATACACTCCTTAAGCAAAGAAAAAAACCCATGAACACCAATTTAGATACAGGTATAGGGTTTTTTTCAGCCATTATGATTTAATAAAGTCTTATTTTAAGCAAATATATTTGTGCAATAGATATGGAATCTGAAATACACTAAAGCAACAAAACCAAAGCTTTACATGAAATTTTATGCAATTTTTGAGTTTATGTGAGTGGAGATCTGAGACTTCTGAGAACTGTTTGGGCAGAAATAATTTAATATTTCATAATTTGGATAAATATTTTAATATTTCAGTAATATTTTCAAAAGCACCTCCTTGATTTCTGAGAAAGAAACCATTCCTAAACGTAACTTAAAATTTTGTCCCTGGCTAACATTAATAACAACTGAGTGACAAACTGCATCATTTAATATCATAGAATCATAGGTTGGAAAAGACCTCTAAGATCATCAAGTCCAACTATCCACCCAATGCCACCATGCCTAATAAACCATATCCTGAAGCGCAACATCTACAAGT
>Ga0181612_101420_pt1 | contig 12529 bp, 9 predicted proteins | sample HoacroProtozoa21_FD_119630 | JGI IMG/M metagenome (GOLD analysis project Ga0181612, IMG submission 119630) | Hoatzin crop microbial communities from Cojedes, Venezuel. Combined Assembly of Gp0051906, Gp0051904, Gp0051908 | reverse complement strand
GGTTTTGGTTTTTTTCTGGTTTCTCTGACTTCATCACGTCTTTGCATGTACATGAATATAAGACCATTTTAATCCACTGAAAAATAGTCTTTTGCTAACAACAGGACTCTTAACAACTGTGAAATGTGAGCTTGTCTGCCTTTTAGCCAGGCATCTCCACTTCTGTACCCGCAGAGTTGCACGGTTTCATTTCCTGGCAGCCACTGATAGTTGACTCTACTTTTAAGAGCAGAGGCTGTGCGCAGGGCAGGATACAGAGAACTGAAAAACTAGCGTATCTTGCATGTGTCTCTGCTTTATTTTGAAATTAACGAGTTGGTTAAAAATGTTGTGGATTTAAGCCAACAGTGTATGTGATGTAGCATCAAGCTTGGATAATTGCCTTTCATTTGCTTTGTGGTATGGGGCTTGCTCATGATAGCCCTAATTTTGTACCTGTCATGCTTTGCATGCTGTCATAGCAAGCCAAATCAGATCAGTGATAAAGTGACCGACCTCGACTCTGGAAAGCCTCGGCTTCTTCAGGTTTTAAATCGGACATTGGCAGTTGTGTGCGTCCTCACCTCTCAATAAGATTTTTCTTTTTTATTTGGCCAGATTAGTAAAGCGTGGATCCTTTTGGCAAGTTAATGAATCTTGCCTTGGATTTTTGTGTCTTGGGTCACTTTCACTTTTGTTTTTATTGCCCTTACACCAAGAGGGGAAAATCTTACTTGGTGTTTCCCCATCACTTAATTTGTGTAATAGTACATTAACTTCCAGAGGATGCCACAGTGCTGGGTTTTAACACCGCACATGAAACAAATCTCAGTTCTGAATGGCTTGGATTAAACACCTGCTTGTGGTTGGTTATGAGAAAACCCCATGTTTATGTGTAAGGAATTTGTTTCAGAAGCAGACAGTGCTGCATAGTTGGCTTTTGTGATCGCAGTTGCAGGCACCCTTTTTAGGTACAGTCAGACTTGTGAAGCAAACCTAACCCACCGAAGGATGAGACGGGTGTTGGGAGGCCGGAGGCATGCATGCTGATTCCAGATGCTTAACGTGGGGAGTCACGTGCCTGTCGTGTTCATGGGGAGTACACGGCTTTGAATTCAGAGTCCCGAATTACAGCGATCTGGCTGGTGTTGAGGTGGTGATGCTTTGTGCTAGCTGTAAAATTGTTCCCTCCCAGTAAACCTTGGGTGTTGGGTTATCCAGGGTTTTAGGGATTTGGGGCGGGGGAGGAGACAGGGGACATGATTTTAGCTTTTTTTAACATAAATGGCTAAACTAATCAATCTGAATTTGCAGGTAAAAGACTTAGTTGCTAGGATATATGGCAAATGGCAAGACATGATACAAACCACTCGGCCTACTCAGGTACTGTAATGGAACCTTTTTCTCTCTTTTCATATGGCAGGGTGCATTTAACTCATTTTTCTTTGTTTGAAAATAGCATATTCTTTTAAAGATTTTTTTTTTTCTTCATAAATGGCATAGCTGTGGAATGCACTTAGATGTATTGGACTAGATTTTAATTAAAATTCGGAACTTTGCTAGCTTCAATAAACCCAAGATTTCATCTCTATCCTTAAAACTGCTGCTTTCGTAAATGGCTTGCGTAATACGCTGAAATATTAGTACTGAGTCAAGTCACGGGACCTGTCTCTGATTATAGTTATTAGCAGATGCTTCCAAAAGGACGTTGGGGCAGGAACGCAATGATGCGCTTCCTGCTGTGGTCTGGCAGTGTGTGACTTCTGAGACTGCTTGAGTCCAAGGCTCTGTACACATGTGATGGCTCTTGATAGCTCCTCCCCCTTTGGAATACGTTGAATTTCGTGCTATGATTAGGAGAAGCCTTTCATGCTCTGTAAAAGGTTGCAGTAGTAAATAATGTCAGGATTAATCTCTCATTGACATTTGCCTTCATGATACCTAGCTGGCCTTAGTGGAATAGGTGGATAATTTCTACTGATATCCAGAGTTCACAGCTGTTTCTTCCACTCTAGGGATGTAAGGTTTCTTTTGTACTGTGAGCAGACCAACCGTTTGAGTCCCGTCATACCGATCTGTATATACAAATATGGAATATAAAGCTACCTGTCTTGGAAAAGCTTAGCTTTCCAGTAATGTAGTATGTCACTTACACAGAATTTCTTACATAAAATTTCAATTATACATATATTTATTTATAATTATACGTACTATTAATAACTCCCAGCAATGTGCAAAAAAGACAAAATTTGTAGTGTGTGTGACATTTCTTGTTATAGAGGGGGAAGGGAATTAGACGGTAGCACATGGCTGCACAAGCTACTTAGCAATTGATGGGAGTTGATAATGCTGCAGCTCTTTCAGAGTCATTTTTTGAGAGATACATGGGGCTGATTCACATCTGGGGAAACTGGCAAGTGTTTCTCAGTAAAATTTTGGGGACTTGCAACACGCTGTGGTGGTCTCAAGCTAAGCACTTGCCTACTGTGCTTTTCACTTCTATCATTGTTTTTTCTGACTTGTTTACTATTCTGTTTTTAATCTTTAGGGAAAACTGCATGACTTCTGGGAGCCAGATTCATGAAATCTTGCCTCATTCAGGGGAAAACCAGAAAAACTCTGAAACCAAGGAAGGTGTAGAATGAATGGAGCTTCACCTTGGTTGGAACAGAAGGAATCAGTCACCTGAGTTAGAACTTCAGTTTGATTCGGGCAAATACTAGAAACACAAGGATCTAATTTGATTAACATTGCTTCTACTACAAATACTCTACTGAAAAATTGAAGTGGGTAAACTGAAAAAAACCCAGTTATTTCTATAGCCCTGTCTGAATTGGCTAGAAATATTTTATCATCTTGAAAGCTGAGGGAAGTTTTGTTGTTTCCATTGTTAATCACAAGATACCTTTGAAAACTGTACATACTGGTTTTCTTGCCAGCACACACCTGCAAGCGTTGTTTTAGGATGGCTGGGAAAGCACTGCCCTGGGACGTGGAACGTGAGTTCAGAAACGGTGTTAGACCTCCCCTGATGTGAGCAGGCGAGGAAGTGGTTCAGCACTGGGCTGAGTAACAGAATTGCCTGCGCGTGTTAATCTGCAAAGCAGAATTGGTATGACCCTCCAGTGTCTCTAAAATACAAAATACAGCGATTGCATGTGAACAAGTGACTGCTCTGGTGTTCACCTGAGAGTGGAAACAGAGCTTGAGAGTGGCTGTGCCCAAACAGGTTAGGTGGATGCTTGTTTGCTCTGTGGTTGTGTTTTATCAAATAAGAAAATGGAATTTGTTATTACAGTGGTGCATTCATTTTAACTTCCTCATCTTCAGACATTGATTTATTTATGCAGTGAATGTGACTACACAGGAAGCGTATCTATAGGACCAAGTTATAAATGAGATCTTATTACACCAGTAGTATTGTCGTCCTCCTCTTTAAGAAACAAGCATATCTATATTTGTGGCATCAGCACTTTCTCTAAATGGAGAAAATGCTATTCCTAAAATATCAGCTCCGTGGAGATTTGAGGAGGGGAGATGAGCTTTTGGCCCATGTATGTAAAAATGTGAAAGCCGTATGAGGTCCGAATTCCTGTGTGTGAAGTCTTGCCACACGCACACAATATGTACACAAAGCTCCTAGAGCTGTTTGACATAATCAAAGGAAGATGTGATCTCCTTTTGTGCTCTCTGTTCAGATGCCATCATTTAAATCTTACACTGTGGTTTGTCTGTAGGATGTGTGTGTATATATGAAGAGAAAATTAAGGTATTGTGTACAAGCACCAACTGGGACTCCCTTAACAAGTGAGATTTTTAATAATATTAACAAGTGCTTTTTATAATATTGTTTCCTTTTAATTTTTGTAGATTACCGTGTCTTGTCTTGTATGATAAATTCCCTAAAACTTTCCAAGATGAGAATGTAAAGTAAGGCTGAAAAAAAAAAAGCCCAAACCCTTTAAATCTGAGTATGTATATTACATATAAAGGAACTGCTATCCAATGGGCACGTCTTACAAGGAAGGTATTTTATTTGCAAATTCATATTAAATGTTTTGTCTTTCATTTCAAGTGTTAGCGAGTTAGCCTAAGACTGCAGGGTCTCTGTGCCCTTCACAGGAAAATCAGCTTATCTTTGTTCAAACAAAAGTTATGCTTGTGGCATTGGGGGAGGGGGGGAAGCAAATCCTTTTTTCTTTTTTAATCTCAACAGGTTATTTAAGAATTGGAAGAATCTACCTCAAAGGGTATCTTTGTTTGGCAATAGAACTGCTTTAGGCTAAAAAAAAAAAAAAAGCATGGGGTTAATAGGTACGGCAATGCCATGCTTTGCTCTGCCTGTCTTTGGCAGTGCAGCAACCTTCCCTCTGGTAGCAGTTGCTTACTATGTTGGATATATTGTATGTAATTTTATTAGTGTTTATATTTTTTTCTCACTAATGTTGTATAAAGTTTTAAAAAAAATTGCAGAATATGTTTACTGTATGTAATGTGTATATATTTTTCTTACCATGTAAAGTTGAGGTTGCTGTGCTGTATATTTTGGAGAAGGAAAGGGGAGGGGTTTAGAGGAACAGCTTTTGTACTGCAGTTCAAAGCACATTGAAACTGCTGGCTTTTCTTTCCGGAACAAATAACCACTTTGATAGTTACTTTTATTTAATAGAACAATGAAAAAAATAAAACCATACATGCTTTTCTAATTAAATGTCCCTACACAAAGTGGGCATGCTTCAACTCTGTTTTGCAAAAAAATGGCTGCGGATCCTAGTTTGGTCTTAGAGCGTACGTTGCAGTTCTTGGGTTCGCAGCTGATTAGCTTACTATAAACGGAGAAGATCTTGAAGTAATTCTTAGCTCAGCCAGCCCTGTGTTTTCATGCTGAATGCCTGTGTATACATTCTGGCGTTTTCCCCCTCTCTCTCTCCCCCTCCTGCTTCGTCTGGCCGTTTCTCCCATCTGTTTTGTAGCCAAGTAGTAATTCCCCAGTTGCTTGAGTCTAGACGTGGGTTGGAGTGGAGCTCGGCAGCATCCTTACAGAGGTGATCCCAGAGCATGGCTGTGGAGCCTTTGCAAGGGACTGCTGAGCTGAGCGCTGCGCCAGGACTCCTGGAAATGCAGTGGCAAAGCTGCTGCCAACGTCTTTTGCTGACTCATTTACTGGCCCCAAGCCAGAAGTTATATGCGTTGGGGAAGGTTGTTTGCACAGTAGATGTCTTAACTGCTTTGGTTGTCTTCAGATAAGCATTTTGCACTGAGGTTTATCTTTTGATATTATGTTGGTTGTATCAAGAACCATGTTAACTCATTTCATGTGAAATTAGGTGCACTTTATTGCAGTAATCACAGACAAAAAATTAAAGGCTGACTGTAAAATACACATTTGTGGCTTGCCTTTTTTTTTTTTTTTAATTTTTTGACAAGCCTCTGTATGGCTTCAACTTAAAGCCAGAAGCTTTCTTTTTTTAAGAAACCTGCCAGCAAAACTATGTGCACATCTCATACTCTCACTGTTGAGTTGTGGGACTTGGTAATGGATGGGGACTTCAGAAGTGATTAACGACGTGCGGGTAGGTCTGGCTGAAGGTCAGGAGGACACGTCCGCTTCGTTGGGGCGGTGGCTGCAGGAACTCTCTGAAGTCCCCAGCGCTGATGGCTGAGCCGAGAGTGTCTTTGGGAAAAGCAGATGACTGGAGCAAACCTGTGAAGAGCGCGGATATTATCAGCGGAGCAGCAGGTGAGACTGCTTCGTGACAGGATTTTAGAGGTGGCGTTTCAATGTGGAAGAGGACGGGTTTTTAACAGCGGGGGATGGATGCTGCGGTGTTCATTCCCTGAGCCACCGACAAGCCAGGCCTGTCTCCATCAGACGTGCCCAGCAGCCAGCCCTGGGGCTTCGGAGGTGGGCACTGGGCACGTGGGCTGCGAGAGAGACTACGCTGTCTCTCGGAGATGCAAGCACCTACTTCTGGGTTGTCGGGTTGCAGAGAGGACCCTTCTGCTGACCCCGTCGCTAGCAGAAATACTTAAGCCACAGTGTTAACGCTGGTCTTGTGTGTTTGTGTTGTACATATTGCACAGCGTGGCTTGGGTTTGTCTTTTGTTTATTTTTTTCTCCACTGGCTTTTAGTGCTTGTGTGAGTGTCTGTTCCACTGGAAGGGGCAAATTGGAAAGGGTGCTGCTGGAGATTGCCCTCCTGCTGCTTCTGGGCACTCATTCCTTGGGCTCATGAGCTCTGGAGAGACTGCTTCTTCCCAAAGAACTTCCCAGTGGGAAACAGTGGCAGAGGGGCCGTTACTGGTGCTGGCTTCAGTGTCCCAGCAAAGGGAAAAGGCTCTGGGGCCACTCCGGGAACCAGCCTGGGGAGCAGGGGGGAGGCTTGAGGAGCCTGCAGGAGCCGAGGCAGCCGCTGCCGGATCCTCCCTTGGCGCCCAGAGAGGTCAGACAGTCTTCAGTGGATTTAGCTCATTCCTTGTGGTTTGAGTTATCAGAATGCTCTTCGTGACGTTCAAATTGCCGTTTTCCCGTCTTCCCCTCGGGCTGTGAAATACCTTGATGTTTTGCTTTGTGGATGTTTTGCCAGCTTTTCTGGTGGGGCCCCTTCTTATCTGCTGTTGAAAAGGGCTTTCAGTGCTGGGGAGCGGTGCGAGTTGCTGCCGGGGAGGATCCTAGGGAAAGTAAATTCCTCGAAGGGCTTTTCCTTGCAAAGCTGCTTTTAGTTTTGCCTGACTGCCGCTTTTCTCAGCCAGTGCTTCCTTGCCTTTGCAGGAGGAGTTTGAAAGGGAATATTTCATCTGGTATCAAAAGCAGGGCAGAGTGGTGAGAGAAGAAAAACATTCACATCTTCCCGTCTGGGTATTTTGGTCTGGGTGCTGAAAGCTGGTCCCCATACTTGCAGGCTGCTGGTTAAGTTGTATTTTCAGGTGACTTTTAAGCGGCGTTTGGATGTGTTGTAGTCTTCAGAACGCCGCCCCTGTCTCTGCATGCTGAGCTGCTGCTGCTGTTTCATCTCCTTCGGCTTCCCTGCCACCTCCCAGTTCCCTGTGGGAAGATCACAGGGGAGGGAATGGAAACTGGAATTGTTCCCTTGGCTGTCATCAAGGCGTCTTTGCCGTCAGCCCGGGGGGCGACCCGAGGCTTTCCAAGGCAGGTTTGGCCCGTATGGCGTGCAGGGGACGGCTGCTGGCCGCAGCACGCAGGGTCATTCTCACACACCCTTCTCCCAGAGCTTTCCTTCAGCTTGGTGTTCACCGCTGCAGCTGCCTGAAGCTGGGCGAGCAATGATTCTTCCCTCTCGCAGAGAAAAGCAGAAAGGGTAAATAGATTTTTTGCTGCTTTCATGCTACTGGGCAAGTCCTTCACCTGAGCGGGGAGTGCTGTGAGCTGGGGCTCAGCTTGCAGGCTCCACAACTTCGCCACCGGGTCTCGGGCTCTCTTCTCCCAAAGCCTGCTTGGAGGCGAAAGTCCTGGCTCTCGGAGCGCAGGCAGGAGCAGGGGGTCCCTTTCCTCTCTGGGCTGACCACCAGGCTGTGGTCAGAATAAAAATAACAGCTTAAAACTGCCAGGCTCGGCGGTGGGGAGAGGATGGCTAAGCATGAAGTTTCATGCTTTATTCACGCTGCAGGCTTTTATAAAAGCAGCGCAAATCACGCAGGGTAGCCGTGGGCTCTTCAGGCAGCGTCGTTCAGGCTCTCAGACGCATTGATCTGTGTGTGGGAAGCTGAACCTGTCACCTTTGCCCTACCCCACGCTGCGGGGAGAGGCCTGACAGAGGAGGGTGCCGAGATGCTGCGCTGCGTATCAGCTCTCCTCCATGTTTGTGGAGCGCTGCCTGCCTCCCCTGGGTACTAACCTAATTTTTTTTTTCAATATTTTGGGCTCCAGCATTGTTATGGCAAGGTTTGCACAGCACAATGTGGTTTTCTCTCCAGTTGATTCTCTCTTATTAGCCCATTTTTCCTCTTGCCCTCATTCTGTTTCTCCCTGCAGTACACGAACGCCGTTTGCCGAGAAACTGTGTCAGCCTTCCTCGTAATTAAGAGTCTGTCAGGAGCCAGCGCGACAGTCATTTTGGAGATGACGCTTCCAGTTTGGAGCTGACAGTAAGCTGGGGTGGCACGGCAGGGGCTCGGTGCTGGGGATGCGGGGATGTTCTCCGGCTGAGCGGGGCGGTGGGACTGGGGGACCCACCAGGAGCCGGCGTGGGAGCAGTGAGTGCCCTGGGTACGTCTCCGCTGGGGAATTTAAGCCATCTGTGTCCTCTTGAAAAGGCAGCTCCAGGAATGGTTAAAGTCTGGATTATATCCCAGGTTTAGTCCGTCGGGAGGGAGTCTGCGCGTGTGTGTAGGGGACGGGAAAAAATTGCAGTGGCCCTAAGTGGGCTGCCTCTCTCCAGCTCAGAAACAGTTGTAGTGTTGGAAAGTAAGATGGAGAGCTCAACAATCAAATGGCCTAAAAAGGAGTAAATAGAAGCTATTCAACGGCGCTCTGTAATTTGGCTTTGGACTCCGTGGTTCTTTTATTAGCAGGAAGGCTTAAAGCAAACAAAAGGAGATGGGAGCTGGGGAGCCGCTTGCCTTGGGATGTTGTGGATGCTAAAAGCTTAGAGGTTCAAAGAGCATTTCACAGCAGAAAAATCCATTAGGGTCTATGAAATCAAAGCATCCATCCCTGGCTGAGAAAGCTTCTTTGGGCTGCTCTGATCCCTGGAGGGAGAGAGCTAGCATGCTGGGGAGGTACCCTGGGCATCTGTCCGTCCTGCTCCTGTACCCCCTACAAGGTGCTAGGATTTTGGTCCAGCTGCCTGTAAGCTTTATGTGAATGTCTGAGGGATTTCATGTCACATCATCTCACAGTTTCCAAACTGCCTGTTGTGTCCACAATTTTGTCTCTCCTTCCGCTCCTGAGACAGAGGTTGCTGTTGAAGATGCTGCCAGGTCTTGCTTGGAAGGACCCTAGCGAGGTGTATGGGATCAAATGTCTAGTGTGGCTGAAGAAAATCCAGTTATTCTTTTTGATCTTTTTAATGACGATGCAAGTGAGACTAGGAAAACAAATCATATGGTTCAGGAGCTCCATCAGAACACAGTAGCACCCAACCAACCTCACACCAAAGCTGACTTCCTTCCTCTCCTCTCCCACCACATCCATAGATGTTTTCAGCTAGTGACAAAGCAAAAATCAGGGCATACGAGAAGAATTTGGTTTTATTTTTTTATTAAAAAAAAAAAAACCTCCTCATGTATCTTCAGAGCAGAATTCGGCATTTCCCCAGTCTAGCTGCTATGTCAGGTTTGCCTCTTGGGGGCAACCTCGCCCTGCTCCAGCTGGGAGTATGGCTTCTTTTCAGGACATGGTTTAGCAGGCACGGTGATGATGGGTTGATGGTTGGACTTGATCTTGGAGGTCTTTTCCAACCTTAATGATTCTATGATTCTGTCATAGAATTCTGCGAAGGCAAAGGGGAGCTGGACCTGCCTGGGAGGTGATGGCTCACTGCGCATCTCTCGCTGCCTTTGCATCATCAGATCTTCGTTGGCAGTCGAGGTCATTATCTGCTGAAAGGATTTGAGGAAAGCCGTCCAGATTGACTGTTAGCTGCTCTTCAGAAATGATGCAATTGGTTCTTGAAGGTCTCTTTTCAAGCTTAGAGTCCTTCAGAGTTTTTGCTGCACTGCTGTCCTTCGCAGAGAGGAGGGCGACGTGGAAGGACACGTGTTTTGTGGCTCTAGTTTAATGGATAGAGCATAAATCTGTGTGAGGAAGATTTACAATGGTCTCCCTGCTCTTCTTTTGCCTGGGTTGCCTTGGACTATCGCTAAGCCTATCAGCGCTGTGGTTGCTCTGACTGGTACACAGGGGAGATAGCAAACTTATTGCTCCAGCTCCGTTTTAGCCCGGTGTTCCTGAGCAGGCGTCTTGTACAAACCCCGTCCATAAATAACCATTTGCATTTATTTAAAGGGTGCTGAGGTATACAGTGGAATAAAGGGAGTATTATTCATGCTTCGTGCTGTGGTTCCTAATGGTACTTCACACGCTGGTGTGACCTACAAAGCTGGTTCTTTCGTGCCTGCAGTGCTCTGATGTTCTTCTTACCCCGAGGGTCAGAAATGACAAGAATAAACGATCATGACGGGTGTCTTGCAAATCCCTGTTCCCTCGCCTTGGAAGTGTCCTTGCAAGGTCGCAGCCGGGTGACATTGCTGGCGCTGGCAGAGGGGGAGGCATCACGCTTGTCCGGCTGTGGGAGGCGAACGGGGCGGCCTTCACCCGAGATGCGAGGGCGGACAGATTTATCCATATTCCTGTTTCACCTTCTCCCCGAAGCGCAGGGATGCGGCTGAGCTGGGTGGAGGGGTTGCCCTGAGCCCAACACACGTGGGAACCGTGTTGGAGTGAGGCTGGAGCGAGCTGGGTTAACCACGGGCCCAGGAGCTGAGGGGGTGGCCAAAAGTGGGGGGCAGGACTCCACAGCCTGTTTCTGCCCACGAAGAACTGAGTCAGCCCTGCTGGGACAGCAGCTCCTGGCTCCAGCCCGCCTGGGCGCTCGGACGGCAGTGACCGCGCCGCTCATTAACCCAGCCCGTCGGGCACTGACACCGTCCGCCTTAATAGCCCCCTCTTCTTCTTTCTTTTTTTTTTTTTTTTAATAAAGGTAAATTAGCTGTATGGATATGCAGGAACATGAATCAAAGGAATTCAGCTGACTCTTGAACGTACCGTTTGTACAGAGATGTGCTGAAGCACCGGGATGTGATGGATGCGGCCCGCTCAGAAAACACCTGAGGACAAAAACTGCTTGTAAGGCATCTCACCGCAGCTTCCCAAAATCTGATTACGTGGGGGATGGGGGGGGTGAATCAGGCTTTGGAATACATTATCTCAGTTGAACAGTGCAGGGAGATGGTACCAGCAAGAAGCAAATCAATTGCTGAAGGCTGCAGAGAAATTTCACTGATTTGGAGCTTCAGAGCAAGGTTGGCTACACTTAGGAGAGATGTATTTCACCTGAAATATTTAACACTGGGCGTTTGAAATGCTCTGTGTATCTAAAGAGCCCACCAAAAATGTCCTTACGAGGAGATTTTAGAGAAACCTTGGGCTCATGCAGTGCTTTCGATGGGTTAACCCAGAAGTTTGGGGTTTTTAAAAAAAAAATAAGATAAGCATAGGAAGAGTAAAACTCTGCCCTCTGCCACAGAGAAGGAAAAATTATCACATAATGAATGCCGGGCTGCTTTTGGGACATGTGCTGATAGATCTGTTGTTAGGAGGGAGATGTTTCCATGGCAAAACCATCATCCTAAATGGCACAGTAACTCAGCAGAGATGCAGTGGTGGCCCTGGGGACCATCTTCCCAGTCCATTCTGAGCATCCTTCCACAGGAGGTGGGAATGAGATGGCTGGGGATCGGGGCAGCTCGGGGTGATGCGCCAGGGCTCTGCCGGCAAGGCCGTTGGCTCAGCATTTTTCAGTCCTTTCCGACTTTAAAAGAAAGCTACAAGAAAAGACGAGCTTGAAATAGCTCATTTTATCTCAGCAGACAAATAACTTGCTTTGAGCATCATTGTCACTTGGGCTAAATTACTTCTAGATGTTTTTAATGACGGGGTAACATTTTTCAGCTGCTGATTTTGCAGCACCCTGCTGGGGGAGAGTCCATCTGCAAAGAACAAGGACTTGGATATTGTGGTTTTTCTGCCTGACATTCGTTTGGCTTTATTGTTTGATATGTGATTCCCGGCGGTAGAGATGTTTTCAGCTAAATTTACAGCTACAAGCTCTTTTCTTTGTGTGAGGGCATGTGTTTCCGAACGGGGCTGGGAGACTGGCTATGTGTGGAGCAGCGGTAGGTCAGAGATGTAGAGGAGAAACCTGGCAGATTGAAGGTGACAGTCCAAATCCTATCTGCGCTAAGGCTGGCATCACCATAGGGCTGGAGGGATTTTAACACGTTATTTGTTACCCCTACCTCTCATTTCACTTGTCATGCATGGCACGGAGAGCTGTGACTTGTAAAATGATCCTAGTGGGGACATGGTTTGCGACATCAGCCGCGCTGGTCTCCCAGATCCCGCTTTCCGAGGGAGGCACGGCTTTTGCATTTGTTGCCGAAGGCAGCTTTTAAGCCACTCGTCTTTTCCATCTCCAGGTTTTGCAGCACTTGTAGGAGATGTATTTTTAAATCTGAGCTCATAAATTTTGGAAGATCCTCTCTTTCCCCCACCCCCTCGTCCCTATCAAAGTGTCAGAGCCAAAGAAAAACCACGGGAGTGATGGATGCGCCCAGCTCTGCTTGCCAGAGCTCTGCCTGTGCGCAGGGAGTTATTTACTGTGCTGCTCGAGTTATTTCTTCTTCGGTGGTGGCGATGGCAGTGTTGGGGTCGGTGCCTGGGGAGGAGATGTAGGCTGCCCACGGGTCAGCCCGGCTTCGGGCAGGAACGGGCAGGGCTGGGGGGAGGTCGCTTGGGCACTGGGGCTCAGATGGCCGAAAGGCGAAGCCATGGGGATGGTGATCCTGGCTGGAGGCTTGGCTTGGCTCG
>Ga0181612_179837_pt1 | contig 12530 bp, 13 predicted proteins | sample HoacroProtozoa21_FD_119630 | JGI IMG/M metagenome (GOLD analysis project Ga0181612, IMG submission 119630) | Hoatzin crop microbial communities from Cojedes, Venezuel. Combined Assembly of Gp0051906, Gp0051904, Gp0051908 | reverse complement strand
GCGGTTTGGGGGAAAACCAGACATGGGCGGGTAGCTGGCACACAAAAAGCACCGTGTGTCTCCTCCCTTCCCGGCTGCCTGGACAGACGGACACTCGCTGTCTGACCAAAGACTTCAGATGCTGCCCCAGCCCCTGTATTTCACACCAAAGACACCCGCCCCGTGGCCATGCAACACATCGTCCTCAATGAAGTCCTGCCTTCAGAAGGGACTTGCACGTTGCTACTAAGAGTAAACTGTGATTTGATCACCGTCCAAGATAAGCTGGAGGAGGAGTACTGCACCATGTACTGCACCGTCTACTGCGTGGAGAATGGCCTCCATCAGACACGTATCTGATTCTGGAGCTCACTAACCCACCAGACCGATTTCAGTGGCTCGAAGATGAATTTTAGAAGAATTAAAGGAGGAAATAAATAGCCATGTTTTAACAAGGTGGGTAATTTATCATTACAGGGCTTACTGAGGGATGATGTTCGTTCTCTGTCATCTGGTGTCTTTAAGTCAAGATGGGATGTCTTGCTAGAAGATACATTCTGGTTTAAGCCCATGTTGTTGGGCTCGGAAAGGAATTGCTCTCCGATGCTGTACAGCAGGAGATCAGACTTGATGGTTGTAATTGTGTTCCTATCTGGCCTTAAAATCTATCGATCTGTGAAAATAATTGCCACAGTTTACTGATATTCCTGAATGTTTGATGGTAGGTAAGAAATACTTCTGTCTCCTGTAGCCTGAGCTACCCTGAAAGAATGTCCTCTTTGCATTGAGCAGAAATTAGAAAAAAAAAAAAAAAAATTGATTCAGCATAACCAAAGAAAATTTTTTAACGGATCTTTCCTTAGCTGTTTGATACATTTTTTTCTGTAATTGCTCAATGGAATCTGACTGTCAGGACCACTCAGCATCATCCCGTGGGTGGGCCTGGGAATGCTGGTATGCAGAGAAACACGAGCACTTTCCGACTTATTTGACTTAATTGCAAGCCATCACATCACTCTCGCTCAACTGACGTGACTAAAATTGTGGACATATAGCAAGCTGTGTCCTAACCAAGGTTGAAGAGTGAAAACAGAAAGTCGTTTTTACTTCCCATACAAAGAAAAGTTAGAGCAGGCAGAACTGCAGAGGAGATTTTTTAGTTTTTGCAGGAAAGAGCCCCGATCCCGGGAGGCACTTGGCTCCGTGAGCCACTGCGATGGGAGCTGAGCGTGCCCACACCGTGCTGGAGTTTCCCAGGGCCTCGGAGCAGAGCAAGCTGGGTGTATCTTCTGAGTGCAAGCGGTACCTCCATGGCGCGGAGACCTTGGGTCTGTGAGCACCAGGGAAGCGTTTCTCTCCGTACAACAGGCAACCCCTCCCAACGCGTGGCAGCACGCCTGCCTGCATCGGGCGTTTGAAAAGGAGGGTCCCTCTCCTGCACACCGAGCCTGCTCCTGCCTCCTGCCGAGACCTGCAAGTTTTGTCTTCCCAGTTATCACTGTGGAAACTCTAACATGATATTAGTTTAATTAGACATCAACTCCTTTTACAGAATGCAAATGCCCTATCCCGCTAAATCCCCCTTCTGAAGTTGGCAGATGCAAATTAAATCCTGTGCACCGAAATGTAATTTGGCTTTGAACACTCTTAAAGGCCCTCAGTGATTCAGTGGGTGGAGGGGAATTAGTCTTAAGCTGCATTTGTTGCTTTCTCCTCCCTTAATTTGTTTATATGAATGCTACTGAAGCAATATTGAATGTAGACAAATTGCCAAGTGACACATATGAATGAAAGCCAAGGTTTTACTGGGAGATTTTGGAGCTGTAAGTAACACTGGTCCTGTCTACCTGAAATAATGGTAAATAATGGGCCATCTGCCACTCCGCGTCCCATCGTGTTCTCAGTGACCAGCAGGCTCAGAATGGCCAGGCTTGAATGGCCAACGGCTTGTTGCAGGTCCCGCCTGCAGTCACGCAAGGGCAGCAGCGCTGGCCTAGGGCGTTTCTGAGCGCTCCAAGAGCCCCATTTTTGCAGTGAAATGCTTTTATTTAGCTGTTGTGTCCCCGGTCTGATGGGTGACTTTGGAATCCCCACCCCACTTGGAGAACCCTTGAAGCTCTTCCTGCTGATGCCCTAAGCTGGTTCCTCCAGACCCCATCCTTCTCTGGTGGGCCTCAGGGAAAACTGCGCTATTTTTGTCCTGGATTACAAAAAGCGGTATCAGACTGAGGATCTGCAGGGGACCCTCCGGAGCTCACACAACGCGTTGTTTCTCAGTTTCTCTAAATGAACAGACAGCACAGACATTTTGCCAAAACAATCTATGACAATCTTCTAGTATCACCGCAACGGTTTCCTCACATAGCCAGCGAACAGGTACCACTTCGAATGTCCCCTTGTATTTTCCTTCACGGCATTTACTTGGAAGTCGATGTCTATGATTTTGCGGGCCAAATACCGTAACGTGAGTCTGATCACCTTGCATCAGTCTGATCAATCCTTTTACTCCATACATTGCAATTTAAGCAAGGGCTGTTCAAGCCAGCCCCAACAGATTAATTACAGACCAGAGTCAGCCTTTTTTTTCTTTGCTCTTAGATCAGACAGCGATCTAGCTCAAGTATTTTTGCTTCCCTGTACTGTTTCTACAGCTTTTATTTTAGAGTTTCTGTTTCCTCCCATGTTCTGCCCGTCTCTGATGATTTATTCCTGGGTTTGAATTCAAAGTATATGTTCATCGCACCAGCAGGCGTATTATCACACTGCGAAAATTCCTTGTGTCCCACACTCACCAAATGGCTTTCATCCAGTAGCTTCAGGTTTTTCGTTTTTTTTTTTACAAGGAGTAATTTTAAAGCCTCCCATGTGCTATTTTGTAGAAGTGAATCAAACAGGGGAATCTGTAGCTAACAGCCATTTCAATTCCTGTGCCTGGTTTTCTGCCGAACGTTTTAACAACTGAGCAAAGAAGTGCCTTTCAATTACATGCTTGTTGCAGACACTCCCTGCTCATGTTTTATAAGAATGATTTTGGATCAAGAGGCTTGTAGCTAAAGGGATAAACATTTAGCCCAGATAAGCAGATTTGTGGAAATTATTGTTATCCAGAGCTGGTTTGATTCATTAGGAACCAGCAGTGGACAGCTCTTGAAATCCGACAGGGACAGATTTATCCCACCGAAGGGAAATCTGCTAAGGAATGAGTCTGGATTATGTTATATTCATAATAGCATTTCCTTCTGTTATTTGATATGGCAAAAATAGCCACATGAGAGAAGTGATTTTCCCTACCAGTCTCCCTGACCTCAACAAAGACCTGAAACCCACTTGCAGAGAGATTTTTGGGTCCTCCCCGCAGCAGAAATGGGGAAAAGGGCCGTATAAATTAGTAGGTGATGCTGATCCCGAACCACTGATACTCGTACCAAGCATTTTGCTGCAACCTGCATTTGCACAGACTTCTTTGACCCCAGAAATGGGCTCGCTGTATCTTGTTTGAAGACTTCCACCTTTTCTACTCTGACCTAGCAGCTTTTCTTTTTTATATTTATTCCTCTCTCTGTCTCTCTCAGTCTTGCTCTACCCTCTACCTCCTTGCCTTCCTTCTGTTTTCACAAGCATTTTTTTTTGCGTAGAGGAATATTATTTTGGGAGAGGGGTGAGTATTTGTCTGTCCCATGCAGCAGGACACCCAGCTCCCTGAGCAGAAAGTCACCTAGAAAGACCCCACACATCATGCTGTTCCCATCTTTTAATCTCTGAGTCGGCCAGGGAAGAAGGCCACTGACATAAAGCACAGACAAGGGTGGGCAGCAAAGCATGCACTTGTCACAGAATTAGTGCCAGAAATATACGGACGATCAATCAAAGTTATGGCATGCTCTCCTCATGTTAGCTGATATATAATACCCCCAATCAATAACTAAAGAGGGGGGAGAGAAGAAAGGGATTTGATTTAATATTTGCTTAGGCTTTATAGAAAAGTAAGATTTATTACAACATAAAAAAAACAAATTTAGCCTTTAGCTTAATAGCCAATTGGTCCCTGTGATATTGCTGGAATCATATTTACTGTGCATCCTAATATAAAGACATTAATATCCGTGTACCTGCTCAGCCATGTCACGCTGGATGTTAGCCAGCGCCAAGTATACCTCTGGTCTTGACTAGTGAATAGCTTGCTTAAGGAAACATTTTCTTTATTGCATTTAACATTTTGAATCCCTAAGAGGTTTGCAGCCTACCCTCGGTATTAGCAAGGAGATCTCAGCACCTGATTTGGCTTGGCCCTGTATTACTGGGTCTGCAGGCGTCAGACTGAACTAAAGGCAGGGTAGCAAAATGCACCTGGTAGGCCCAGACCTGGCAATAACCACTGGATGTTTCTGCTTGCCCCTTGCTGTTGTGTTTGAGACATTAAATGATGAAATCACACAAGACATTTCTTTTTCTCTTGTCTTCTTGGATCCTTTAGATCCAGGCCCCTCCTGTTCTGGAGAGCTTCTGGTCCATGTGATGTGGCTCGTGGGGATCCGCACAAGCTTCATACTCAGGGCTCTTATCTTGCCACAGCTCCTCTCCAGATACTCCATGGAAGGATGCTACAGTAAGAAAGGCAAACGATCCAGTTCCAAATAAAACTGTCTTCCAAAGGCTGGGCTAGAGCCTTGCAGAAGTTTTATACGTTCTGCCTTTTTATGCATGATCAACTAAGGCTGGGAAAAAACCTCAAGCATGGCCTTGAACTTCAGCTACTAATCCCTGTTCTTGGCCAAAAAAGCAATGAAAAACTGTAAATGTTTGTGAATTCAGACCTTAGTTACAGCAAATCCTGACACAGAACATAGTAACAGGGGGTTTGATGCTTTTTTCAGTAATTAGAGCATTTAGCCAGAAGCATAACTGCCCTCATAATCATGTTTGCTTTCAGATCAGTGCAAGACTCTACTCCAACCCTTATCCAAACTCTCAATAGATTGGCTAAATCTGCAAAATTTGAGCACAATGCACAGTTCTGAGCTTTTTGGTACCTTTAAATTGTACTAGGATCAAAGAAAAGAAACAGGTGACAACGCTGAGGGCGTTGCGGCACGCGTGTTCACAATATCCATCACAATTCCAGTAAAACGTGTGGAGAGAGCAGCCGTACGCATTCCCATTTTGCAAGCAAATCAACAGCCACCATCCCCTCGGCCCTCTATCTTCTATGGACATTTCGGACACTTCTCAAAACCTCAGAAGCCTGGCTCAGAGAAAGGAACAGGCTCAAGCATGGAGGCAGATTCTCAGATTTATGACACATGCACTCAGTTCACGGAAGTATTCTTGCAAGATCCTCCGTCCATAGGACACAAGAGTGACACGTGAATTTTGCAAACAGTTGACCTTTTGAACCAGTACGACTTGCATAGGCAAGACTAATGTCCTCCAGCTTAGGAATTACTCCATGTGTGACCTGAGCTATGGAGGAAATCATCTAAATAATTCCTGTGATACCTTCTAGCCTTCAAGTCCATTGCCCACATTATTCATTGGCCTGAAATTTATGTCATCAATTTGCGGCAAAGTGTAACGTGAGTGCAGGCCATCAGGGTTCTCATTTAGCAGCTTTTAATACCAAATTTGTAGAAGTACAGGTAAAAATGCAAAAGGCAGAGCAATGGCGTCTCAGACAAAATCTGCGACTGGGCTGGAATTTCAGGCAATTCAGTCCTAGTCCATGGGCAAGAAACAAATATATCTGCAACAGGAAAGTTACTGAAAACAGTTCAAAAATAAATATGATGTGTGTCACCATGGGCGACTGATAGATCCTTCATGACAAGAAAAAATCAGCCCATTCTTCCTCCCAGCAAATGTCAGATGTTTTAGGAATGGTTTGTTCTGCTGATTATTTCCGTTAAATGAGTCCTATTGTAATTATGAAGCCTGCGATCTAGAGTTAATCCCTGGCTCCCATCTCCCCAGTCTTTGAAAACATTTGATCTCAATCTTGGCGTGCACCATTGTGTTCAGTCTCATAAAATTCAACTCGGGGTAGACAAAGCTCCATAAATGTTCCTGAGGTCGGAAATGAATGCATATTTATTGCAACAATAGCTGTATTACCAGCCATTCACAGCTCCAAGAGCAAAACACAGGAGTTTCTTCAGAAATAAAACCAAACAGATGTCTCCAATGAACACAGTTATCACATCGGAAGAATATTTCTTTCAGCAGTCTTCCTAGTAATTAATTTTTCTGTTATCATGAAAGCCATTTCAGAGCCTGGGAAGAAAAAAAACTCTGCTTTTCTCACCGGCCTCCACGCCGATCCCAGGATTGCAGCCCGTCTCCTCCAACGGTGGCTTCCCGCGAGCGAAGTCACCGGAGACCGCCCTCCGGCACCACTGACGGCAGAGGCCGGCAGCCCCCTTTGTCTGCCTGCAGGGAGAGAGATAACAATGCCGGTTTTCCCCCATAAAAGAGAGTTCAAAAAAGCATTTACCTGTAACAACAAAAGCCAGCGGATAAATAAGAAGAAAGTACACGTGGTGTTTAGGATAACACGCAATTAAAGGATTAAAAATTCATACATTTCGATGGGAGACGGCATTGAAATTGCTGAGCCGTTAATGACTTTGAATGAAAGGGGAGCTTATCTCTTCACTCAACCGGAGTGTTCGGAACCAAGATAGACCTTTTATCATTTTTAATTGTTTCATTCATGGCACGCTGGAGATGTGTGCCTGCCAGAGAAGTTTTTGTTATTCCAATGACTGAAAGAAACTTTTCTAACCCTGCTGTGTTGCATTGGGTGGTGGAGCTGCCTGGGGAGAATGAGGGGAGGAAGACTATTATGTCCTTCTGCAAGGGCTGGATGGAGGTGTGTAAGCACAGCCCACAGCCCAGACTCGTATAGATAGAGCCTGACCTGGTGAATTTTAGTCCTAACAGGATGGTGCCAAACATGCTGTGCCCTAAGTTCCCTTGGCTGAGCCCTTCAGTTGCCACAGGGCTTTTACTGGGAGAAAATCACCCTCTTCAACAGATCCAGTACTAAACCTAAACCCTTTCTGGTCCTCACAGAAAGGCTCGAATAAGGTTTATGGGATGCAAGGCCTTCTGCTGAATGATTGTCACCCTTTCTACATTACTTTTTAAGCACATCTGTTATTTTTAGAAAGACAGATCGACAATCAGCCAGCTAGGTGGACAGGCATAAATAGATATACTGGAGAGAGAGAGATCCGTACCAGCATCTTGCCATCTATGCCTCTTTAAGAAGCGGTGTTTTCAACATTACTCTTTTCACAGCCATAAAGACAAGACGACTGATTGTTTTTCTAAAGCGAGCTGAGTCCTGGCTGATGACACAAATGGCTAGAGTGGAGCTTGAAGAAAAAACCTCAGCTCTTGGGAGAATTGCAACAGAATTGTAATCGGACGACAGCCAGTTCACAATTACAGTTAAGGCTGAGGTCTGATAGATGCAACACAGACATTGGCAATGGAGAGCTCTATTTTCATCATGTTAGAAAAGTGGTCTGATTTTTCTCATTTTTGGAAGATGATGGGCACCCTTCATTGATAATTTAGCCATTCAGTTTGTAGTACTTGATGATTCTTTCTTTTCTAATTGTGACAAAAAAAATGGCAAAAAGGATTTTGCTTACAGTATTCAAAGAGACAAAACAAACAAAAACCCAAGAAATCATCTAATGAAAGGGATCAATCAGCAATAACTCTAGCCTGAAAGATGAAAACTTTGGGAAGCAATGGAGGTCTGAAAGAAGGAAACTGGAAAGAGTTTTCTGAGCTTAACATCTGGTCAGATATACATTCTCTAATCAGCATCAGATAAATTTGTCTCTTTACAGGGGATGAAAATTCTCCACTGACGATGTTTGCTGTGGATTCCCTCGGTGTCCAACGGCCAACAGGCAGACGGCCATTCCCGCTGCTACGCAGCACTGCTGTACTTTTGTCCTATTTGGAGGGGTTTAAGTGTGATTTTAGTGGGGTTCCCCACCTCCCCCCCCGCTTATTTTAACTTTGTGCTGTTGTTATGGATGACAGAGTTCCAGAACTCTGTAAATCTGTGTAAATAAGCGTGGTCTTACTGAACAGAAAAGAGTTGTACCAGCTTTTCCCAGCAACAGACCTTTCACTCCAGCTCAGCACTGTGAAGGGTACAACTGAGACCTGCTAGCTCTGACCTGTGCTCCCACCAGCAGTGTTCACAAGCTCTTGACTTATAAAGCTCATGACACAGAAATACTTAAAATTTAGGTATGCACTTAAAATTAGGAGCACCATTTTGAAATGGGGCCATCACAGTTGTAACTTCTGTGACTGCTGTAATAAAGACCATTTGTCTTGGCTGAGGTTTAACATGCACACGTAACACATCTCTGTTGTTTCTCCATTTGCAATAGGAAAATACCAAGAGGTGAATTTTTTTAAATTACTTTTTTATTGGCATTTTCATTTTTTTAAATATAAACATCATCTGGTTCACATTACTCAGTCAGCCACACAGGAAATGGTAATAAGTTTTGTTGATACCGTTCTTCTCTGGGGGATTAACGAGGATAATATTTATATACCTATTAAGAAATTGGTGCATACCCTCAGGCAGTGGCAAGGAGAATGAGAAATCTCATCAGCAGTATCAAAACAAGTTGCAGGTGGCGGGTCGTTATTGCATGTTGGCGGTATGGTAGGAGCAAGGGCACAGAAAGGACATCGCTTTGGGTACTGGCACTGGATTACTCAAAGCCAAATCACCTTGTGCTGCTCACCAGAAAGGGGGCAATTTTCCACGAGAGATCCCAGCATAGTTAGCAATCTTATCAGCTATGGTGGGCTGAAGATTTGGGGCCATATCTAGCAGCTGTGTTTCAGCAGGGAGAATAAGGGAGAAATTACCCTCTAAAGAAAATGCTAGATTTCTTATATCCTAATTCTCCATCAGTTTGACCTGGCAGATGTTTATGATGATGAAAATCAGTGTTGTGGTACTGTTTGGGGATCCCAACTCCAACCAAAGGCCCTTTTGCAGGGTATGACCCATATACCCCCCTTCAAGGTGCAACTTTGGGACTTCACTGAACCATCTAAATTAAGAGGCAAAGCAGTCCAGTCGGCCTCTGTAGTCAACAGCAAGATACGGTACCTTCAGACAGTGTTAGACAATTTGAGGACCCAAGCTGGCTTCTGCAGGGCATCTTTCTCTTTTCCCTGGCTGAAGAGGGAACACTGGGTGGGATTTATCTCACTACGTGTTAGCGATGTGGTATCCAAGCCTGAAATAGTAATGCAGGTTCTGTCTGCATCTCCTTTCGCTACAGAGAGATCCTGCACAAAACATGGACTTCCAACCATCTATGATCAGGGGGAAACTTCACTCAAGAATTGTCACCAAAGGGAGGGAATAACGACGTCAGCGGGGTTACGACGTGCTGGAGTTCACAGCAGGGCAGGAGCCCATCAGGTACTGACCCCATCTCCTGAATCCCCATCCTATGGCCGCTCCAGCGAAACATGAGAAGACAACCATAAAACGATATTCAGATTATACGCATTCAGGCTGACAATACTTTGCTGTTTTGCACCCCCTTTTGACCCCAGACCTCTGACCATTTTATGTTGCTTTGTCCTTCCAGTTCCTCCACAAGCAACAGCCTCTTTAATTCACACCAGGTCTGTGTAGGACGAAGAGCAGTGAAGGAAAGAAACCTTGTGGCATCAGAGACGGGAGGGAAAAAGGCAAGCTGTGATTGATGCCTGTAATCCCGACCACACAAACCACAGAGCTCAGTGAAACTCCTGTAATTTAAGGGAGAAGTAAGAAGTGAAACATTATGTCCATGTCACATATGATGGCTCTTGGAATAAGACAAACACTGTGCAATCAGTTGCAACAGCAGGACACAGAAGAGAGGCCACACACTGAGATTATAAATATTATGGACCTAAAATTGTCCATTCCCAGGTCTGGGCGTCTGGCATGACAGCACCAATCTGAAACAGACGGCAGCATCTACTCCAGGAGACTCCTCAGAGAATACAGTGAAAGGCAAAGCATCTCTCTCTGATTTAATTGCTTTGAAATGTTTTCCATTCTTCCTGCACAAAGATTTTTGTCAGAGCCAACCTCCTTTCAGGTCAACAGGACATAAAATTTGTGACTGACTTTAATGAGATTTTGTTCATGCTCTGAAGAGTAGAGCCCGCACTGAGTAAAGCCTGAATGCTCCTAATTCCCATTTACTCTTACTTCTTCAAAGTTGTTCTGCCCCTTGAGAGGACTTGCTGACCCTGTGCTGAGTGGCTCAGGATTGAGCCACTTTCTGTCCAGTTTTGGGTAGAAAAGGGTACAACTGTCCTGGTCCCATCTCTAGTGCCTGGACACCCAAGTGCCTCCCAGATGAGGTCCTGCAGGAGGAGAAATGCTTTATTTATAACTCCCAGGAAACCTCAACCCAAGTTTTACTGTGTTTGTCAGCAGCCACCCAAAGCACTTCAGCCAAATATTGTCCCCTCTCCCATGCCACGTGCAAAGAGAAGCCTCTCTCAGAAAGAGAGCTTCTAGGAGGTGGATACAGGACGGGCTCCTCCTCTTCCAGCACAGAGGTGTGAGCACGGGAGAGGAGGCACTGGGATAATCTGGGAAAGCTTTCCACGAACCCGGCCTGGGGTGGAGGGAGGCAGACGGGGAGAGCGGTCGCTGCCTTGAGGCAGGCAAGGAGAGAAGCTGCTCGGCAGATCCCTGGGTGCTGAGCGGAGGAGCTGAGCTGTGCTCTGCCCGGCTCCCTCCTCGCACCGTGCCAGCCTTGGTCTGCTGGGTGCAGGTGGGCACAGACCAGCTCTCGGTGACGGTGCCGCAGAGAAGCTCTGCAAACGCCTTTGCGGGCAGCAGCCGGAGCGTGCCTGGAAGGAGGATGGAGTAACGGTTGTATTAGGGCCTCGGGGGCTGGCTGCTAGATCTGTTAATCAACTTTATGAAAACCCTCGGGGTCAAAAGAGTAATAAAATAACAGAGGACAAGCCCATGGTGCCTCTTTGCACTTTCCACCTTTCTAGTCATTTTATCCTGCCTTCCCACAAGATCAGCCTGCTTTGGCCTGACCTTGTAACGTGACAGCCCTGCTCAGCCTGGCAAAATGAAGATGATTTGTCCCCCTTCATGCTACTGCATTTGCTTCCCCTGCGCTCCTCCAATCTGTTTGCTTCAAGCTCAGGGCTCCCTAATTGTATTCCAATGGAGACAAACCTTCTGATTAAAACGTAGAGGCGAGCCTACCCAGGCTTCCGCAGCACGGGGGCCCTGAAATTGCAAACTCAGTCTTTCTGACGGATTCAACTCGGGGATCTGTTCTGTCACCCCTGCGTTGGGCGCAACAGCAACCCCCGCCCCGCGCGCCCCTCCTCTCACTCCCCCTGGCAATTTCCTCATTGCTTAAAAATATTCAGTGAGGCGACATCAAAGCGAATATTGGGACTTGTATTATTGTTGCCAGGGGTGACATTAGATGAGAATTATGTGAAACAATAAGGGCGCCGGAGTATAATCCATTTGACATTTGGAACATGTTCCCAGTGCTCTGTGCTCCTCAAAACATTCACACAACAGAACCGTCTTCATTTTCATCACAATATTTGTGTGCGCGAGGAGATTTATCTCTCTCTCTTTATTTCTCTGTCTGGTCATTCTCTGCAAGGCCAACAAAAAGAAAAACCTCACTTCTGGGGCTGCTGCCCTGTCCAGTTCCCATTTTTGTGTGTTTATACCCCAAGGAGAAGGCAGGCAGTCAATTGCTGTCAGCACGAGGCTGGTCCAGACATCGGACCAGTGCTCGTTGCTCGTGTGCAAACCACCAAGCTCTAACCCTCCCACTCCTCTGCCTGCACGTCCTGGGCCAAGGTGTGAATTTTTGGGACACCCTGGGAAGTGAAGTCGAAGAAGCCCACATGAAGCCACTTTAGTTCAGAATTGCACCAGAATGGCAGACGCAGATGGTAAAGAAGCCTTCGGGACAGATCGGTTCCTCTGTATTTCCAAAGACTTCAGAAAGAGTTTTCAGCTTCACGTCAGAGCACATGTAGGAGGGGGTATTTTAGACTACGATTCTCGCTTGCATCCCCGCTCTCCCAGGAATTTGCAAAGGCGCCAGAGCAGTTCGTGAGCCTTGTTCTGGTGATGGTGGGTGATGGTGATGTGGGCAACTAGCCTTGCTCCTTCCTAACATCCGCCTTAATTATCGCTCCTTCTCCAGTATTACATACAAACCCTGACATTTTTAGGAATAAAAGCCTGGCCTCCTTAAAAGCATCATCACTGAGTTCAACTGGTCCTGAACTGCAACCAGTGAGTCAGCTCCAATCACAGAATCACAGAATCACAGAATAGTAGGGGTTGGAAGGGACCTCTGTGGGTCATCTAGTCCAACCCTCCTGCCGAAGCAGGGTCACCTACAGCAGGCTGCACAGGACCTTGTCCAGGCAGGTCTTGAATAGCTCCAGAGAAGGAGACTCCACAACCTCCCTGGGCAGCCTGTGCCAGGGCT
>Ga0181612_174395_pt1 | contig 12530 bp, 5 predicted proteins | sample HoacroProtozoa21_FD_119630 | JGI IMG/M metagenome (GOLD analysis project Ga0181612, IMG submission 119630) | Hoatzin crop microbial communities from Cojedes, Venezuel. Combined Assembly of Gp0051906, Gp0051904, Gp0051908 | reverse complement strand
TATGGGAGGTTTCTACAGCTGCTATTTTAAAGATAATTAAAATACATCCATCTCAAATGGTATTCTTTGCCATTCAACACCCGCTTTAGAAAATTGTAGAAAAATATGAATTGAGAAAGTCACAAACTCTATTAAAGATTCTAGTTCCACTGTCCTTTCAGTTTCTATAAAGTTACCGTGGAGTTCTCACTCCATTTTCTGTGAACATTGGCTTAAAAAAATAGTAATCTATGGCACATCTGTAGGAGCTACACACTGTGCAGGAATTGCAAGTACAGTTCCAAAATTAAAGCTTTTGCTCTTGGAGTAAGCTTTGCTTTGCTTTCAGTGAATCTGACAACATCTACAACTTTCATTTTTGTAGGTAGGATATAACAATTCAAAACTAGTGCTTCTGCCTGAGAATATTTCCTTTCTCGACAGCTAACAGTTCATGTTAAGCCTTTAATATAGTTGCTATCATATTTTACAGGTCAGACATTGAAAATATTTTGATTGAGGTATCTCTTTCAGATATCTTACAAAGCTTTCAAAATTATCCAGAACTGAAGGGCTCTCTTTCTGTCATATTTTTTTTGCCAGAGAGGTACTTATACCCTCTGATGCAGATTCCTTCTCATATGGAAACAGTCTCTTGATGCAGTCACAACGCTTGGATATTGAAAGTTGTTTTTCTCATTTGGCTTATACTCAGTTAGCCGGAGCATATGTAGACTATGTAAATGTTGTTACTGGATCTTCTGGGACTGGTCCATAACAGCTTTGAATTTATTCAGTCTGCCATGACTAAAATGTTCACTTCATATGGATTCAAAAGATTTCTTAGTGTCCTACCATTAAGTGTTGTACCATAAGATACTGTTACGGGTGTATCGATATGTATGTATATAGTATAGATACTTATCAAAACTCATAGTTTCTGTTGTGTCTGTATGTGTTCTGCATAGGTCTTGTCCATGTTCAGAAGCTGAAGTAATTTGAACTTACCCTGCTAAATTAATGTAGTATTTCTGTAATACTTAGTTATACTTTTATGTAGATGCAGAAAACAGGTATATGACCGCAGTAACTTTGTCCTTGTTTAATGGTACTATACCGTGGATGGTACCAGAACATCTAGAATTATTACATAAAATACCTATCCAGAGATCAAAACTACTATAAAAGGTATGTAGATCCAGGTTTGTTTAGAAAAATAGGATTTAGAATGCAGACTTACTCAGGCAAGTTCTAATTCTAACCATTTATTACCTAAGTCATTTCTGTGGTCTCTGAAAGCAGAAAATAATATGGCAAGCATTTGTTTTGTAAAATTACTTCTACAGTGAATGTTTAGGCACTTATGAGTGTTTCCTGCTTCAGGCTCACAGTGAATTAAAGATACACAGGTAGGTTCAATGAACTGATCAAATTAAACTTTTCCAAGTAGAGCTATAATAAGAGTTCTTTGCCATCAGAGCTGATTTTGATTTTGAGGATTTTTCTCACTGTTCTGAATGGAGTATTACACAACATTCATAATACCTATTAATTTATCATTGAGGTGAATGTAAAAGAAAAACTTTAATGTATCAGTGGCATTATTTTTAACTAAAATACCTTTCTGTGACCTTACATGGTTATTTTCTTACGAAGCTACTAGGAATAATGACATTCTATGAAGTAATAAGCAGTATAGGATTGGGTTTTTAAAATTATAGTTTACCTTATATTTCATTTTATAAAAAATCTTATACTTCATGTTGACACTGATAAACATCATTTATATAACAGGCACAGTAAAAAGTACGTAGAGAAAAATACCCAGCTGATTGGGACAGTGGAAGAAAGCAGTACTTAATCTCTGATCTCTCATCTTCAGTGCTAGCTGTCTACAGCTTTTGGTTTTATTTTTTCAAGTAATGACAAACAATTAGCAGTATTTTTTATGACGCTTAAAATATTTTCTAGCGAAACTGCAGATAAAATCTACTCAGAGAAAATCATTAAAATCCTTGCAACAGTATCACAGAGGCAGCCCATTCCTCATGATGATCTATGATACTGATTTGTTGAAATGTTTTTTTTTTTTTGTAGGTTTAATGCAGTTAGTTTGCTGCCTACGCCTATTATCATGCTTATTGCTCATCCTTTTAGATAAGGCCAGTCTCCTTTTATTAGGAACAGAGTGTAGTTTGATTCTTTATAGATTAAAGCAGATCATTAAATATAAATCTCTCAGATGTATTCAGTCTCATCATAGGCTATAGTTGAGCATCATTTTCAGGAAGATAAACTGTGACAGTGATTTATGCTGTATTTTGAAGTTGTAAATCTTACTGTGCCCTTTCATGTGTTTAGAGAGTAAAGATTTTCTTTGTTAATGCTTTTCATAGCCGTCAACAAAGCATAAATGTACCATTCTTTTGTTTAATGCTGTGTTCTTTAGAGTCTTAGAGTAACATTACGCACACTGTTTGATTCAAACTAATTAACAACAGTACACAATGTGTATAATTTTTAAACGATATAAATCATGATTGAGTTCTATGTACATTTCATGTTTGAAAGACTGAAAAGTTTTATGATTGAAATCTGGTCTGTAGGCATGATAATAATGCAAAACATCATGTATACCTAGAAACAGAATCTGGCCATTAAGAAAATGGACAAAAAGGCAGTGAGGGAATGTAGTATCACAACTGACAGTAAAGAGGGAAATTTCAAAGACATTTTAAAACTACTTTTGTGGAAAAAAACATACGGGAACCTCTGCATAGTCTACAAATAATTTCTTTTGTCTCGCTGTGAGTGAGAAAGAAGTGCTAATTGAAAAAATTATAAGAGATTTAATTATTTGATTTTTTAAAAATTGCAGATGAATTTAATTAGAGGTCTTCATAAACATCATGACATTTCTTTCTGTGTAATTAGCATTCTGTCTAATTTAAGCATGTCTATTTTGTGAATGTGAGACCCAATTAGCTATTGAATAAAATGTTCTGGAGCATATTTTGTTGTGTACAGCTTTAATGATGATGACAAAGTTTAGATAATGATGATTCTATTAAGTATACTGATAAAAAGATAAAAGGATCTGATGTGGAGTTTAGTTACACTTTTTAGTGTCACAATATGGAGTTCATAATTTTCTTTCTTCCCATACATAATGATAGCACCATGTTTACAGCTACAAATTGTCAATTTCCAGTCCTAAATTAATGTTTGTTTTATCTTCAAAACCCACAAAATGTAGAACAAGTTATTTTATTAGAAAATCAGTCAAATGTTCTAATCTCTTGTGTAGAAATTAAATTTACTAATTTCATAGATTCATTCAGATTGGAAGGGACCTCTGGAAATCATCTTGTCCAACCCCGTGCTCAGAGCAGGTGAAGTTAGATCAGGCTGCTCGGGAACTTGTCTGGTCAGATTTTGAGGATGTCTCAGGATGCAGGTTCTGCAGCATCTCTGGGCAATGTTTTCCAGTATTTCATCACCTTCATGTTTTTCCTTACATCGAATCAGGATTGTTTAGGACCTTCTTATGAGTTCTGTTCCTTGCTGTGTTGTCCTCTCATAGTCCACCCTTAGGAAGAGTCTGCCTTTTCCCATATGTCAGTGTCTGTCTTGTATGGGGAAATCCAGAACTGAGCTCAGTACTCCAGATGTGGTCTTACAATGGAATAGAGGGGAATAATCACTTTGTATTCTTCTTGCTGATATGGCCCAGTATGCACTGGGCCTCTTTTGCCAGGACAATTCATTAGGGAATGGGAATATCGTTGTGGATGTTTAGGCAAGTGGAATGAGAGGCATAAGCCTTAGCATGGCAAGGGCTACAGTAGGCAGAATATGGGCTTTAGCTGTAGCTATCAGGTGCTATTCCCAGTTCTCTTGCTGGGAGCTTAGTTGGATCAAGTGAGGCTCACTGTGCTCCATTTTACCCAGCTGTGTCATATGGTAGATGAAGAAGGTATGGAACAGTGTGGGATTTCTAGATGTAATATGCTGGGACCCAGGACAGTGATTTCTTTGCTCAGCACACACATATGGGTGGTTACAAACCCAACCTGAACAGAGGGGCTGCGAGTGCCATGCAAACTTGTATTAGTGAGGTAGAGGAAGCTGTGGACAACATGTTCATTTTCTATTCTCTGTTTGTCTAGCTGAAACCCACTCAGTTATCTTTGCTGTAGCTTCACATATATAGAATAGGGTTGAGAGCAGAAAGTATGAGGTGGAAAATGCTGTCATGGGTCTACTGCGAGGGCAAATTTTCAGCTGTTTTCAAGGCTTGTAAAATAACGCAATCCTGAACCTATATCTATTTGATAAGAAAGAACTGAGAAAATGGTATAGCAAAGAGAGAAATATTTCACTAGAAATTTTCCTTTGCTTTCGAAATGACAGCTGCCTCAAGCTGCTCAAAAACGCGGTTTTGGATATAAGTGCTGTAACATGGAACTGTGATGTCCAGGCAAACAAGTGTTATCATTTAGCATTTATCAAGGCCTACCCTGCATCCAGCATTTCTACAGTATGCCCTTTTCTGCCAAGAAATTTTATCTGGGGAGAATTTTAAGGAAAGCAGCAATTTTCTAGGATTTTTGGATGAAGATCTCTGTGTACGTCTGTGCACATGCACATGCATAGACCAGCTGCACAGCTTTTTGCACAGATATTCCTGTCTGGGAAATGTGGCAGCCCTGCACCTGATTCTGCTGTTTATCACTTGATGGCACAGGTGCCACCTATGGGTACCTGTCTGTAAGTTGACAAAGATACTGTGTCATATGAACCTTCAAAACTGAGGGGAATTTGCTTGCCTGGCATTTCAGAACCTTTATTTACAGAAGTGTTTGCTAATTAAGTACCTCTTCCTCCGCATCATAGCAATTTTCTGAATTCATAAGCGCAGAACAGATTTGTCTGAAACATGCAGTTTTGTCTTGCATCCCAGTGATTTTAGTTTATTCTCACTTATGCTTTAACCATTTAACCATAACTTTAGTTAGAAGTCAGGTAGTAAAAACATCCAAAGAGATCAGCCACTCTGTTACATAGAACAAAAGCCACATTTTGCCATGAAAACATTACTGGCAGAGATCTTTTATTTAACCCACTGTGCTGTTTAACCAGTAATATGTTTTTAGAAAGGGTCTGTTGATGTGAGCTACACATCTGTATCTGAAGTTCCACTGTGTAAGTTTTAAATGAGTATTAATTGACTTGATCTTTTGCATTGTCCTTTCAGGTTCGTATTTTTACCTATCTGATTGGAAGAGAAGCTGCTTTTGCTGATAACCTGAAGTGGATGGCCTGTGCTAATAAAGGTTAGTTAATCTTCAATTGTGAAAGCCTTGTTTTCAAAACCCCGTTACTGAGTCTTCCTGCATATCTGACCCTTCTACAGATACGGTGTCACTGAAAACTGATCAGAGAGGATGGGTTGTTTTTTCCAGGAAAGTAAAAGACTTATTTATCTTGTAGCATACAATTTAAAAAGAAAAAAAACAGTTTGAAATGGTATTTTGTCTTAAAATACGTATGAAGCTTTTAAATTATGTGATCTTAAATTTTTGTTCAGAGAATAAACTTTAATTTCAAAGCATTTGTTCTACTGTAGCTGTTATTACTCAGAGTTAGTTTCGTTCCTAAGAACATTGAGTACCTGTCCTGTTGAGTTAGGCAGAGTATGTAAAACACCAGACATCCTGTCCCTTGAGGAAATGACAGTGTAATTGAGAAAACAGTTTTATACTCTGGAAGGAAGGAGCATTAAAACATGTAGGATGCTGAGATGCTACAGTAAAAGGATTGACTAATGTAAGTAAGAATGATTCAGAAAAAAAACCCAGACCCTAATTAATCTTCAGGTTTTCCTTTTCCTTTCCTCTTGGGGAAAAAAAAAAGTTCTTGTTTTCTGTTGTGCCACATTATATTATGATGAATTGCATCAGGTGCTATCCATTTAGTCATTATTTCTTTAACTACTGTTATGTCCAGCTGATGGAAATTACTCAGTTTGAAGTCTTGTCTTAATCAGCTAATATTATACCGTAATTTACTTTAAATAGTAGTATAAGAATTCTTTGAAGCATCTATTTGAAGACAATTTAATCAACAAAATCTTTTAGCTTTGTAGCCCAGCTCTACAGATTCATAAAGATCTAAGTACAGCAACTCAGAAATTAGGACCAGGCAATAGAGACTGCCTTAGCAGATCATCTGGTCCATGTCTTCCTTATTCCCAGGGGGGGAAATGTGGTCACCTTTGTCATTCTTGAGGACTACTTTGTTCCTTTCAGAGCCATGTTGCTTTGAGTCAGAATCTTACTCATATGAATCAACTAAACATCTTAATGATTATTTCTTCTACAATTTTTTTTCTCCCAGTTTAATAGTAACAATACCTACTCTCTGATAGCTTACATTGCAAAAATCTTCTACCTCTAATCAGTAATTAAATACTTTTTTATAGCTTTGAAAATCACAGCTGGAAACAGCATAAGTCATTATGTCAGACAGTATGGACTTAGATCTTTTTTTTAGTTTTCAGCTATAACTTGCCCATTTTCTTTTAGTGAAATGAAAGACTACAGCACAACAGATGAGGAGTGTAGTAAAGCTGGTCTAAAGATTGGCTGAATGGCAGGACTGCAGTTTACTACTTGCATGGGTGGGCCAAGGCATGTTATTGTCACTGTGGGTCAATGACCCTAGAATCATTTTTCCTTGCAGTGATTTTCCCCTTGGAAGCACAACATAGATGAAGGCTGTTTGCAGGGTTTCCAGCTGACTGGGCTGTGGACAGCAGTCCTTTCCTTCAAAATAGGTCACAGGGGAAATTCATACCACCTTGCAAAACTTCTTTAGCTTCTAGATTCTGATAGTGAAACCCTGAAAAACCCCCAGCATGTTTTTCTGTTACATTTTTATGTATAAGTAGGACGTATCTAGAGGGAGTTGGCTTAATGAAGCAAAACACCAAACCATTTTAAATACATTAAAACATTCAAGAACCCCTAAGTCCCTCTAGAGTGGTTTGTGAAATTTGCAGTGATATACTTTTCTGTATCATAAGCAAGTGCACATAAAGGAAAAGAATATTTACTAAGATTCTGAAGTGAACAAGGGGGAAAGTTTTGCTTAGTGTGCATGTGCCAGATTTTAAAGTAAGCAGGCACTACCTTTCGCGCAGCAGTCACTTCTAGAAGAAAGCTGTAAAGATAAAGATGTGAGTTAATGCATTACTTACTAATAAACCAGCCAGGATTAAACATTTTTACTCAGTAAAATTCTCTATTGCATTAAGAATTTGACAGCCTCTGTTTTCATTTTTTTTATTATTATTATTATTACGGGTCATCACTGTGGTTGGCATATTGTAAAGTGGACAAAGCAGAGGATTCATCAGTACAAAGGAGCAGAGGCTGAGAAAGCAATGTAGAGAAAAATGCCTTGCATATCGGAGGTATAGTGGCTCTCTAACTGCCAGCAGAGGACAGATCAGCCCTGAGGCAAATTGTGCCCCAGCTGTAGCAGTTTATAGACTATTGTATTAGCGGAGGAGAGCTGCGTGCAGGAAGCCCCAGTCACATCCATTCCCATTATTAGCATGACCCCAGCACCTCCTGCTCTGTGGGCTCTTGGAGGGTGGCAGGCAGCCAGTTACAGATACCGTTCACCTGCTTGAGAGGCCTCTTAGCTGGGAGGCAGGGGCGGCATTCTCCCTGGGAGTTTTACAGCTGCAGTGAAACAATGAATTCCCTCCTTAGTCCTTACCCAAAGAGGATTTTAAAAATTCTGTTATTTTATTAGTTGCAAGAACATTGCATCTATTTTGCAGAGTGTCCAGAAAACAACAAGTACTGCACTCCATGTAAAAATCTATTGGAGGGATTTTGAAAAGTTATGAGTCTAATGGTGGACGTTTTAGAGAAAAACAAGCCATCCAAAACTTTCGCAAGGACTGTGTAATATGGAAAGGCAGCCCACTTGCAGAGCATAAGTGTCTGTCTTTAACCACATTATTATACATATCTCATTCTTGTCATTACCAAATCTTACCCATTTCCTTCATAAATTTTTTGCTTCTGGGGAGGAAAAAAAAGTAGTGCTGACTGTATCACCCACAGAGGTCCCTTCCAACCCCTACTATTCTGTGTGATTCTGTGTAAGGGGCTCTAAGGTGGCATAATTCACATCAGGGAGCTGAGAAGCAGGTGTTAGAATGCAAAAATTTAAGCACTGGTTTACTGCTGTTTCTTACATGGCCTCAGCAGCTGTGCTCAAGAACTTCAGAGCATGTCTTTATCTGATGATTAGACCTTAGTATAGGAAGACTAAGGTTTTTAAATCCGTGGAGTACCTATGATCTCTAGATAAGAGAGATAAATTTAGCAGTGTAGGAAGCTAATTCTTGTGAGGTTTGGCATTTGTTACACATAGGTACAAACACATGAATCATCAAAAAGTCTAAATATACAGTGAAAACGAACTAAGAGCATGTTATCTAATGCTGTCCCTAGCTATAATATCATAACTTTTTGGAAGAGTTTTCCTATTAGGAGAAGATTGAAAAATAAATATTAGAAAAAGCATTAAAAATATGGGAAATATCATTCATGTAGCTTTTGTAATTCCTTTCACTTTGTTATAAAGAAAGCTAAAACTTAAGAAAAACAACTTTTTGTAGAAACAAAGTAAATAGATGAACCACAAATTCACAGATGATAGATAATTGTTCATATTACATGAGTTATGGAAACTGTAAAATCATTGTAGATTTTTCTAATGTAAGGTACAAAAGCACAAACCATATTTATACGGAGATTAAACAGACAGAATCTTCAATGCGAGGAAGGAGCTCTTCCCAGAAATTACAAATGAAACCCATCCCTGAGATCACATTATGAAAAACCTGGAGAGAATCTGTATGGTTGTATGAATCCATCTTCATATGTCTTGTCTTTTACTTACCTTTAGCAGCAATTTTTACGTTTCACTAAACTCAGTTATTTGAAGCAACCTGATTAAAAGGAATAAAGTCTCTAACACACTGTTTCTTTCCACTTTTCATCTGTTGCAGCCTGATACATGAATAAATCTGTGAAACACAGATATGATTAAAAAATAGGATTTTTTCATACTAATCTCTTTTTCTTTCACTTGCTAACCTTGACTTCTTTAGCTGTCACACTCACTGTGCAAGGAGCACTGCGTGGCTAGTCTGCAGCCACAAGCATGTCAGTATACAGGTGTTGATTTACCATCTGGCTGCTTCCAGATAGGATGCTCAATGTCACTTCCTTTAGTCTCAGGGTAGTCACAAATTTTTGCTTTTTGAGACCTTTATTTCTTTGCTAAGTTTATATGAAATTGAGTCAGACTTACTATCTCTTCTAGTTTTAGTAAAATAGGTTAAAAACTGTTTTCTCTATTGTGCAGTCTAGAGATATGGTTTGCGAGTACTACAACAAGAAATAAATACTTTGGCTGCAGCATGCAGCTTGGAGAGTTCTGTGTAAGCTGTGGTATGACAGCATGCATTCTCAGAAATACTACAGAGAGAAGTACCTAATGTACATCCATATGAAGAACAGTTACAAATAAGTACTCAGCTAGGCGTCTCTGCTCGTGTTGGCTGTACCTGGTCCAGATGGATCTCTTCTAAATGAAGGAAAATAAAAGAAAAAAAATATTCAGCATTATCAGTGTCTTGTAACATGTATAAACCTGTATGGCACAACACAGAAGTGTTTCGGATTGGGTTCTGTTTTCTGTTTGGCTTTTTTTTTTCGTTTGAGTAATCTAGCTAAATTTTTTCACTTGAAAAACTGACATAAAACAATTTCAGGAGGCAATCAGAATGCATGCTCATTTTACAGCAAGGTGTTCTTTATCTTAAAGGTAATTTATTGGCTGTTTGTTTTGAAAATTAAAGAATTTTCCAGGCATAGACATCCAGGAGTTTCTTAAATGGGTCTTTAAGGTTTTGATTTTAATGAAGTATGGCATTAAAAACTGTTAACTAATTGTGATTTCAGTCTGTATGGGTAAGAAAATACAACTTGATTTAAAAAGACCTTTCTATCACCTTAGATACAATACAAATTTTTTCATGTAGTTAATCTCCTCTGGCTTTTCAGGCATTATTTAATATGCTCATATATATATTAAGTGTTAAGTGCAGGTGTTGTCCTATTGTTCACTGTACACTACTCAGTGCAAGTAGATCTCTGCTCCAACTGTATTTCTGCTCACTGTTGTAAGTGAAGTGCAAGTACTGGCGTAACATGCAGTGAAAAGTACAGGAGCTCAACACAACAAATAGTACCGGAGTGGTGATGTAAGATTGCATAGAAAACACTGAAACAAAACGGTGAATAAGTCTGCTCTTTAAGGAAAATTAAAAACTTGTCCATGGGCACAACTGAAAGTGTGTGTGTGTGTTAAAAGGAGAAAAGGAGAGATGAATGTAAGTGGAGGTCCCCTACTTTAAATGTCCTACACAGAAATCAGCAGAGTTTGTGTGCTCTTTCCATTTAGTGTCTTAGTCCTCACTTATAGCCATTATACGCTAGTCTAAGATGGAGTAAGACAGGCAAAAGGCTGGTTAGTCTCTTTGTGCTTCTGTTTAGGTTTTCTGAATTTCTGAGTGGCGTGTGCTTTTGAGTATGTGACTTGAAACACATGAACAGTGCTAAATATGGCCTCTGAATATCGGTTCTCTTTTAAGCTTTCCGAAATGAGACATAGCAAAATACAAGCACTGAACTGCTTTAGGAAAATGTAGGTCATCACCTGTAACATGAGTGATCTACACTGTTCTGACGTATTTTGAATCCTCGATTAAAACATTATAAACCATGGAGTGTATATATATATACATACATGTATATATATAATTTATGAGGTTCTCTATGTGAATGGCTCATATTGGCAAATAATCATATTTGACTATGTATTGACATTTACACCAAATTAAAAGGACCAGATAATGAAGTGTACCTTATTACTCACAGGCGGGAAAAACCCATACTTTGACTTGGGAGACTCAGCAGTCCCAAAATTGGAGCAGGCAGTGTTTCAGAAAGAGTAAAGTACATGTTGCTTTTTCCCATAAGCATTCTAAGCCAATAATTTGTGAAAGTACACTATAATTTTTTTCACCATAAACATAGAATTCCACTTTTTCAAGTACAGACTTCCTAATTAAACTTATGTCAATCATTTTACTCTGTGGCTGAAAAAGCTTTCAGAATCTTCAACAAAAAATAGCCCTGTTTGAAGCAAGTATTAAACCTTGCTAGTATATATAGTAGTCAGTTACTGTCCTCACACAATACTAGAATTAATAGAAAAAAACCACAAAACAAACAAACAAAATTCCTTAAGCAGAATACTGAATATTTGAGCAGTCTGAATACTATACTATAAGTATGAATACTATGCTAGGAATATTTGAGATCACAGTATAATCAAATTAGTTTTGAAAAAAAACCCCTACTACCTCTGCTTTTTCTTAAGTTGTACGTATGCATTAAGCTACTACTATGACTCATTTCATTTTACAGATGTCTGCTATAAAGTCTGTTCTTACACTGTGCCTTAATTCATACACAGATGAAATATATGTAGAAACATCAGTTTTGTACTGCATGAATTATTGGCAGATGCATTAAATCAGAAATTTCTAACCTTCAGACTACAGAGCACCCTTGCAATCTTGCAAAAATTTGCCCTGTCTACAATAAACACAGCTCAAAAGTTCTTTGCAGCTGCCATGTTTTCTGCTGAAGCTTAATATTCTGGCTCCACAGAAGTTGTGATCTTGTCAAAAGACTGAAATTGTAGCAAGGCCTCTTCATGAAAATTCCATATTGGTCTTTTCTCATTAAAGGAAAGAATATGAAGGGGAAGTGATGCATTTAAATAAGACCTGATGAAACTATAGCCTTTAAATTTTTGTCAGTCCTTCGTCACCCTTGCATGATGTGGGCTCCAGATGCCAAGTTTGTGATGTATAAAGATACTTGACATCTAAGCACTGAATAGGAAGTGGTGACAGCTCAAATAGCTGTGGCCTCTGCTGTTCTCCATGCTGTCAGGTTGTAGGAGATGTTTTAAAGGATTAACAAAGCTGTGATCACTAAGCCAAGCAATTCTAGTTGTAGTCTACATTTTCTGTGACCTGCCATTTGTAAATAACATGCTGCTATTTTCTGATATTTACTCACGTTCTGTAAGGATGAGCATTTTAGAGCATATGCAACTACTTTTTTGTTACTGTAGTTCTGATCTGTAATGTTTCTTGAAGCTGGACAAAATGGATGAGACATTGTTGGACAGAGTTAATACCAGTTCTAATTTTTGTAGTATGCAGCATTTAAAAAAAAAAAACCAAAATAAAATACAACCCAAACTAGCATTAAAGAACAGACGTTTTCTGGAAATACAAAGTTTAGGACAGGCAGTGCAGTGGTTCTTAGCAATAGTGAGAACCCAGTCCTTCAAGATTTGCCAAAGGTTTTGCAGACTTCTAT
>Ga0181612_158799_pt1 | contig 12530 bp, 6 predicted proteins | sample HoacroProtozoa21_FD_119630 | JGI IMG/M metagenome (GOLD analysis project Ga0181612, IMG submission 119630) | Hoatzin crop microbial communities from Cojedes, Venezuel. Combined Assembly of Gp0051906, Gp0051904, Gp0051908 | reverse complement strand
GCCGCGGTGGCGCGCGGTAAACATCTGGGGCTAGGCTCGCGCGGACCCCACACGCGCTGCATTGTCGCTTTTATTTATTACTTTTCTCTTTTTTTCCTTTTATTTTTTTTTTTTTAACGAAATTGTTTCAAAGTAAGAGTCGGCGGGGCTGCTCCCGGGGGCGACGCCTCGAGCCCTTCTGCGGTGCTAATTAGGCTTTTGGTCATAGCGCGCTTCTGGTAACGCAGGTTTGGCCGTCAGCGCTGGAAATGTGACCTTTGTTCACTTTTCCTGCCTGTGCAGTCTCAAACCGGGGTGACTGTAGTAAATCACAGTATATGGCGTCGCGACTCTGAAGTGACTGCGGCCCGCTACGGGAGCGTGCTTTGTTGGGCGAGTGCTGGAGGGAACCCTCTGCCCTGCGCCGCTGGCAGGGAACCACGTTTTGGTCCTTGGGTTGCTTTACACAAATCCAGATAAACCTGGGGATAAATCTTCTGTTAAATTAAAACAACTGGAAGTGACTTCAGTTGCTCCCTTGCTAGCTGATGGGTGAAGCATGGAGCACTTCAGCAGGTTGCCACGCCATGTGACAGACGTTGCTGTTAATTCAGCTGTATTTCTATTAAATACCTGTAACATAGGCTTAAAAACTGGCAGCAGAGGGCTGCTGTATCGTATGTCACTACTTCACTTGCTCCCCCTTGCAGCTTCACACTTTACCATGCACTTAACATTTGGAAAAGCTTTAGATGTCAAAGCAGCTGAATCGTACCACCTCCCTTTCTGCATGTCATAGGAAGCCAAATTCTCGAAAAACAGAGCTATGATGAAGGCTTCGCTTTGAATTTATGTGGGATCAAGTCCTAGCGCTGTGTCTCTTAGATTGCTTTTTTTTGTGGAGGCGGACAGCATCATTTCCCTAACGCAGTATTCCGAAACTTTGTGTGCATTTCTGAGAACACCAGCCATTCTTTGTAGAGAGAGCATTGCTGCCGAGAAGGCTGTGAGGAGCCCAGTCAGACAGAAGTGTACTCGGAGAAGTAGCGGCTCACCTGAGCAGTCCCACTGAACCAACAGAACTGTTTCATGAGTAAAGTTGCACAGACATGCTTGAGCTTCTATGAGATCTTGTCAAGAAGAGGCAGAAAACGCTGAAAAGCACATACATGTCTTTCTACTCTCCCAGTCTAGATGCAAGAACAACCCCCTGCAGCCATACGGTGTGATGCTTTTTTCCTAGATTTCCAGTCAGTGCATAGAAAGAGAATCGGCGTTCTTGGTGGTGTCATGGTTATTGTCGCATCTGCAGAGTATCTGCTGAAAGAGAGGAGAACGTAGTTTCTTTCCTATAAAAGCGAAACAATGCCTTTATTATACATAGTGATATCTTGTCCCTCAAGTTTATGTGCAGTGAAGAAAGGACTCCCATCATCCTAAAACTTGCAACTTGCTAACCGCACTTGCATCACAAAGTCAGACCTAGTGTACTAAATCTTTAAATACAAAACATTTAGGATCTTGTTAGCAGAAAAGAAGTCAAACAGTTGTATGTTCTTCTCTAATAGTCAGTATATTGCAGTACAGAATTGTGTTTTCTGTAGAAGTACGTAGTCTGGGACCATTTAAGAATATATTTACTGTGCCTTTATTTCAAGGGTGTCTGTGTAGCAAAATGTTGCAAGTGGTTCACAAATTCTGTGCTTTTCATAACCTCAGGTGTAGCTGCACCTTGATAATCCCCAGCTGGCCTGGTTCCATGCAAACACATGGTATCTTCAGGATGGTCTAAAATATGTAATTACATGTGAATAGATTTCTGTCATGCATAAAGGGTTAGCCAGACAGCCCACTAAATTGTAGCCTCTTTAACATTAAAGGCTATTTAATCTCTAATATGTTCCCCTTTCGAAACCATGCTTACCTAAACAAATAATAGGACTATTGACATACAAGACTTTGAAACATTCTAATTTGGAAGCTAATTTTCTTTTTCTCATATGCTAATGTTTAAAATCGTTTATGCTGCAGTAAAGCCTTATCTGTAGGGCTGTGAGATCATGATGTGTTGTGTAATTAGACAACAGCTTGCATGGCTGGCACTAATTAAGCACTGTCAAGTAAGAACAGTTGGAGAAAGTCAGAATAAACATTCAGAAAACAGAATTTAGTCTCCAGCCTTCAAATGGCTCAAGCAGCATTCGTAGATTTGCTCTATAAATATTGTGTAGAGTGTGGTAAATTGAAGTTTACTCTGGCAGATGTTTTCCAACTTGAGTGCTTGGAACTCTTCCATTGGTCTTTCTCTACCTATAGGGTAATGGAATCGAAGCGGCTTCTGACAGCTTTGTCAGGTGGCTGGAGGAACTTGCAGCATTTGGCATAGCTGGAGGGTGTCTGTCACTAGATGGAAGTAGGACACTTTTCAGGTTTTGTTTTATTGTTCCTTACATCTGGAAGTTTGTTGTCAAAATGCAACTGTTAGCTTATTCTGCAGCACCACAGCTGTGAAGCCCTTTGCCCCTGTTCTTGCTGGAGCTGTTTGCATGTGTGAATAAGGAGAGCTGCACTGCTTTCTGGTGACTTAAGTGCTTGTTCAGGGAAAAACAAAACTAAAAAGCCTCCAAAGAGCAATCAAAAAAGCTTACACTACAACTTGAGATCTGGGAACACCAAGAGAAGCTTAAGCCATGTATTAAAATGGAGAGAGGGCTGCATGTGTGCAGATTCGGGCTTGCACCCAGAAAGCTTTCCTGAAGATAGTGAAACTCTTTGGGTTTAGTGGATGGCATCCACTGAGGTACATGTAACATGATAAGCTGGTTCAGGAAAACTTAAACATGTTTTTGAGTGTTTTACTATTTTTGATTGACTTTTAAGGCAACTGTCAATAGTGCTAGGAAGCACACAGACTTCAGATTTACAGGATGGATGTTAGTAGCTCAAGAACAGTGACACAATATGTGAAGCTTAATTAGCAGCAGCTAACCTGCAGTCTGTGGAGAGATAGTGGCCTGAGAAGGCTTGCGTGGTCAGACCATTGTTTAGGTTTAGGTGCATACCTATGGAGCGGAGTCTCGCTCGTTGAGCCTGGGTGTTGGTGGGAAGAATCGCTGGAGTGGGCTTTGGACCAAGAAGTGCTATGCAAAACCTACGGTAGATGGCGGCACAGCTACTGCCTGGTGCCACCTCTGCTCGAAGGAGGTGGACAAGAGGGGTCTGGATCCTCAGCTGTGTGAGCTAATTTAGCTCAAGCAAAGCTAAAAGGGCTTACACCAGCTGAGAGGCGATTAATTGGCCTTCTGAGCATCCGAAGTGGATTAATCCAAACAGTGCAAAGGCACTGCAACTGCACAGTGAGAGTGTTCAGCGAGAGAGCTAGCATGGAATAATTAGCTACTTCTCATGAGCTAACCTGTTCCAGGATTTTTCCCCTGAGTATGCAATTATCTTTTATATGTAGCTTTAGGATCTGCTGAAGTCCCTGATAGTCTTTGGTTTTGCTTTAGTTAGTGTGGAATCAGATTACCAATGTAGTGACTAATAGCAAGAAAGTTTTGAGCCTCATTCCATAGCCCAGAAGATCGTAAACAACCACTCTAATTACTAGAAATGCTGAACATTTCTACTGAGGGTTTTGTGTGCCTATATGTGACATATAAATACAGATTTATACTATGTATCGGGTTATATACATAAAAATAGCATTAAAATTGTTCGATTAACTATACTCAGTTTGATACTCGGGTTTTTTGGTTCTACCGCAGGTGTAATAAAATTGTAAAGCTTGCGAGGTGCCTTAACCTCTGCTGTAAAGCTCAAACCAGATTAGAACGCTTGGTCAAATATGTTGTTTTGCCACTGAGAATTTTTTAAGCTAGATGTTTGTGGCTATCAATTCGTCATGAGCTGGTGTTTGTAAATTAATGTGAGAAATTTTCTCTGGTTTTCTGAAGACTGATTAGTATGCATATGAGTTTTGTTGTTTTAGTCTCCATAGAGACCCGGATAAAAAAAAGCCTTAAAATAGGAAATAATACTGTTTTAGTGAAGTAATTTGAATCTTAGGTTCTTTAATATGAAAGGCATAAGTTCTTATAGAGATGATTTCTCATTTTAAGTCTTACCCCCTACACACAGAGAACTCAGTTACATAATTTATAACCAGCAGTATACAACCTTAGGCACTTACGATTTATGAATGTGGAAAGAATGGTACTATTTAATGTCTACAGGACACTCTCCTGTTACTCTTACTGCATTCCTGCCTTGTGGACCCTCCATGCGGATACTGTAGTCCTGTCATAAATCTGTTCAAAATATACAGTTGTAAGAAGTCTTTTTGTCTTCATAAATCTAACTTATAGCTACTTGCAAAAAAAAAAAAAAAAAAGAGGGGCAATTGAAAGTCTGTTCTGCTTAAAACGTCCGAAGAAAGAAACCAAGGGGCATGCAGGCTTATAGATACCATGCTGCTGTTTTAATGGAAGGGTTCTCGGGTAGTGGCTTGGTCAAAGTTTTCCTCGAAGATGGCGTTAGCTGAGTGAGCACTACAGAATGTGCTTACACTTCTGAAACATGTTGGATGCATTCACTAGTAGGATAAGATCCCCTGTTTTGAAATAAGGCATTTTAAGATGACTTTCAGATGTCTTTGAGCTGTGTGTGTGAATAGGGGCCTTTTGGTTTCAAATGAGAGTCAGGTCAGATCCTGCAATAGGGGAGTTTTTATTTATTCCACAGAGCCTTTCATTTTGGAAAAGGAAAAACTGTTCTATAAGCAAATCTTGTTAATCTGTGTGTCTTAAATGAAAAATAGCAGGTATGAACATAGGGCAACATCTCCTGTCATGGTGGATTCCTGACTTTTCCTCTAAGCAAGCAATATAATTGCACAAGGAACATTCTGAATAGGGGAAAAAAAATCTCATGCCAAAAAAACAACAAAGCTTTGTAAACAATATTCTATTTCTGTTCTTAAGCTTAATATTTTGGGTTGATAGAAATAATGTCAGCAAAGCAGATAAATTATTCAGTCAACATGGGATTTGTTATAATGCTCACTTCATGGCCTGTTTTTGTTTGCTTGTTTTCTGAAGAGCTTTCTGAATCAACCTCTTACCATCCCTTCTTCCCCAAAACAGCACTGAGTTGAAATTTTGGTTTGCACATTTTGAACACTTGCTACTATTGCTTGAAGTTGCCATGCTTGAAGTGCTTGAAGATACTGAACTACCTTATCCTAATATTATGGGGTTTATCATCTAATGACCTCTTTGTCATTTTGAATAGTTTGAATGTTTATCAGCATTAACAACCAACATCAGCTTGATCAGACTGCATGGAAAAGTAACCTTTGCTTGCTTTCTGTTATGAAAACCACATTATCAGATCAGAAATGGAGGATGCGTTTAGTTAACATTAGCACAAGTATGTTTCTTGGTAGGGAGGTGTACTAGTACTGCTAGTCTAACTGCATATACTTATCAAAAGCTCCTTCTTTTGCTTCGACAGCTTATTTTGATGCAAGATTTTAATACCTTGCAGCCTTCCATTGCTCAGATGCTTTGAGCACAGAAAAGGAGTCAATGGTTTTTGCAACCATCAGTTCTGTTCACTAGAAAGATCCTTTCCTAGCTGTATTAATTGCTGCTGTTTCTAGTGCCAATTTGTTGTAAAACATTTCTGTTAGTTACAACATAATAAAAAGGAGACAGGAAACACTGTTTGTTACATGAAGTTTTGAAAAGTCAGCCTGGGAAAGCTCTGTGTTTATGAAGAAAATTAAAATCTTCAAGGGTAGGAATGAGGAGGAAGTGGCTTAATCTTTAATCACTGAATGGATATTAAAACTGAATTCATTAGCAGAGTGGATTATTAGAACTGATTATGCTACTTCATGAGTACAGTGCAACAAATGGCAGTTGCAGGGGAAAGAAATGGTTACAAGTGAGCCAGGTCACACGCTAAATAATGGCTCTAAAGCACTCTTTGCTTTTAAATTAGGTCACTTGTGTTCTTTCTTTGAACATTCAGTTCTAATTGCAACAGTAAATCAAAGAATACACTCAAAGTAGATTCCCATGTAAGGTGGACAACTGGACAGTGCCTTTTTACTGCTACTAACACGTGCATCCAATTACTGGGTTGATATACTCACAGTGTCAGCTGTAAAGCATTCCCTTATTTTATAGCTAGCCTGAAGAATTATTAGCCTGTCCCCTTTCACATTTACCTCTAAATAATCTGTCAGTAATGTATATCTTCTACAGTTAAAGAGGAATTTTCACACGCATCGAAGCTGACTTTCAAGAAAAAGGAAATGTTGAAACTACACCAAAAAGTTCATTCCTTTTCTCCCTCCCCCTTCCATAGTTTCTAGAGTTGTGCAAGAGAGGAAAAGGCTACAAATACTAGAAACATGAATGCTCATGAATTTTATATAAAAACAAAGATCAGATCTTTCATAAACCTTGATTTAGTAAATCAATATGATGCCTACTCCTTTCATGGCACAAAACATATATGAAGGAGAATAAACCTAGCTGGTTTTTGCAGTTCTTGACTCCTTTTCCTGCACAGGGAGGGGAAGTGAAAATGGGGGTCTTGTGAAGTGTAGTTGCTCTTCCTTCTGCCACTGATACTCGAAGTTTAAATATTGCATAGAAATAAAGGAAATAAATTTTCTTTCAGTTTACTGATGCACTTCTGTGCAGCTGTAGTCAGCATGTGTGGGAGTTGAGGAGGGAATGCTGAAGCATTTTGGAAGCATTCAGGATGTTGTTTAACTGGAATTAAAGCATGGTGCTAAGTGGAGGCTGAATATAAATCAATGATATCATGGCCGCTTTAGAGAAAGGCGATGGGAAGTGTGACAAGTGCCAGAGCAACCCTAGAAAAAAAGAGGAGAAAGAAGTACGGGCAGTATGTGTCACGAATGGGAGAGAAGTGGGGAGGGAGGGAGCATGGCTTACCCTTTTTGGCAGCTGTGAACCATCGGTGATGTTGAATTGTCCTGTCTCATCTCACTGCATCATCAGTTTGCTCACAGCCTGAACCTGTGAAGCCATTAATGTGCCTGCTGAATTTGTCTGTAAGTGTGTAACTGGTGTAGGAATATAAACTCTTCCCGCTCCCAACTTCATTGTGTCTTCCCTGATCCTATTCTACAGATTCTACACGCTATTTGGTACATGCTCTGGGATAGTCTTCTTCACGTTACCCTCTTTGAGAGGATTAATAACCTGTTTTATTCCTAATGTCAAAGTCAGTATGGACTGCTTACAAGCAGAAAAGTGGGCAAACTTGCCCTTGGAAGTAACAAGCTATTTAAAGCAGCCACAACCAAGCCTATATTAAAGAAGAAAAAAGTTGGGGTTTTGTTTGGTTGTTTTTTCTTCAATTTTTCACCATGCTAGTACTATCAACTGTATTTGTTATCAGAAACATACATCTGAAGGACATCAAGATATCCAAAACTTCTAAGTGCTTTAATCTTTTGAGAGTGGAATAGGGTATTTTCATGGCTGATGTGTTTAGTGTTATCAAGTATGTCATATTTTGTAAGCTTATCTTTAAGATTTGAAGTAGTTACATAGTTAGAAGTTCATATATTCAGTAACTGTTACTACAGTGAGCAAGGGAATACTATATTTAATATGACATGGATTTTATAAGACTACAGTTTTAGTGCCTTCTTTTCATGCATTTTTTGATATTTTAGGAGATGCTAAAGCTCCTGATATTCACTGAAATAGTCTTCACTTCAACAGAACAAAGTTTGTTCTATGTGTATTACCCAGATACTAATTTTTCCCTCTGATTTTCCTGAAGGTGAACATTAGAAGTGTAAACTGTGTCAATCTGGAAGTACCTCTCTCATCCACATGAAGTATCTTAGTACCCGTGGCACCTGTCCTGTGGAGGCAAGGAAGATAATGAGAACCTTCCCCTGACTGTAACCTTAGCTGACATCACTACGTCCTTCTCCCCTGTCTCTGGGGAAGCAGAGTGGTGCATGTGGCCCATGTTCTGATGACAGGACACCTTTGCTTTGTCAAAACACTAGTGCTAATAACTGCAATACAGAAATTGTGTGCTCACTGAGGATCTGTAACAGAAAAATTAATGGTAACATGAAAAGAAGCAGGAGAAAAAATCTAGAGCTTACACGTGAGCTGAGCTGCGGCCAGTTTTTGTTAATATTTCAAGGTCTAGGCCTGGTTGCTCAGCTGGCTCTTCAGATGCTGAAAAGATAACCTCCTCCTGTAAAAGACACAGGTGTTGGTTTGGTGCTACCCTTGCTGGGTCAGCAGTGGGTGATTTGGCTGAAGGGCTAGGCTAAGGCACCACAGTGCGTAAATGGGAGCAGAAAGTTAGTACAAGCTGAGTTTCACTGGGTGTTCTGAGCTATAAACAGATGTCTAAACCATTGCAGACTCTTTAAATTATCACTTTATCTGGTTCTGACAGAAATAGCTTGGAAAGTGTGCAGCACAGAAGAAATGGAAGGAAATTATGATTGTTTCAGCTTCTTAGAGGTGAAGATGCTGGGTTAAGGCACAGGTAGTGTAAGTACACCAATTATTATGAGCAGTAACATTTAGTGTCATGTCTGCTAGCTTTTATTCACAGACCAGCATTGCCTCTGCTTCCAAAGACCTATGAGCACACACAAGCAATGACTCACCTCTTAGGGCAATGCATACTTAAGCAGCTGAAACAAAATTTACTAAAGTTAGCACTGGGAGGTGCAAATTATGCCCTTTCTGAGGCCCAGAAGTGGGTTCAATTCAAGCAGTTTTGCTGCTTCCCTTGGGTATTGCTCAGTGGGCAGCCTTAGGCCAAGGAGGATAGGGGGAGATGCTGAGATCATGAAGACTGGCAATTCTATCCATCCTGGCGATGATAGTGTTTCCTATTGCCAGCAGACCGTGGGAGATAACTGCAGGACAGGCAGAGGGGGACAATGCTAACAAAAATCTCTGCTCAAAGTACTGTGTAGGGAAATGGACCATTTCTCTCACAGCTTCACAGGCCTGAACAACCTGAGGAGTGGTAACTGGAACTGTCTGTACATCCCATGGCATTTAGACTATGTAACAGGTATATATTACTTAGTTACTCCTTGGTACTTCCTTTTCTCATATGGCGTAAACCAGTCAAGAGCAGTGTTTGCTGATTGCTGCAAAGCTTGTGATAATTGTGTGTAATTGTATATTAAGCTGCAAGACTGAAACCACTGACATTGCTAAGCACATTTTAAGGTCACTGTATGGAAGACATAGAAAGATTACCACTGGTAAATGCTATAGGACTTTGGATGAGGAAATGCATTTCATCTGGATGGCATACCTCACAGAACACTGCTCCATCAAGGTTGCAACTAAATTGGTTGGGAAAGAAAAGGTCCAACAACAGTTTTCTTTGTAGAAGTGTTTGTGGATTTTTTGAACTTTAGAAAGATTCTTAATGACCGCAGTGGATTTTTTTAATCAAGAGTGAAACGCATAAGGGCTGGAATAATGATGTAGGATTCTGGGAAACTAAAGGCTTGTGTCCTTCACCATGTGCTGTGAAGATGCCCTGGGCATGAAGGGAACTGGAGAACTCTTCGTAGTTCCACGTGCTTCTCCTGCTGGTGGTCAAGCAACGCAGAGGAGAAATCTGCTTAAAGGGAGATGGAAGAAGACTGAACATTTTGGCACAAGGATAGCCTGCCGGAACTAAACTTTGAGTATAGGGAGTGCCATAAAGTGTTAAGTATTATGAAATACCAGGTCCTGTATATGTTTGTTATCCATTGTGCACTGAAATTTATAAATGTATTTGACTCTAATCTCTCTTTGGCTCTTTGCTGCTTATAAAGTGAGGATAGTAGTACTTCCTACATGAGCAAGGATGTTATGAAAACAAATTATTTGTGAAACACACCAGTAACACTATGATGAGTGCCAGGGGAAAAAAGGCCACACAGAGGGTAATCGTTCTTTTTTTACAGGAGGCTTGTATATGAGGTACAGCAAGGGCAGTTTTGTCCTCTGATAGAACAGGAAAGAATAGGCTGCTTTGTAACTCTAGCAGACCTAGATGTTTGTTGTTTGACTAGAAAAAGTTAAGATTCCCAGAAAAAAAAAAAATGCTATAGTTTCTCTTGCAAGCACTCTGGCCAAGGGTACTCAACAGATGTGTTGCATAGTATCATACAAAAAGCTAATGGCAAAATAGCTCCTAACCAAGCAGCAGGGGCATAGGCATAAATTGGATCTGTCCTTCTGTCAAGCTGAGTTCTAGATCTGGTTATGCTGCCTGAAGATTACAGTTGTAACACATGTCAATTTATTTTGCTTTAAAGATATGAACATTAGAATGTTTCAGCTCAAGGATCTATGTAATTTCCTTGATTAAACTCTTAAAATGCAACTGCAATTTTACTCTATTCTCTTTGCTGTCAGGGCTACCAGTCAAAGAAATTTGAGCATGATCTTCACCTAATATTTACTGTATTTGGCCCTATGATGTATTTTTGGGACTGCCTTATTTTCCCTGAAGTGCTGTCTATGTGTTGGAGTTAAGCTACTGGAATTATTTGTTTGGGTTTTAAACCTTTTCCTACCATTTTTTTTTGTTATTGATACTTCCCCTTTAGAGTCACATGCATTATTCTTTCAGTTTAATTTATTACGGTTGCTTTTACATGTCACAACTTCTCTTTGAAATGACAGCTGTCCAAGTTAAAGTCTTTTCAACTTTAGCGAAAACACATATAATGAGGCTGACACTTGGCTCATGTGGTATTAATCTGGTCTCTTGGTCATTTCTTGTGTGTCTCCTGCTGCAGTTTGCTCTCAGAAAGACATATCTGCAGCTGGGGAGTACATAAGATTAACTTCCGCCTCTCTGTGGCTTCTTGCCTCAGACCACACACCAAATAATTCCTCAAAGCATTATCCAGATTTGCTCAAAATTCACCATGCTTGGTTCATTCCTTCAGTTCTGCCACACATGCTTGTGGACTCCGCTTGCAGCTGATTCTGCTTATGAAACAGGAAACATTTTGCAAAGATGAGGATTTGGAGACAAACACAATTGTAAAATATCTATAACAATTTTTCTGTGGAACTCTTTCTTTTTTGGTTTTGCTGATTTTTTGAATGTACACAGTAGACCATAAAGGTCATCAAGATCTAACCATTTTGTTTTCAGCTGTACTCAGGGCAGAAAAAAGACTGGTGTAGCTTTTCAGTACAGACTGAATTATAGTAACTCCTGTGTCCAAAAAGGAATTGAAAATAAAGAGCAAACCATGGTGCTTATATTCAGGAGGGTCTTTAGTGCTGCCTGAACTATTAAATTCAATAATGCTACAAAAAAATTGCCACTCTGCAGACAGAGGAATTGTTAGTCAGCTCTCTTACCCAGGGACCTCCAAACCTTAATAAGAGCTCTAAAATCCTTAAAAAGGGAGCCACATATGTGAGTTGTATGAGTACCTGTGTTCGCACACCAATGCAGACTCAAGAAGTAGCTGTAGTGATGAGCAGGAAAACCAGTACTTAAAAACCTCTCGCTGCTTTCTGTTACTTTGTGCTTAATACAAGAAGTTATCGCTGGGGTTACCAGACACTTCTCATTAAGTTCACAATGGGGATGGGAACATAATTCTGGTGTTTGAGTGAACTTCAGTGTGGCATTGTGTAATATCCATATTGTTGGTTTTTCAACTAAAAATTTTTACTGGTAGTTTCAGAATCTTTCTGCTTTTCCAGTAGCCAATAATAAAATATATATATTTAAGCTATTCACTTATGGATGTGGATTGTGTGCCAACTACATGCAAAACTCCTGTTACACACTCACAAACATACTGATAGTGCAAAAGCAGACTGCATGATGGTGCAACTACGCTACCTCATAAGATGAAGTTTCCAAAGAATCTGTAAAGGCCTAAACTGAAGAGCACACTTATATTTTTAGGTGTAGTTGTTGTGCAGCTATTGCTGTGAGCACCTCTGAGAGCTTGCTATATCGAATTTATGGTGTAAAAGCTCTCATGATGTGAAACATCATGAGAATGAGGAGAAATCTGTGTCATTGTTGCAGTATTTGGACACAAGAGTTTAATGTCTTCAGGAGGACCATAGCATATGCTTTACCTAGCAAAGGATGACAAATGTTAGAGACTTCTAGGTATCTAATAATAATTTCAGAGTTCAATCAGTTAAAGAACTTATGTCATTCTCTTGTTCCAATAAATACCTTGCTAATGAATCCTAGTTAACATGACCTTGTAGCAGAATGTTTTGTGGTTTTTTTTTTAAATTTTTTTGCATTCCTTATCCAAATGGTAGATATGTATTCTGATTTTGAAGGAGAGCTGATACTCACAAGTCATATGTCACAAGCCACTAAAAGTGTCAAAATCTTACAGCAGGTCCTTGGTGGTATGTTAATCTCTCCTCCCCCCCCTTCTCCCCCCCCCCCCCCTCCCCCTCCCCCCCCCATCTCCCCTCCACATATTCTACACCTAGTCAACCACTATGCGCTCTCCT
>Ga0181612_141966_pt1 | contig 12530 bp, 7 predicted proteins | sample HoacroProtozoa21_FD_119630 | JGI IMG/M metagenome (GOLD analysis project Ga0181612, IMG submission 119630) | Hoatzin crop microbial communities from Cojedes, Venezuel. Combined Assembly of Gp0051906, Gp0051904, Gp0051908 | reverse complement strand
TTCAGCTGTTGCTAAGAAATCGAGGACTTTTTTCCAGTCTCCCATATTCAGCTAACGAGCAGGTGTGCAGGAGCTGGGAGAGAGCACAGCCAGGCAGCCAGCCCAGGGTGGCCGGTGGAAATATTCCACACCGTAGATGTCATGCTCAGTTTACAGATGGGGGCTGGCCAGGGGGCAGGAATTTGCTGTTCCCTCTTTCATGAGTTCAAATCCTCCCTTGTCCAAGAGTTCAAACTTTTCTGGGAATTCAATCTTTTTCAGGAATTTTGTGAAATTTGCAATTTTCAGGTTCTGTGTTTACTGCTTGGGGACTGGCTGGGGATCAGTCATCAGGTGGTGAGAAAAATTATATTGCATATAATTTGGTTTGCATATTCTTTATTGTCATTATTATAATTGTTAGTATTAGTATTATTAGTATTAGTATCTACCTTGTTGTTTTACTAGAAAGTCTTTATCTCAACTCACAAGTTTCCACTTTTGTCCATTTCTCCTCATCATCCTGCTGGAGGGGAAGGGGAAGGGTGAGCGAGCAGCTGTCAGGTCCCAGTTGCCAGCTGCCAGGGTAAATTGTGACAAGAAGAAATGTCCTCTGGAAGCCAGAATGAGGTGATACCTAAGCTCAGCTAAACAAGCAGGGTCATGAGAAAAGGTGTTAATCAAAAGAAAACAATACGTGGCCATTCTGTTTAAGGAGGTCTGGTCTATCATGGAGGTGGGTGGAGATCAGAAGAAAGGCAGTGTGAAGATCAGGTGGAAGTAGGACATGGTAAAATGGGTAGGCGTAAGGCCCGTGATGCTGGGATGAGGGGGAAGAAAGATCAGGGGATATCCAAATAATTCTGCAAGTGGCAGCCAGAAAACTCCTGGAGCTGATACGAAGGCATATAAGCCTCTGGCACCAGCAGTTTCGGCTGCTCTTACTTTTTCGCCCTTTCCATCACTCCCATGGATTTTCCTGAATAAATCACAGCAGGGGCTTGCCGACTTAGTACAGAGCCACAGTCACGAATGGTGTCTTGGTGTCTTTCATTAACTCTTCTAAGAGAGCAGTGCTCTCCAAACATATTATCCAACCACAGACTGGTGGATGATCCTTACTAGCAGTGTTTTTTTTTTTTTTTGTTTCCCTTCTGGTTTGCATTTATTTGGCCTAATTAATATTCAGTCTGAAGAGTTCACTTTCCACTTACTCAGACAAAGGAAGCAGAATTCAGAGAAAAGAGGGATTTTTTGATATATCCAATTATCAACCTTCAAGTGTGCGTGTCCTGCTGTCTCAGGTGAGAAATGGCTAATGTGTCAATAGTGAGGGGGTGAAGTACCAGCACTTCCGAGTCCCTTGCAAGGTGTGAATGGGCACAGACCACAGACCATTTTTTTGAAAGGAAGGATTCACTTTCCAAGGACAGGCAAGGGAAAATCTGGGAATCTAGCCTCAATTCCCAGCTCTGCTGCACCAGGGTGGGGATTGAGCTGAAGTTCCTCCATTTTCTAGCGACTCAAGTGACCTTCTTTTCACCTGTATGTGTCCATAGGCTAAGGTGCTCTGTGTCAGTCTTGCTACATATTGCATTTAAATGTTCTAACAAAGGAAGAGTATTGGGGTTTCAAGTTATGGGGATTCCAGTGTGGCATCAGCTTGGAAGCAGGGATAGTAGAGGGACACTATTGACATGAACAGAGGTAGAAGACAAATATTTTCATTGGCCCAGAGTTGGAACAGCTCTTGGTGACTGTGTATCAGAACACCTAAGGATTAAAAAGATCACCTGAGCTGGGACCCAAACTTCACAGAGAATCAGATGTCCCAAAAGGCAGTGCAGAAAACCTGTACTTCAAGCAAGAATCTGCCCAGATTTGAGCATCAGGAAAAGTTAGCCCTACCTAAACACTGCCTCCGATGTTTTAGAGCTTGCCTGATGCAGGGTCAGCAGCACGGATGCTCTCTGGATCCATGGCACTGACCCGGGCACACTTGCTGCCCTGACACGGTGGATAACAGCAGAAAGGGGCCCCAATTGTGCCTTCTTCCCTTCTGTAGCCCATCACCCCGGGACCAAGGTAGTGCAGTTTTCAGTCTTCTCAAGCAGCAGGAAGACCCAAGCCCCAGGATCCCATCTCCTGGCAAGGAACCAGCCAGCTCTTACACCAACAGCAGGGCCACTTCCCCCCCTCCGTGGAAAGCTCAGTTCAGCATCACATAGGAGCTCAGAGGCCAGGCAAGAATCCAGCTCTTCAGGGTGGTATTCGACTATATTAACACTAGGCCACACTTTCTCTTTCTGAAATTCCTTTATTTTCTCCCTCCACACTTTCCAGATTCTGCAGCTAATGAGTCTGGGACCCTACAGACAATAGCTTTAGTCCCACACCATCTCAGTTAACATTTTTCACTCTATGCGCTGCATGTCGCAAGGATCCTGTGAAAGAAATAGTGTATGATAGGGTATAATCTTTTTCTGTTAGCTATCCCTATCCCAAGATGGATTAGTTTTCCTTTATTATGGGTCCTTTGTCAACCAGCCCAGAGAACTAAAGCTTTCTTACTGTGAGTTTAAATAATTATGTATGTCTATCCTAATAAGTGAAAATATGGTTTGAATTTTGTAACAGATGATCTTGAGGACTTCAAGCCTGCTATGTCACCGCAGTTAGCCATAACTGTTAAACTGACTAGTTTTATTGTACATTTAAATTACAAAAATCTCATTAAGTTCTGAGCTTTCACTGTGACACATGCATCATACAGACCTTGTTTACTTGGTATTCACATTTCTATGGTGCTAATCATCAGAATAGCCTCCTGATGAAAGAACGTGCCATCATCTTGGGTAGGAAAGCATTGCAATGCCAGGAATACCTTTAGCAACCCAAACATGCTTCCCAGGTTGGAGGAAAGAGAACACTCCCTGCATCAACCAAAGACTGGCAACATCAGCACTGAACTGGTACTTCCCCGGATTTAAGAGGTCAACTGGCGCAAAGAGGTAGATTAGGCTGTTCTTACGCTACTGAAATACGGGAAATACATCTGCCAATGTCTGGGTTGGAAGATTAATACTTTTAAAGTGTTTTAATGACTACAGTTTAATCTCTGGAAATTCCTGCACAAATAGCCAGTGGACACGCGATGCTGAGTCAGTCTAAGCATGCAGTGTTAAACCTAGCACATTTGGGTTGAATGTCCTGCTTTTAGCCTGACCATCATCAGACGGGAAAAGTAATAGATGTGTGGATGTGAAAACTAGGATACTTTCAGAGCTTTGGAGGTACTTATGAGCTGAATAGAGTCCTGAACTATTGTTATTGAATCTCATTTCTCTTTGGTACCTTGTAACTGGGTGATTGCAAAGGTTTACAATAACCAACATATTGTAGCACAATATAAGACTACAAAATTGCTTTGTTTTCCTGCCAGTTAAGTGGTGAGAAATATACGGCTGACATGTCTTGCCACATAGGGGAAAAAAAAATCATTTCCCAATTAGCTTTGTATACTTTTGGCTAAGAAGTTTTCTCATGAGTCACAAATCATTTTCTCATGGCATCAGTAGCCTTATTACATATGCAACTAATTTTGTTCTGTAATCTAAAGCAGCAACAAAATGAAAATTTCTGATATCTCTTCTGGCATTCAGTTATGAGAAGCTGCAATAATTTTTCCTTGTCTACAAATAGCAGTAGGTACAAAGGATCTCAAGAACAGGAATACCGTTGTGCTTTCAGATTGTAATAAGGATTATAATGAATAGCACATACAATGATCCTGACCTCAGGACATCAGTCACCATTAACTATTTTCTGTTAGAGCTCCAAAACAATGGCAGCTCAAAAAAAAAATAAATTATTTCACATTTCTTTTCTTTTACTTATTTATCGCATCGAATTTATATTGGTCCCACCCTATTCTCAGTAAGATTAAGAAAGAGTTCAGAATTGGTCTCAATAAGAGAAGTTAAAGATTCCTTTTGCATTTGCTGACCCTTGAACAAGAGAGAATACTAGTAACCACATTCAATAAATTACAATCATAAATAGAAAATGTCTCATTTTGATGAACATTGGAAAATCTAAATGTAGTGATTCCTGCTTGCTTGCCTCTTCTTAGTTTGTCCACCTCCCCAAGCAGTGGTCTTGCTGTCCTTCATGAGGGACCATCCACTGTGAAAGCAGTGAGGTTTACCATAGGAGATACATTTTCTGAAAGATGGGCCACTTGGCAATGGAGCTTGTGTTACAAACTGGCTATTTTTAAGTCTTTGTCCTGAGAGTGTCTTGCATCACTCCTCTTTCCATGGTCCATTTGTTTTGAATCTTCCCTGCTGTAAAATGATGTCTAATGCAGTCTAGATCTTTTCTAAAAAAACAGCTAAACTCCTGTCCACAAAAAAAATGCTCTGTAATGTCAAACTAATTACAGGAATTTGAAGCTGGCATACTAAGCCTTCAAATGTATATTGTCTAGAGTTTTGAGACAAAGGTAAGTTATCCTACTAATCTTAGAAAGCTTCCCACTGCAGCCCGCAAATGAAACAGCAGCATGACTATTTCACCACAGGCATGAAAATTACTCCAAAGATTTAACTCATAACATGGACCGAAGTAGAAATAACTCACCTCAAGCTTTCCAAGCCTTTAAACATCTCAATACACTCTGCTTTCAGCAGAAACCTTTGAGTGGATTAGCAATAGATATTTTCAGCTTCGTTTCAGAGATAATACAGAAGGCTAGAGATATCTCAGATATTACTTTCAGGGTGGAGGGCAGGCAGCAGCAAAGTCAGAGAGAGCCCTGTCTTGTCTAATTACACTACATCGCACTGAAGGACACAACCTCAGCTTTCACCCTGTACATCCAGTATCTCCATCAGCCTCTAACTGCATTTTCATATATAAGAATTGACCCATAGATCACACCAAGTTAGCTCTTCAGATTGTCTTTCTTGCATGTCTGTCAGCTGTGTTTTAGCAAGGATCAGTAATTGTTGATCAATGAATTAGGTGCAGAGTCTTTCTGTACTCTCACCTGGATTTTATGCTAGCCCAGCAAGGGCACAGATGCCAGGTTGGTTGTGTGCAGTGGAGGCTTCTACATGGCTATGGCTTTTGAGAAGAGCTCTCTTTTTAACATTTCTTTCCTCTTTAAAAAATTTTTTTTTCTTCCTCTCTTTAGGATGCTGCTCTCCTTTGCACAGTATCTAAAGAGACTCTACAGACAAAGACAGTCACTGGCTCTATCAGTTCCTCCACTCTTTCCTGGCTGGGTTAGCAAAGCTGGTAGCGGGGACCTACCGGCTGAGGACAGGAGCTGAGACGGTCCAGCTGCAAGAGAAGTGTTTTGCTGTAAGATCAAGCAAGACCACTCCTAGCACGCGAGGTAGGACTGTGCTAGTACCAAACTGCACCAGACTGACTCCAATGCCAAGAAGCTCTGCAGATCTAGGCGGGTCGTTAGGATTATGGGCCTGATCCCAAAACAACTGATGACTTGCTTATTTTTACTGGTGGGAATCAGGCTGCCTGCACATCTGTGACTGCTGAATTCAGTTTCTTCTGCAAACTAGCACACTTTCAGAAATACAGAAATTTAAAAGTAACTGAGATGGGAACGAGTTCTAAGGCAGGCATGCCTCAGAAGGAGAGTTCCCTCTTGTTGCTCGAAGATATTTCAGCTCTGCCAGTTTGATATAAACCCTTGGCTGCTCACAATTCTCCAAGCCCACCTGTCTTCCAGATACTGGTGAACTTCAAGCAGGAATATGCTGCGAATTAGGGGGTTTTCTTGTTGAGCGTCCACCCAAGTGCACATCATAGCACATACAGTCACTGATGGCTCAGTCCCAAGCAGTGACAAAGCTGAGAGCCTATTTCATCTTAATCAACTCACACGGACTAGCTTTAACTACCTCTTATAGATTGGCCTTACAGGTCTCCAACAGTACTTTTCCTGCCAAGATTGTTCGTTTCAATGTTTTTCTTTCAAGTGTCCCAAGAGCACAGTTCATATGACTCCATATAAATCTCCAAATTTACAGCATGTCTAAATTATACACAAGATGGTCAGGAAATTATGCCTAATAGAAAACTGTCAGCAGCAGATTATGAGAGAAGTGTGCGGGACAAGCAATGATAAGGCAGAAGAGAAATACAAAGACCTGCAGGAAAACAAGAGAAGGAGCAGTGGGTCTGGGTAGAGAGGCCAGGTCACAAGTTGGCATTTTTGCCAGCTTAATCACATCAACTGGTGGTTCTATTTTTACAGCATTTCTCTATTGGCAAAAGCCCTAGCAATCTTGCCAGCATAAATATATTAGACCTGTCTTCTCTCCAAGAATGCAAGAAAATGGCACAGACCCAAAATACCTTCTCTTGTTGGTTGAGTCTGCCTCTAAATCCAAAATTTACTAAATCAGCCACCCACCAGTCCTTCCTCGATACAGGCATGGGGTCTGGTTGTCAGCACAGAAGAGCAGGGGCTGCATGAAGGCACTGCCCATCCTCCTTCCCTCAGAGGGCTCCAGTCTGAGCTTGTCCAGGGGTAAGGACAACATGGCAGGTGCAAATGGACATGGTGGACCAATGCCTGACCATAGGGTAGATGTGCTTGAACTTTAGCCTCCCTTCCTCTTCCCCTACCCAGACTCTGGACCTTTGGTCCCAGGGCCAGCACCCTCCTCCACTTCAGTTATAGTTCGCATCTGAGTTAACTTCTCTGTCCTGCTAAGGTGGACAGAAAGGGGGACTGTTTTAATAACATGGCTGACAGGAAGAACAGAGCCCAGAGGACCTATTTCTGGCAGCCTTTGATGCCTTCTCCTTTCATCGTTGATAAGGGGTGAGGGGAAGAGAAGTGAGTGGCTGGGTTGCGAGGCTCTCCAGAGGAGCACAGGAGGAAACCTGCCAGCAACAGAAGAGCGAGAAAGGGACAGATGTGGGCCTGGTAATTCAGAAAAGCAAATTAAGAGGGATGCAGCAAACCACCAGTGCCAATAGTCAGTGTTTAAAAGTCCAGCTGCCTGCTCCCCTCCAATACCACATGCTCAGATGCCTGGTCATTAAGCCCAGCCGTCCCAGAGTGTTTTAGTCCCAGCCTCCTCCAGTGAAATTAAGTTTGTTTCTGAGAAGAATTGCGTGCTAAGGGAAAGATCTGAGCAGTCCTGCTGGACCAGGACAGATGGTCACAGCTTTCTGCAGCCAAACTGATTGTGCAGCCCAGGCAGTGGTAAATCTTTGTTCCTCTCTTAAACACTTTTGTAGCTAGAAGACATTCAAGCCTGCATTTCAGTAGAGTCAGTGGCTGCATATGTTAAGCCACACTCATGTGTTCAGCTATTTCTTTTTCTAAGTGAGAAAAAACGGGGAAAGTCAGCTTTTTAATAAAGGTTTTGTCTCATCCTTCCCCCAGTACCTAGTTCAGATTTTATTTTCAAGGCAAGACATTCATTCAGCTGACTTCGAGCTACTCAGCAATGGTTTGAAGTTAAAGCAGCCTTTGTAAGTGAATCTTGCCATGGATAAGTTTGGGTGGTGGGAGGAAGAGATAATCCTATGCTTTTTCCACTATGAAACCCAAAAAATATCAGCTACTGTCTTTTTCCCTTCAGTTTTTTCCTTTTGCCTTTCTTTCCAAAGGGCCGGGATAGAAGATTCAGACCCCCTTCCCTCTGTGCTTTTGTTTCTAATAGGTTTCAAACACTCCCTGATGAGCAGCAATTTTTTTTCCCTCCCTCTCCTCAGACAGCTGAAACAGAAACTGCATTCTGCCGTCATCTGGCAGAAAAGAGCGGTGCCCGGGATACACAGCAGAGAGGTCACCAGTAAAACAGACATGGAAACCGAAACACACACTGCCCATCAAAGGACACACTGTGGCTAATGGTCAAGGTTTGTCTTTGGCTTACAGCTATTTTAGCTATTAATATTTGAGATGTCCAAGCCTTGGAAGCCGGTTCTGAAATAGGGACCCCAGGTCTTAACTTGAAGTCTTTGAGTATTTCCACCTTGAGTTCTATGAATGGTGAATCAGGTACTTACTACAAAGAGGGAGAAAGTACTGCCTTTCATTCAATGCTAGTATACTTGACCCCTCACACACTTTTCCCCAGCTGATAAATTAGAGCTTTTATTTGCATTTGGGTCCCTCTAGTGGAAAAAGCAAGAAGCCCGAAGACTGCTGCAAAACTTGTCTGCAACAAGCTTCATTACAGCACCGCGTAATTTGCAACCAACAGCAGTTCTTCACCTTTGTTTCAACTTGTAACACCAGGTCACGCCACAGCTCTGTATGGATTAAGCTGTTGGTGCGATAAAAGCCACATATCAGCCCCCCACACTCTGAGGGACATTACTCCTCCTGGCCTCCTGGTCACCTACATACTGGGAAGTTCTGCACCTTTTCCATCATTCAGGTGTGCTGGGATGCAGCAGCCCCAAGCAGCTGTACAGGCTGGGAGACAGCTGGCTTGGAAACAGCTTTGCAGGAAAAGACCTGGAATCTCAGTGGAGATCAAGTAAACCCGAGTCAGCAGTGCATGCATCCCAACTTCATACAGAGCTGTAGCAAGGCTGAATCCAGAAGGTGAGAAGACCAGTCCTTCCCCTGTACTCAGCACTGGGGTAGCCACACCTGGAAAACTGTGGCGAGCTTTGTGCTTCCAGTCACGATGCAGACATTGACAGACCAGAGTCCCACAGAGGGTCACTAAGGTGGCCTAGGACTGGAGCACTCAGTGTAGGAGGAGAAACTGAGCAAGTCAAGCTTGTTCAGCCTGGAGAAGAAATGGCTCAGGGGAGACCTTACTGCTGTCTACAACGATCTAATGGGAGAGCATAAAGCAGGTGAAGTCCATCTCTTCTCAGAGGTGGACAGCAAAGAGACAGCAGGCAAAAGACACAAGCCAGAACAAGGGAAATTCTAAAGAGACAAAAGAAAAAAATTCACCGTGAGCACAGTACTGCACTGGAGAAAGTACCCAGAGAGGGTGGGGAAACTCCAGTGTTGGAGATATTCAAGACTTGATCAGACAAGGCTCTGAGCAACATGCTCTGTTTTCAGTCAATTCTGCTTTGAGCCGGGGGTTGGGTCAGGTGAAGTTCAGAGGTTCCTCCCAATCCATATTATTCTGTTTTGCATCTCTCCCTACAAAGCAACCCGTCTGGTCCCTAGCTTTGGTGAAGGTGATTTTGAAAAGGAGCAGTGGAAATATGATAAATTAGCCAAATAGACTCATCCAACTTCTGAGACTGTGGAACAGAGACAATATCTGAAGAACAACTGTCTGTCTGGATTCGTACCACCTAACCTCAGATATCCGCATTAGGAGTATGGCCACCCAGTCCCAACCCATTCTGAATCCTCTATTTCTCCTTATCTGAAGAAAGAAGTTAAAAGCAGAAGAAATCACTGACACATTCTCATAAGCAATTCAGCAGATCTGGAGAACAGTTCTTACATGCTTCAGATCAAGGCACACTGCTGTTTAGAGATGAAACAATAGGATTCAGGGTGGGGTAGGGGGAGGGAGTTAACGCTTTTTGTATCGCAGCCAGAGTGGCAAAATGACTATATTGATTTGGGAAAAAAATTGCTGACAGGCCTACTTGACACAAGGGTGGTTTCTGTGTTTTTTTCTTTTGCTACTTAGTTCTCCATTCTTCTGTATTTTATTACTACATGATGTTAAGAATTACAGGCCTGGTTTTGCTCCCCCCGAAATAAACAGAAAATTCACTGATTTCTCTACTGCTAAACCAAGATTTTTATGACCCGATGTGGGCAGGTTTCCACAGAGGTCGGCTCAGTGGATGGACAGCCTGGCCAAGAGAGTGGCCAGCCTTTCACCCTGGCAAGGTTCTGACTGTCCATAACAGATGGCTGCGTGGGTATTTCCTCTCTTTGGCAAAGATGGAGCAAGGGACCCTTCTCTCATCTCACGTACAACTGAGCAGTCTCTGCCAAACCTTTCAAGAAATATTCAGCCTGGAGCAGTAGGCACCAGTGAAAAGTTCTGGCTCCAAGGCTTGAAACCCAAGCAACCCATGAGTAGAAAGAAGTAGTTGATAATGTTGCTGTGTGCATCACTATGAACCGTTCTATGTTTTGCTGGGCAGTGTTAGCATGGTCTTTGCAGGTCTGTGGAGCAAGTGTTGGGCCATCAGTAGGAAAGCATTCAGTACTAGAAGCATTCCTTCTGGTTTCAAGTTCTTCAAATACCAGTTGAATGTCACAATGAAACAGGACAACTCCAGGATTGTGCTTCGACACGAGAATCTGCTCAGCTACAGGCAGAAAGAGAAAAATGTTATGTCTCCCTCTGCGACCAAAACCACAGACCAGAAACTGAGGAAAGAATAAGGGAGGTAATGGGACAGCAGCTCCCTACCCAGGTTATCCTGCAGCAGTGATGTGAGCTGACTGCATGGTCTTGAAAGAGAAGGGTTTTGCCATGAAATGAAAAACGACAGCATGAATAAAATTAACCCCCCTCCTTCTGTTTTGGGGACTAGAAAAGATCCATCTGACACTGCTGAGCAGCTAAGCACCTGCTTCCAGTGCACTTAACACATCAGACTCTAGCAGGTGAACTTCAGTCCTTAAAATCATACAATTGCCCAAAGCATCACATTGATCTGACAGCCAAGTCCCTGAGCCATTATATTTGAGAGTTCATAACAGTGTGAAAAGTGAAGACCCAACAACAAATGCCTAGAGGAACCTCAGTTCCAAGGGCTTCCTTATCTATGTAATTAGGTGCCTTTAATATTACAAAAGCATACCATGGCATGTGGAGAGTCCGTACCTGGTTAGCAGAGAGGAGTCAGCTTTCTTCATTCACCTTAGTAATGCCCCTGTATTAGACAGGTTTTCCTGCACATGGGACCCAAGGGAGAAAGGAAGTTGTCTTGCACTGAAAGACCATGAAGGCGTGACTGACCATGCAGTTGGGTTTAAGCCCCCAAGTCCAGTAACACACAGTACCCTCAGTGGACATTTCCACCTCTCTCTGTCTTGACTCAGGATGTAACAGAGCAAATGGAGACCATGAAGACAGAAGAAATCAGAGAAAGGACAAGAAAAAGCACAATAGTCACGTGTTAGGAGAATGGGTGTCAAATATTTGCATAAGCAAATCTGCTGCCAATCACGTTACCGAGTGGAGAATCTGATGCGCCTTGAGCAGTTTCCCCATCCAAAGAATTTGGATTTTAAGTTAATTCTGCTGGCTAAAAGCTTGCTATAGGGCCATGATCCCTTCAGGTCCATGGCAAGGGTGGAAGGCAACACATGGACCTCGCTGTTAACCACAAATGATATTGGTTTCAAACACTATTATGAGCCTCAGTTAAAGAGAGCGGCACAACTGCATGATGTCCATCTCTCTGATTTCTTGGCAGCTGTATGACCATATGGTAGTTCTCCACAACCGAGTCCCAACACATCTATTCCACTGCAGCCACCTTCTTGCTTAGTTCTTGCCCACAATTAACATACATTGGGGTCCAACTGTAGACCCCCAGCTGATCAGGACATCTTTGCATCCACACTGTAGGGTATCTTCTGTGGTAAGATTTTCCTAGCCCAAGGCTTTGCTGTCTGGCAGAAGCTGGTCCATCCCTCAACCTCTGCTACTGCCTGTCTCTGTGGAATCTCCATGGTGGCTGCACTGCATTTGCCCGTGGTTATGAGTGATCCGGTACAGCTCAGCAGACTCTGCTCCTTTCAGGGCATGACTTCTCCTTCCTTCCCTAGGTACCAGAGAGCAGCCAGTCTGGCTGGGAATGCACTTGGAAAAAACTCCTGGACAAAGGAACTGACTGGCATGCTGGAGCCATGCAACAAGTCCTTATGGCTCAGGGGTGATGTCTGATAGGATAAAGCATAAAGAAAACCCATGTTTAACAGTGCCAAATTCTGCCAAAGGGGCTCTCAGCCCAGGCGTCTGAGGACATGCTAAACACCCTGTTGCTTGTCCTGCAAGGGAGCTGCTCCCAGCTGACCCTTCCTGACCAGAAAACCAGCTCCCAGCCAGCAAAAACCAAAACGCTATAGGGGAGCTGTAGAGATACCTTAGACAGGCTGGGAGAGGGACTTCAACCATGTCCATTCATTGGCAAGGAGCTCTTCTCTTCCTTGCAGAGCTGTCTCTTACGCTGCCAGCACGTTTCAGAAATAATGACAAATAGAGGGGTTTGAGGACTATCTTAAACCAGGATCTACAACAGGTGTCTTCAAGGTAATAAAATATCACGTCCTTCATTCCTCCAGGTCTGCTACTAGTAAAAGCTGAAAGGTTGGGCGCCATACAGCCCTAATGAGCTCAAAGGGCTGGAAAACTGGCAGATCATGAAAACAATTAAAAAATTATATTTTCAACACATTTGGCTATAATTCTTCGGAACAAATGAAGACAAATCCTGACCTCTAAAGGCCCCTTCCATCCCAAAGCATTCTATGGTTCTATGAAATGCAGTTGGTTCATTGTTACGGAGTCAATTTATACAAAAAAAGAACTCTATTGCCAGAACTG
>Ga0181612_102507_pt1 | contig 12530 bp, 11 predicted proteins | sample HoacroProtozoa21_FD_119630 | JGI IMG/M metagenome (GOLD analysis project Ga0181612, IMG submission 119630) | Hoatzin crop microbial communities from Cojedes, Venezuel. Combined Assembly of Gp0051906, Gp0051904, Gp0051908 | reverse complement strand
GGAAGAGGACTAAATAAAAATGACAACATCTTTTGGGTGGGAAGATGCCTCTACCGGGTTATCCAGCCTAAGGCCTCTGCATGATGGCAGGGCTTACTAAACCATCTCCTGTCCAGGTAAACCATAAAGCTGCCATAGTTCTGAGGCCGATTCACACGTACTCAGCACCTCCTCGTTTATTAATGTATATTCTCCCCTTCCACCGCAAAAATGCCACCTGTACAAAATGCAGTGCCAAAACCCAGGGAGATACAATCAAGAAGTGCTTGTACGCCGAGTCCCAGGCTGACGGCAGATATTTTAACATTTATGATTCTTGAAGACACATTGAAAACAACTGCATTTTTAAAAAGTCTGTTTGAAGATTTGCTTGACACTGATCTCCCAAGCACCCAAGCTGGGGTTCACCTCATCTAATTTTTATTCACCTAAAAAATTCAGTATCTAGTCTGAAGTAGCTGTTAAAACTGCCTCTTCTAGTCAGTGGAGAGGCATCGCTACCTCCAGAGGGTTATTCCTCGCATCCTAAGACCTCCTAACCATCAGATTATAGCAGGAAGCAGCAGTTACGCAGTGGAAACGTGTCAGGACCATAACAATTAAACTACCATTCCAGAAGAGCAATAGAGGGATCTTTGACAGTTGCAGAAGGGCAGAAAACTATTGTTGCACCTCAAAAGGGAGAGCAAAAAAGCTCTGGCAACATCTTGCTGGAGCAGTGACTAGTGGAAAGCAAGACATCCAAAATAACTCACCAGTACCTCTCCAGCAGCAACTGCGCTGAGCTCAGTGCAGCCGCTGAGGAGCTGCTGCCGGGAGTCAGGGCAATTCTGCTGTGCAACGCACCTGCCCTCTGCCCACGCTGCTGCTTCACGGGCTGCCCACGGGCAACCTGGGACCGTCCCACCCGCGCACGGCTGCTGCGCGTGCTCCGCATTCATGAGCCCACGGGCTCTGGTGAGCACCCTCCTGGGCCAGCTGCACAGCCAGAAAGCCTTTGGGGTCACCTGTGGTTCAACACTGTCCTTGGGTCCCCAAGGGCTGCTTCTGAGCGCTCGGATTGTCCCTGTTTGCACCGAGACTTTTAGGACTTCAGGAAGAGGTGCCGCAGGAATAGGAAGCTGTAGGAGGAGGCCAGATGCAGTGACCTGCACATCAGAGCAGAATCCTGGGGTCCTTTTGCGGAAAGCGAGAAGGAATCTGGGAGATACAATCACAAAGCTGGAGACGGTATCTCCAAGATCGGTAGATTATATCCTACATCCCGAGCTGTCTAAAAATTCTGCCATTTCAATTCACTTGCCATTCAAGACAGTGAAGAAAATAACATCTTCTTTCAAAGAAAGAAAAAGGGAAAGGAAAATATGCAGCAAACTCTCATGTGTGTGTTTTTGACTTAGTAATATCTGTAGCCAATTTTCCCAAGAGACACAAACAAACACATGCCAAACCGGAATATCAATGAGGTCGTTCTTAGAGCAGGCACATTAAAATGCAAAACAGGAGACAATGAGATAAAGCAGCTAGTTACAGGTTTCTTAATTCCAGATTTTTAAAAGCCCATGAAGTAGCTTTAGGAAGAGAACTGGGTTAAACCTAGTGGAAGGCTTGGCTGGGGGGCAGCTTCCTCAAGCTCAGGAGTCTGAATGAACGACTGATAAAGGGTAGAAAAGAGGGGCAGGGGAGGAATATCAGGGACCCCAAGAGACACAGGTGAGGGCATTTCTTAGCTAGGAGGTTGAATCCTCCTCTAAGGGACGCCGTTCTGCACCTGCATACCCTGGATTTGAAGGGTCAGATCCTGACACGCGTACACCAGCAGCACAGGGTCCTGGGACGGGAGAGAGGAGGCTGGGAGAGCAGGGTCGCCTCGGTGCCCAGCCTTGCATATCTCTGTCTCGGACCGATGCTGCTCATGGCAGAGCCAGCAGCCAAACCCTCACACCCCGCGTCTCCCTATGATGCTGCAGCCTCAGACCGCTGATCCTCACTGTTAGAGAGGTTTAACACAAGCCATAGCACAGAGACGCTAAAAAACCCTATATATCTACATCGGCGCGGCTGGAGTAGTGGAGGACATCAAGCTCTGCCTCCCCGGAGAAGGACGTCAGAGCATCAGCATCCTCCCGCCCGTATGTGCTACGGATGGTGGGTGAATTTGAGCTCCGGGGCAGGCCTGCATTCAGCTGACAGCGTAGCTGCAGCCTCGGAGGCCTTTCTGGACTCCGTGCGGCCACGCTCAGAGGCAGAAAGGTGGTTTTGTTTCTCTTTTCAGAGCTCCATCCCCATTGAATAACAGCTATGTTTTTTCCCATACGTCTGCCTGCCTGTGCTCCCGCAGCCCTGTAGGTGACACTGTAAAATTCAGGGTCACTTTGAGGAGGTGACATTTCGGATACCGGTGCCAAAAAGATCATGAAAGGAAAATTGAAAGAAGAATGAATGAGAGGAAATGGAGAGAGGGGGAAAAAATAAGAAAGAGCCATTATTTAACCAGACCTGGCCAAGGGTAAAGGTTTTAATTCTTTCCAAGTGCCATATGTGGTTGCCTGTGGGGGAAAGGCAAAGCCATATTCATCTGACTGAACCAATAATTCATATCTGTTTCAGAAGCTGACTTTGGTGGATTGTAGATCTACAGCTGTTCCTAGTCTAGGTCCAGACTTTCCCGGTGGGAATCACTGTAGCAACACGTCTGACTTATAGGATTCATATGGAGGGGGATAGGAGACCCAGAACTGTAAATTTAAACCGTGTGTACATTACTTCTATGTATTCAATTCAAAAGCATTTAGGGCTTCTCAAAACAGTCCTTTCACTACAGGAAAACTCCCCCACGCTCACAATTTAAAGGAAACAGATCTTTCATGTTTACCCTTCCTGTTTCTTGTAGGAGGTCTTGAAATAAAGGTAAGAATGCAAAGCCGTTTTATATTTTTCCAATAAAATTCAGAGCAGTTGCCCCAGTGCAGAGTGCACAGAGTGTATGTGTGTACATGCGCGTGCGTAGGGGGATGGTAGATGTGTTACATGCTGCTGGGGAAAAATCACAATGTAGTGATTAAAAAAAAGAAGGCTCGAGAAAACTTTGACTTCCCTCATTTTGCTAAACACACTTTCAAGACTCTATTTCTTCTCAAACTTGTTTTCCGACACACACATCCCTCGCAGTTTACATATAATCCAAGAGCGACAAGAGCATTCGTTAAGGACTCCGTTCATTACAGTCTATAGAGCTCTAATCTCTCTTGCCAGCTTAAGCTCTGGCATATTCTTTTACCTGGATTGTTTAAGAAAGACCCACGTTTCTCTCTGGGGATTCTCAGAAGACCATCAGAGCCTACGTAACCAGAGACCAGGCCTCTGCCACTCATTGCTTCTCGGTAGACTGACCCGGGCCCAGGGAGGCACCAGCCCAAACACAGAGACAGGGGAAACAGATCCTCATTGCAAACCCCATCAAGCTGACTGTCCTCAGGCCAGCTCAGAAAATTTTGAGAAGGACCACTGCACTAAGGAAGAGCACGTTTCCCTCCCCGTGTTCGCAGCTGAAACCATGGCAGAGCCCTACGATCCCTAACTATAGACACCACCGCCCGTAGAGCAAAAACAGTTCTGCCAAGGGGCCCAAAGTTTGGCTTAAAACTGTCTTCTGGAGCTATTTTCCTCTCTCTGTTGATTACAGCAGCAAACTAGGCAGCTCACAGCTACTGTAGCAGCCTGAATTAGGCAGCATGGATAGAGTATTCCAGTGCCTGGTGTGAACACCCATTCAGCCGTGCTGCGCACGGTTACACAGCAGCTGTGCTTGCTCCTAGGGATGGTGGCTTTTCTCCTTGCCGACATGAGCAAACAATTCCCCCATCTCCTTCCTTCAAATGGGTGCTGGGAGGATAACTGCTTTCATTTCATTTTCTACAACAGACTCAGGGATCCTGCGTTGAGAGGTGCAGGAGGAGAGCCGATGTTATTGCTGTTAGCAGCAGTACACAAGTAGTGGGTTGCCCTGTACTGCTGTGTATATTGTGCATTTCATCTCTTTTTTGTTTGCTTTATGTCTTTTTGCTTGTTTCATGTATTATGTATGATTGCCATGTTAGGCCTCATTTCTCGCTATACCAAGCAAAATAAAGAATTTTGAACTCTGAGTTAATATGTGCTCTGTGTGTTAGAAACTAATCACTGTTCACCAGGCCAGATTCTCAACATGAAAGAAATCTCCCCAGACCAGGGATGCCTTGTTCCTTTTACACCCGTGGAGGCTTCAGCCTGTCTGCTCATTCACTCTTGCCCTTCCTCTTGCTGAATCATCCTGCTTGCGGGCTTTTCTCCGCTTCACTATGTACCAAATAAACATAAGATTAAAAAGCATGCAGACAATTCCACAGATTTCACAACACAAATCTGAAGTTGGACACCTTGCGCACTGCAGAACACCAGAGAAATTATTTAGTAGTGTCCTCCTCCTCCTAACACATGAGCTGGTAGGACTGCTTTTCCCACCACGCTCTGAAGCACAGAGGCTGGCCAGAGGTAGGACCAGTTAGTAACTGGGAGCAAACTGCAGCATTAAGGGCGGACTCTCAACTGCTCTTGCAGAGGGCTTTGCTCGTGCCTTTAGCAAGGCTGCACTTGGAGGCAGGAGTCATTTTCCCGGCAGATGATAAGATGCAACAGGCACTTCCAGCAAAGCAAAAGGTAAGGACCGAGATCATCACAGCACGAGCAAGAGAGAGAGATGCTAGATGGCCAGGGCTGCTGTGTGCCTTGCGATAAGGATTCCCAGGCTGAGCTCACCATGGAGGTTAAAAATTAAATAAATGTCGCGGGGAGGCTGAGAAAAATCAGCCAGAAAGTTATATTTACAGCACTGTTCAGACAGGTAGGAGAGGAGCAAGACAGTAACTGTCAAGGGTGAGGTTAATGTTGGGGGAGCTTTTAAACCCAAAGGTAACTGCATTGCAGTTTTGATCCAGATGTCAAATCTCTGTTTCCTGTAATATTGGTTGCCTGCAGTCTTTGGCCTAGAGAAGTATGGGGCTTACTGGAAACCATATGACAGCACTGTTGTACTCCTGGAACCAAATGTTTAAAAATGTAACATATCAGGGATGATTCAGACACATTTTAACAGAAACGTGGAACTTCTATAGCCGCAACATACTCATTATCAGCCCAAAGCTTCACTTTGGCTGAGTGGTACTAACTTCAGCAATGCGAAGGAACACCTGGGCACGCAGGACTTGGAAGGATCTATAAGATTTTAGCTGCAACCGTCCTAGCTATGGATGAACATTTTCTTTTACTGATCTTAGGCCCTCCCCTTGAAAATATCAATTACGGGTATCAGGGCTGTTGCTTAATACTAATAACTTTTCCTTTGCATCTCATCAAGGGCAAGGGGGGTGTCAGCGGGACTGCTCAGATGCTTGGACTTAGATGAGTGTTGGGACTCTCCCTTGACCCTCAGCAGAGCCAAAATCTGATGGTACTGTTGGCCCGGGAGGGGAAGGGCGGATGATGGTAGAGAAAGGGGGGAAATAATTTTAACTACGTTTTTGGCCCAGCACTCCTCCAAGAGATATTTCCCATTACATTTTATAAAAGAGGTTTTCATCGAGAGTACAGTCATTTAAAGTCCTGTTTTTCAAAGCCTTTCTCACCCTTTATCTGTAAACTGAAGCCAACAGGAGGCATCACGTTGCGCTGCGTGATAGATGGGACGAGGAATGGCAAGTCATGGCGATTACTAGATCAGTGCTGGCCCATTCCGAAGGAGGTAGCGCTCTGCAAGAGTAGGGGTTTGCTGTGTGTTGTTGGAAGACTGGATGAAGAAAAACTAAAACAAGTCAGAGCTGTTAACAGTAGTTCTTAGCACCAACGTCAAGTTGCAGGCTTTGGTGGGCCACGGACACTGAACAGCACCTTTGTCCCCACACGAGGTTACTGCAATTGGCTCTGTTTCAAACAGTGATACCCAGACATTAAGGGAGGTATTTTCTCATCTACTTTGGCTCCTGTATCTTGGCTGACCACAAGACAATTTCCTAAGATCTAATCATCCATCTCTCGCATGATGCAGCAAAGAAGGGCGCCAGAGGTACGAGCTAAAGAAGGCTCTAACACCACTATGGGCAACAGCTACTATTTTGCACCACTCTGAAGGCATATTTGAGAATATGTGCCCATCTCAGGAATAACAAGCAATGCTACGTGGGCCAACATCCTCTTTCCCACTACCTGCCTTTCAGCTTGGAGTCTGGTAGGGCTGGGTTTCAGTCGAAGCACTCACACTGGTGGATTACGTGTGGCTTACACATTGCCTGAGGCATGAACAGGGAACCACCCATCAAAACATTCAGACAGTGCCCCGCTTTCTGGATAGAAACCCTCAACAGCTTCCCGTAGATATATCTTTCCATCTTTCCCTCTCTGTTTTTCTGAGTTCAGCATTATCTTTGCTAAATATATTCTAGCAATATTTTATTTGTTTGGGGTCTAGAGCTTGGAGACCTCCAAGGGTCTGCTCCTTTTTTAGCAGTTTTACAAATAAAACCCCGACAGAGAGCTAGGAAAACATGTTTATGTTCTTCATATGGGAGGTGATTTCCTTCAGATCCTGGGCTGTGCATACGCTCTCCATCATACAGATCACAGGGGGATTTTCTCCGAGTATCTCAACAATTACAGCTGGTGTCAGCCCTCCGTGTGGGAACTCTGAGTGGCTTGTGAAAATAGGGAGCAATGCGGTGAATTCAGTGAGACAACAGTTGTACCACCTCGGATAGGAAAGGTGTCCAGATGTGCACCCTCCACTAAAGACACCTCCCTGAGCTCCTCGGAATGTGAATGTCACAGGAGTGAATTCCCTCTCTGCGGTGCTGCGCTTGCTGAGACTTGCAAGTGCCGGGTTCACGTACTCATCAGCAGCAATCCTGGATAGCCTACATGTTTCCACCTTGGCATCACGCCGGCACCGCCCATGCCTTGCTATGCAAGTCCCCTGGAGATTGGTGGCTGAGAAGTGCTAAATAATATTTCTGTGGAGTAGGGATTCAAATCACATCACACAACATCGCATGTTGAACCCAGTGAGGGACCCTCTGAGGTCCTCACGTGGAGTTTCAGACTGGTCCCGCTGGACACTGCGCGTATTGGACCCATAAAGGACCAGCCCAGACTGCACTCCTGGGTAGCTGGCCTCCAGTGCGGGCAGCTCACACCCAGGCTGGGCCAGCACTGCATTAATAGCACCTGCTTTCTGGTTTGTAGGGACCCCCTCCTCACTTCTCCCAGGTCTGCTGCCCAAAAAGGATGCTGCAGAGCACAGCACAGGACCTGGCCCAGAGCACCTACAGTCCGCTAGGAACCGTGCCACAAATTTAGAACAGGGTATTAAATGGTTGGCTTTCCTTCGCTGGGCTCAGCTATTCCCCACCCCCCTCCAGGACTGGCCCTGGAAGTGGTTTTTGCCTTTTCTCAGGTGATGGGGGAGGGATCCGGTGGTGGACCCAGAGGCCCCAAACCCTTCGCTGACTTTGCTGCCTGAAGCACAGACCTCTTGGAAAACACAGATGAAAGGGAAGCTGGGGGAGGGCTCCAGACTGGGAGAAACAACCCTCGTGGCAGGTCCTTTGGCAGGGGTCAGGCTGCAGGAGACAGAGGAGATATATTAAAAGGGGAAACTGGAGGAATCTAAATAATCAGACTCCCCACCGGATAATGCCTTGACAAGAGGAGACGCTGCGAGAGCCAACGAAAACTGACTCGCACAGAGGGGCAGAACAGTAAAACGCCTGCTCCGAGGGGATAGGGCTGGCGATGGAGCGGGAGACCTGGGAGGCAAGGGGGAAGGGCTGAAATCTGGAAGGAAATTAAATAATAGCCTGAAACTCCCAGGTGAGGAACAATGGAATTAAAAACAGAAAGGCCCCCAAGAGATAAACAAATCACGAGTGGGAGGCGAAGTGCAGAGAACAAGACCCAGAGGCTGAAGGGCAGCCCACAACAGTGGCCAAATTCTGCACCCCTTCCCCGTACTGCAATCACCCCCGGGCACGCCGCGCGGAGCTGGGGCACGGTCCTGCCGGACACCCAGCAACAGCAAGAGTGATGGTAGGTGCCTGCCCTGAAAGTCCTTATAATCTGAACCGGCAAAGCCACATGAAAAATACCAGTTGTCCCCATTTTACAGTTGCAGAGCCGAGGCAGAGAGAGATTAAACCGCATTCTAGTACACTGTAAGGCTCCTTCATCCTATGGCATTCTTCTAAAACAGCTTTTAAGAAGGTATAAAATGTCCCTTCATGCTGCTTTCACTGGGCGCTCAGAGACACAAGCCAGCGTCCCTGTTATCATGGTTATTTCATGCGCCTCAGTTGAGTCGCAGCAACAGTTAAGCCATAAATATGGAAGTGGTGCATACGAGTCCCGAGTAAAAGTGTAAATGCGGTTTTTGTGCACAGACCTGTGGGGAGTTTGCAGCAAGATAAGGAATTAAATCTATGCTTGGGAATCCCAGGAAAGAGCCCTGGACGTGCAGGCCATTCAAAAGGCATATTTCATGGAATATCCATTAGGAAACAAGTCGGGAAACAGAGATCGGTGGAACAGCTTAGATAAACTTCTGACATAGGTGTTACAAACTGATGGAGCTACGCTGTCTGCAACAGATGTGTTTTGATTGAGGACATGGTCCTTAGGGGGTAGGAAATTATTGACTTGGAACCAAACCACAGATTTTTTGGCAATTTTGTTGTGTTTAAAAAATTCATGGACAAGCCCTGAAAGCACTTTACCAATAAGCATTAATATTCCCCGAGGAGAAACTGAGGCTTAGGGAGTGGGAGTTACTGCACCACAAAATGACACAATGCAAGAACAAGACAAAGAACCCAAATAGCTCCCAGCGTTTCCTTGTTCTTGGTATCCACAATATCCACACAGCGCCCCACTGGACTCTACCCGAGGAACCTCACTGTGTTAATACCGAACCCGCTTTGACAACTGCCCTACGAACAGCATAAATCACCGGGGCTTCCTGCCCGACATTCTTCAGAAAGCGGAGATGCAGATCTGAGTTTTTTACTTCAGCTGCTCCCTAATATTTGATCGTCTTTCTTCCTGAAAGGGAGCAGTGCTTTCTGCAAACCCCTACATTCTTCTAACGCTAGTCCAGTTTGTGTTCAAAAGCTTTTTCTATTTCCTTTTCCAGTGCCACATGCTGCTGTGTCAACATAATACAGGGTCTTCCTAAACAAAGGAATGTGTGTCTAGAAAACGTCCACGGAGAATGATAGCCAGAACCCTGCCAGCAGAAGAAAAGGAGGTCCCACACTCCTTTTTACAGCGCAGCTTAAACAGGGAGAGTAGCACAGGGAGACCGAGCAATTCACGTGTCCCCTGTGAAGTAGGTAGCATCAGTGCACAACACCAGGTAACCGTGGCCAAAACCATAGCACATTAAGCTACAGGATCCCATGGGCATTCGCTGCTTAAAGCCATCCTTTCCTCTCTGGATCAAGGTGAAACAGTAGGTATCATTTACAGCTGCTGATATGTCTCAGAAACAGGACTGATGCCTGACTGCGCATCTGGGAATGCCTGAGACCCTGGAGGTGCTTCCACGGGGGAGCCTACGGGTTATCTCTGTGATGTGCAGCACTGCAATACGCATAGGGGAGTTAACTTTTCTTCCCTCTCTCTACTCATCAGAAATAAATGAGTAGATCAAGGTGTGCATGGCACTAGTAGGAAGGGTTGGCATTCGTACCATGCTCATCAACCACAGCGATAATGAACCACTCTTGAGTCAAGAGACCCCATTCCAGTCCCAGCTCCACTACCAACTTGCCATTTCATCTTGGCCAAGTCATTTCCTCTGTCTTGTTGACTTAACTCAAGCTGGTTATGAGGTTGCAGCCAAAAAGGTTTCCATCAGAAAATATGGTTCAGAGGGGAACATATGACTTGCAGCTGAGCTCTATTGGGGTGTGAGACCATTGGATTGCACAGTGGCACGCCAGACCTCATCATTACCGCATAGGAGATATTACAAGGACTGCCAAGGAACTGCGGGAACCATATGCATCTGTTTAACATGGTGGTAGCACTAGAAGGAAGCTTGGGAATTATCAAGCCTTGTTGCAAGAGATACTGCCCTCAAAAGCTCAGGCGGAAGTGCAAAAATGACCCATTGTGAGCCAAGACGGAGTTTTTTTCCCAGGTGCAGAGTAGGTGCCCTGTGGCACACTGTAAAGGAAATGCGAAGTCAAAGTCAGCATCACTGGTAACTGGATAAGCTCTGTCTTTTATGCCTTGCCTATCACTAGGAGATCTAAGCCGAGCAGAAAGGAGAGGATGTGCCTTTTACCCAGAAGCACAGCCAGCATTCTTTCCCTCTGGGTTTTTCCAGTTTCTAGAGTCCTTTTCACTTTTTATTTAGGTCCAGCATGATTTTTTGAATGACATATAGGACCTCTGTAGTCCTTGAACCTTAGCACTATTTGCCTCTGTCATGACAGCAAGGGAAGCCTTTCTATCCTGTTCAGATACACCAGGCTTTCCTTCTGAGGACTTGGCCACTTCATTTAGAAGAAATCCTAAATATTTGTTTTAATTGCAAAATGGGTTCTCATAAACCAGCAGGCCTGTGTGCTATCAGGCTTTGGATTGCATCAACCCTGGCATGTGGGCTCGTAAGGCAGATGGTCAGGGAAAAGCACCTTGGCACAGCCTTCACTGGCATCTTTTAGACAAAGGGCTGCACCAGGGACTTTGCTGCCATCGCAGCGCAGAGTATTTTATCTTTCATCGCAGATTTTAAAATGCTGGATCCAGCAGGGTGCTAAGCTTCTGTCAGTCTCTGTCAGCCCTTCACTCCCTATGTCTTTCTCCCCACAGTCTGGCTGGTGGGGGAGTGAGGTCTCTTGGCAAAAGCCGGAGCTGCGGTTCTGTTTTCCAAGCCGCCTGCATGGCCGTAGGCAAAGCACCGTCTCTGTCTGCACCCTCCACCCTTCTCCTGTCTCCCTTTCCTAGAGGTTCTGACTGGCTCCATCTAGAGAGTGGCCAAGCCCACCCCTTAAAGCGTAAGATTTTCACAAGTGCTTAGCTCTGGCTGAACCAGATCCCAAAGTCAGCATCTCTAAAGACTGCCATCCCAGTCAGCTGAGGTGTTTCCTCGGTGGACAGTGACACCCTTCATCAGTCGGGCAGCTCTGCTCCTTTGGTGAAAGAGAATGTGCATCCAGTAATCACAGATGTTTTCCTCTCCCTTTAAACTAGCAGAAAGGAGCTTCTGCTGTTTTGCGTGTGCAGCAGTGGTCTCCCATGGAGACAGAGGAACCCAGAAAAGGGTTTTACTTACCAGCTGGGTGAGAAACACTGATGAAGACTGACCTTCTGCATTGCACGGGCTGGACAACCCGCGCATGCGTTTGCAGATGAAAACGTTGTCTCTATTTAAAGTCTTTGAGGGACGAGGGCCGTACAGTTACGCAGAGAAGAAAGTAGATTCCTATGGGTGCAAATGATATTGCTCCTTGTCTTTCCTAATAGCTGTTCAGATAACCTCAATCTAAAATGACATGAGAAACCTTTTTATGCCGCCTTATGTCCAGCATGGCCAATTTAGCCCATTTTAGAACATCCAGCACAGGCAACGTCACAAACACAGGCTGTTAAAATGCTAGCTGTTGAAGTATTAATTTATCCCGGCACATTAAGTCCACAGATCTTTCTGCCAATTATTTTAGATAATTGTAACTATCACCACAAACAGTTTGAGATGTACAGGATCTGCAATTATCTGTATTTCCCCCCCACTGTAAACGAAAGGGATAAGAAGTAAAACCGTCAGGGAACAACTTAAAGCTTCTATTTGCTGGAGGAAACATCTGAACAATTTCTCTCACGGCTTCAAAAGATTGATTACCTGAGGAAAAAGGGGATGGACGGTGACAAATTTACTTGCAAACAGACAGAAAAACGGTCCCTAAAAACTGGAGAAAATGCTGACAGAGAAAATTTGAAGAATGAAGAAGGAGGAAATCGGGGGAACATGAATAACTCTAGAAATAATGGAGTGAAGAACAAGCCTACCCGGGGAAACCCAGGTGTTTATTGTATTATGAAACAGCAGAGATGTGTCCTTTGCTTACATCGGTTCCCGCCAGCAAGCTTGGACAAGAAAAGTCACCTTAGAAGGGACAGGGAATGGCTAGATAGAAAAGAACCACCTCTCTGTCCCCAAAACTCCTTTCCAGCCCTGTCAAGGCAGCGACACAGCCAGCACAGCCAGCCGGTCAGAAGCAGGGGCAGAAGGCGGACGGCTCGCCGGGTGCGTGAGGAGCTGGGGCGGCTGTGGCTGTCGCAGCAGCCCGCAGACAAGGCTAGCTGCCGCCGACCCGCCCGCTCCCCGCCGGGGCTCCCTCCGGGGCTCCCTCCGGCACCCCGGCGCAGAAACCCCGCCGAGCGGCGGCACGGGGCACGGCCAGGTCTACCCCGCGCCACGGCACGCGCGCCCACCCGAG
>Ga0181612_181062_pt1 | contig 12532 bp, 4 predicted proteins | sample HoacroProtozoa21_FD_119630 | JGI IMG/M metagenome (GOLD analysis project Ga0181612, IMG submission 119630) | Hoatzin crop microbial communities from Cojedes, Venezuel. Combined Assembly of Gp0051906, Gp0051904, Gp0051908 | reverse complement strand
GACCCTGCTTGGGCAGGGGGGTTGGACTAGATGACCCACAGAGGTCCCTTCCAACCCCGACCATTCTGTGATTCTGTGACCTTGCCTTTCCTGGCAGCCGAGAGGAAGGAAAAGCAGCGAAGGGGTTGCAGAAACGCACGGGGTCACCGTTCCCAACACTGAAGCAAAGAGCAGCAAAAAATCTGCTCTTGCGCATGTGACCTTGCTCGCAATGATGGGTACTACCCAGGTGGCTAAAAAAAAATCATTTCGCTGTCCACTAGCAATAAAGGGTCTCCCCATAGTTTTCTTTAAGTGCTTTTTCAGCTGTATTCAATAGATCCTAGCTTGGGGACTCAGCCCTCTGCTTAGAGCCCTTCTGCGTGCTGTCGCCGTCGCTCTGGGTGCAACGCAGAAACTATTTCAGGGACAGTAAATTCCGCCTGCAGTCAGCCCTCTGTCGTGCCACGGCACCAGCCTTGCTAAAAGCAATTTATTTTTTTTAAATTCCTTTTAATGCAGGAGCCCTTCGAGCAGGAGGATGAGGGTTCAGACCCAGTTTCTTCAGAGCGGGCAGATTTGTGCCCTGACTGGAGGAGTTTGGTTATAATCGGGTGAGTTAAAGGTAGGTGGGAATGGAAACGGGAGAGCTGCGAATGCGTTGCCTGGCCGTGATGAATGCGTGGGAGAAGGAAGGATGAGAGCCTGGATTAAATCTCAGTTCCCCAAATTAGAAGCAAGATCACCCAAGGATCCCTCCATCATCCCCAGGGAGAGGTGGGTGTCCCCGACTGTTCTTAGGGTCCATGGGAAGACCCAGTCAAGCTCGAGGCCAGAGATGGGGAGGTGTAAGGTGGGTGTCCAGCATCTGGGACTGATGACCCCGAAGGAGCCTCCCAGCCCGACGTTCTTATTTAAAATCCCAGGAAAGGAGTTTCATCTGTAATTTTTGAGAATTACATTCTGTAATTCTCAAAAAAAGAACATTTGGAAATAACGTCCTGAATCTGCAACGTCCATTGGAGCAGGGACATTTCTCAACGCTGGCAGGTCTGCTCAGAAACAGGACCAGGAGGATTGAGCAATCTCCTGTGAAAGTTCCTGACCTTACAAGGCTAGCGCAAAACAAAACTCCCCCCCATAAACGGGCTAAATCATAAAGATAATGGACTCCATAGGTCGCAGGGAAAAATATGTGTTTTTAGAAGTGGTTAGAGGGTAATTAGATGGTAAGAGGATGAGGATATTCCAGTCTCAGAAAGCTGATACTGGTTCTCCTTGATGAGGAAGAACTTCTTCCCTCTGAGGGTGACGGAGCCCTGGAACAGGCTGCCCAGGGGGGTTGTGGAGTCTCCTTCTGTGGAGATGTTCAAGATGCGCTTGGACGCGGTCCTGTGAAGGCTGCTGTAGGTGCCCCTGCTTTGACAGGGGGGCTGGACTAGATGACCCACAGAGGTTTCTTCCAACCCCGAACATTCTGTCGTTCTGTGTTAATATAAAGTTAGCATTTGCCTTTAGTACAGCTTTGCAATATGGATCTAGCAGTCTCAAAACATAATGTTCATTTATCACAGATATGTATGTGATAATTCCTGGAAGATTACGAGTTCTGTAATTTGAATTTTAACCTAAGTGAACAAAGCTCCACTGTGGTTAGTGACTACTTTTTTTTCCTCTCGTTTTTAAGAAAGCGCAACTTCTTGTAACTATGAGAAAAGAAAATGGAGCAATCTAATACAAATTATAGTCTGTAAATACACATGCAAACTCTATAGATTTTATTTGCTTATGATGAATTCAGGTATAACAAATGCATGTTTTGTTGGTGTCTGTAAGGTCTCAATACCATTTTTCACTAAAGGTTTAACCTGCCTTTAGGTATTTGGCAGAAAACTTCTGATAAGTGCTATTTTCAGCTTTCAGTAATGAGCTATTTTTTGGCATGTTTGATGAAATGTCATTTATAAAAAGAACCCCTTAGATTACTTTTCATTTTTCTTGAAGTTCACTATTAGTTTATGTAGGATTAGTGGCACACATAAGGAGGAGGTCTTTGCATGAGGAACACAGAGCCTGTACTGCTGCGTGAGTATTTCTGTATTAAAGACAAACAGAAAAACTAAACCCTCTAACCTCTACTTACATTGATTACTGCAAGAAAAGGAAAAGAAAAAATGTCTTTTACATCCTAGGGGTGGTGTTTCATTGGTTGCTGGCTGCAGGCACGAGGTGCACTGCCTTTGATGAGTTAATGGCTTCTGCGCTTACCAAATATTGAAACTTCTGTCATCTGTGTTTTCTGCCCAGTTTCTTTCTGTGATTATTGCTGAAAACATGGCCTTTTTTAATGTTACATTTTTCCGTCAGTGGTGACTTTGCAATATACCTCTATCAAAGGATATTTCACGATCTCCTGTGTGTCTTTCATATACTGGCATGCCCCCTGTTGATCTGATTATCTTGCAACAACTTCATGGCAGTCTGTAAAATCATTCATTATCAAGAAGGCATTCTGTTATGTTTGGCAGCACATTAGGCATGTGATCAGGTTTAGCTTGCACATTGCTGACCTTTTCTGTTATGAGTACCAGAGTTTCCCTAATTGCATTTCTGCAATCCCAGTGTTAGAACTAGAGAAGGTAAATGTCAGGTGCTTACGAGGTTTCTGAAACAAAGAGAGTAGTGTGACAGAGTATGTGATGATGTTTATTGCTTAACAACTTACCGCGTTTCAGAGTTCTTAAGTTTATTTTAAGTACAGAAGAGAATGACACAATTATTTTATCAAGTGTAGGACAGTGAGTTGTATAGATCAATTTAAGCAGTTTCTTAGCCCTTCTTTAACTCATTACATTAACAAATGGCTCTAGTGAAATATAATCCTCACAAAATTGTGCAATATTCTCTCTCTCTTTCTCTCTCTCTTTCTCTCTGGGAGCTAGCAAACCTACTTTTTATCATTTTCTGAGATGCATTCTTGCATTTAATAAAGGATTTTTTTCTATATCTTCCTAAACATATCTGGGAGCATCCTTTGATTTCTCATCCCTTCCTCTGTGCCTAAGGTGTTAATGTCATTTTTTTGTCGTGCTCCTTTCTTAGAGCAGATTTATTGCATAAGTATGGCTTCTTACCTTGAATGTTAGGTTTCTAACACAAGTACATGCCAGATTTAACATAAGGGAAGGTATGTTCACAAAGATGGGGGAGGGGAGAGGGGAGGAATCTGCAAGAGGAGACAATCTCTTCACAAGAGATTCTTTTTAATCGCAGGTCAAGGAAGTAAGGTCTAGGAAAAGTGACCTACCAGATCTGTAAGGAGTAAGGCCAAAGCGCTAGTAGTCACTGCCTTAATGGAGCCTCTGGAAGTCCAGCTCCACAGCTGGTAAGCAACTAGTAGTTTTCTAGGAAACTCTCAAGCCCAGAGGAGTTGCAGTGATGGAGAGAAAGAATGATAATCCCATGCCCAAGTTTAGAGAGACACTATGGCTGATTCAGTTTATCCAGGTGAGCCTTAGTGAGAAGGCAGAGAACATCAATGGAAGGTATCCTCTGCAGTGGCAGGGAGGTGTAACCTGATTCACAGTTTTTCTTTTCTTATCCATACTGTGATTTCCTTTACATTTTTTTTCCTTTTTTCACTTCTACTTCAAGAGATTTTCTGTCTTTCTGGTTATTAAGGTTGTAGAAGTATCATCTGGCTTGTATTCTTTTTTCCCCCTATTATATCCCCCTCTCAGTGGGACTCAGTCTGCTAAATGTCTCAGTTTCTGAAGTTATCTTCCTAACTCAGAGGAGATTTAGAGAGCTTTAGTGTAGAGAGAAGCTTGCCTAAAAACGGAAGGTATAGTTTGTCATAATTAGAGAGTAAGGGTAGGCAAAGTATTTATACACATCAATTATACAAACCAAGCAAAGAGTGTCTCATGCCTTTAACTGCCCCAAGCTAGACATAAAATTACACAGAAAAGTAGCATTTTTTCCACTGTAGATGGTGGTGAGGTAATACTCTCTTGATGTTAAGTGATGGCAGTGGAAGTAAATAATGCTGTAAACAGATAAATGGCTATCTGCCTAATGTAATTAGTATCTGATAACATAAAAAGTCTTTTTAGATTTGTAGTATAATTAAAGAAATCAAACTGCAGAGAAACTGAATATATTTGAGTCAGGTAAAAGGCAAGGGCTAGTAGATATGCTCATGCTGCTTTGCTGAATCAATACAGCTGCTACTTTCATTTTTCTTAACTTTTATTATTAATAATAAATGTCAAGAAAACACTTCGTGAAGCAGGAAGGTGGGCACAAAGTCAGAGTTTAGAAGCAGCAGTACAAAGGCATGACATGCAGTTTGCTCAAACATTTGTCTCATGCAGTAACAAAGGCACAAGCTTTAATGCCTGTAGCTGTTGTCATTTCTGTATTCTAATTGGCAAACTTAGTGCTTTAGAAGTGCACATTCTGGCTAGATATATTACACCCTTCCTTTGGTAATGGGCCCCAGGCAGTTTTCAGTCTCTTCCAATTTATTAAGAATTTTTGTTTACCTTTGTCCGAATGCTAGTCATTAATCATCAGCAAACAGAGCTAGCTGTCAAACTCATGATTCTCCACCCAAAATCCATAGATTCTGCTTGCAAAGCTTAGGTAATAACCGCATTGATTTAGCTGGAGTTGAGAAAGGGGGTGGTCCATCATAATCAAACTGAAGACACAGCTGTTATACGTACCAGTAGTTCATAACCTCTGGACATCACTGCTGAAGACTTCCTTCAACATCACTTTGGGTGGGTGACAGAAGTCCACATCATTATGAAATCGTCTTAATGGAAACGACAGCATTTGATAATTTGCAGTTCTATTTGAAATAAAGTACCTTGGTAAAATACCCTGACTTGCTAATCTAAAGATACACATTCAATTAATTACAATATTCACAGCTATAATGTGTCATGTATCAATTATCTGTCAAAGCAATATGGAAATTAACATGAAACTGCAGCTGTGAATGGTCAAGGCAGTTCTTACTGCCACAATTATACATACAGTAGAAAGCGATTGAGCTAGTAGCTCAGTATCTCAGGAGAATAAAATGTGACATATCATATTCCCTTGACTTCAGCCTCTCATTATTTTGTATTTTTTTCTCGGGCAAGCTATGTTTTGCAAATAAAGGCAACTGAAAGGCCGAGCTACATCCTAGTTAATGTTTTGAAATGTACTTTCAAATAGAAGATCTCTTACAGTGTGTAAGACCAAAGGTCCCACTGCACCTTTCCTTTGGACTGTAATGTATTTCTCTTACACCTTCTTGTCCAGTCTCGTTTCAAAACATTTATCATCTTAGCTTTCACAATAACCTTTGGCAACAAGTTTCTGAACTGAATTATGTTCTTTGAAGGAAAAGTATTCTCTTTTGTTTGTTTAAGCCTGCTGTTTGATCACTTCCCATCTTCCCAATCTATTTTGCCTCTTTGGCTGTTTGTGCTGTAAGTATGTGGTTAAAATCACTTCTATTTTTATCCTACTTCCCTTCAAAAAATTCTAAAGTATTTCCACCTTGCTCTCAATTCCTCACTAATTATGATCTTAGACTCTACATTTCCTGATTTCCTGTCCCTTGTATCCGCTTTTCTTCTTTCATGGTCGCTTTTTCAACTTTTTCTTCAGTTTTGATCTAGTAGTAAATCTCTGTGATTGACTGTTCTCCATATTTGGAACAGCACTATGCCAGATTTACACCAGACACCTGAGTTTATTACCTCCTGCCTCCAAATACACTTCTAGAGGTCCACCTTCTGTGGCCACCCATAATTCCAGCACCATGAACTTTTACGTCTATACAAGTTTCTTTTTTAATTAGTAGAAGCTCTGTGGAATCCAAAACATCTTTGAAATGAAACAAATTCCATTACCCCTATCTCTTCTAGATTCCTTTATCTTTGACTGTTCATTTGCCCACTGTCACATTTTTATGATGTTTCATTTCCGTTGTGATGTTCTCTTATTGACCCCTCTCCTTCCTTTGTTTCTGTAACTCACTTGTGCACATCTCTCACTCTATGAAAGTAAAAACTGAGTAGAACAGTAGTTTGAAATGAAACTGAAGAGATGAGGCATACGAAGAATATGAAGCTCAGAAGACTGCTTAGTACTTCATTTGAAATTCTGTGCATGTGAATACCTATGATTTTTAGTTCTGAGATTTTTTTTTATATCTGTGTTTGAATTAAAAAAAGAAGGTGTCTCAGTTTTGAGTCCCTAAAATGGAGGTGAAAAATCTTTTCCATTCCCATCTTATATAAGGTAAAAATAACATTAAAAGTACACAAGACAACTCACAGACAGAGGAGCCTGATCTTTTAGCAGAAAAGTAAATAAATAAAAGAATGCTCTTGAAGACTTACTCCTCAAAAGCCTTCTTTCCCCCCAACACATCTGCTTTTTTCTTTTACTCTCTCCCTCTTCCCCGCTATGCATACATACATGCACGCACCTCCCCATCCACACACACACGCAAACAAAAACTAGTGAACAAACAGAGGTCTAGTAACTTATCCAGAAAGAGATTTTTTTTTTTTTTCATCTTTGTATTTTTTGAACTGCACAGCAGCTGGAAGGTTTTCTTGCAAAAGCTGAGGTGTGGAGAAATGAGGTTTCACTGTGGCAGGTCTGGAAAAGTAACTCATTATAACCCTGTGTTAAAGGTAGCGTTATAAACTCACACAGAACTTCGTTCAAGTGTTATTCTGCAAAGCATAGCCCTTCAAATTATGTTGAAATATTTTGATTTTGCGTATACATCAACAATCTAAGGTGACTTTAAGGTATTAAATCATTATCGTAAGATTAAAGTTAACTTCTCCAGGGGACTCTCGGTTACGCTAAAAGAGGTGGCCTAGACCTTAAAGCACAATGCAGATGAATGCTGCACAATCAGAAGAATTAAGAAATCATTGTGTAATATAGCTTTTATTATTGGACTAAAGAAGAATAATGTTTAGTTGACATTTTCAGGTATGAGAAGTCTGTCAAGAAACTTACGGTGGAATTCTTGGCTTAATTTTATGGATGAGTTGTCCAGCTCTTATCCCTGAACATTCACAAGGCAGCTACTTTGAAATTGCTTTTTGTTGATAAATACATGAATAGTGGGGTGTAAAGGTGAGCTGTCTGAACTGATATTTCTTCATTTATGGTGACTTTAGAAAAATAAGATACAATTTTTATTTTTTTTTCAAATAAGCTCAAAATTATTTTGGAAAGGTCAAGAAAACAACATTCCAAACAACAGTACCATTTTTGGGGAATTTGACAGTTCTACATTTTTACATTAAAATACTGGTTTTGATGAAAGAAAACTTTCAAAATAAAGTGATTTTGTTAGATAAAATACAGAAGCTTTAAATTAATTTTTTTTCCATACTGGAGTACTCATTAAAATTATTGAATTCAGAGTTCATTTGAATTAAATCCGCATTTGTCCTAGTTTTACTTTCTTTTTTTTCCCCTCCTGGTGGATGCAGCAAATCTCTCTCCCGGTCCAACCTTTAACAACATATTTGAACACTTATATCTCATTTATTTGAATAGAAGTTGTACTTATTCTAAAAACCTCTAGTTTTGGACAGTGTCTTTAATAATGCACAGCACTTCAAAATATTTAATTTTCTCCCTATAATAATATAATCTAAGTGGCTAATGTGCAACTTCTTGATTTGGCTTCCCTATGTGATTTCTGAAAAGACTGCGTGTTAGTTTTGAATAGTTTTGTATATGGGTAGAGCATCTACAGTAAAACACTTCTTGAACTAGATATACTAGATACATTGCAGTTACTCTTTTGAAAATAACTGTTTTAACTGATCTTAAGTGACATATATTTCTAAAATACTGCTGATGATTTTATTATCACTGATTTGCTGTAGTAGCACTGCTTGCTCTCTATTATTTCCGAACTTCAGACTTTGCTGTTGCTTATACCTCTAACTTTCTTGAACTTTGCTTCAATCGAGCTTTTTTGTTTGAGGAGTAAGAATGTAAAATTACCATGTCTCTGAACTTCATATGCAACCTTCATGGAGAAAATATAATTGTTAACAGAATAATTTCACCGGAGACTGATGGCAAAGTTATAGCCTAACAGTTGCTAATGATCTTCTGTTTCCATCTAGATAATTAATTATTCACGAAACTCAAACCATAAAGAAATATTAAAGTAGCATAGTACTTTTCTAAATTGAATTCTTCACTGCACTATTAGGTGGTATGTGGAATGCAGATAAGTCCTATCTCTGTCTTTCTCATGTGATGCTTCTGTAACTTACCTTTCTTTTGAGAATAGGTTGCTCAGTTTTACACTCAATTCAAGGGAGGAGAATGATGTGCTATGTAGTGATATTGCTTAAAATGTCAACTGGTGATGCTAGCCAGGTGATACATCAGTACCATGTTTGGTTCCAAGTGCGATTACGAACCTTGGAAAGGTAACACAAATCATTGGTTCTAAGCAAATGGAGATAGATATGAACACTTTGGCCAGATTGCAAACAGCATCCTGAGTCTGAGAGGGGCAGGGAAACCTTCTGTAGAAATTAGCGTCTTTCTTAGAGAGCTTTGAGAAGTTCTGTATCTAAGATCTCTGATCACATGTGAAGATGAGCATAGATGCTCAGAGAGAAGTAGGCACTTAAAAATTTTTTCATCTCAAACCATTAATGTTTCTAATGTCCATGATTTGATGTTAATAATTTTTAATTCTGATTATTCTATCTTTGCTATTTGTAATTTTAATGATTAATGACTTGTGAACTTTTTTCTGGGGCTTATCTTAGCCTGTATTTCATATGTGTTGCATAAAGGAAAAAATATTCAATAAAATGTTTCTTACAGTATTCTATCAGTATTTTACTTACAGCAAATAAGTTGTGTGTGTCCCCTTTGTTTGCCGTGTTCTTCCAACTAAAAGCCAAATAAAACTGAAAAAATTTAAAATTTCCTTGAGCAGTTTTTAAAAATCTTCATAACATCTTTCTTCACAGCATAGGTTCAGTCTAAATCTGTGGTGGGACCTAAAGGGTCTTTAGCCCCTCCTCCAAAAGGGAAACCCCTAAGCTACAATGACAAAATATTTTTTCTAGCTCTTATCGCTTGAATTCTTGACACAATATAACAAAATTCTCTTTTTTTTTTTTTTAATTAAAGTAACATTTTTTATTGCTAAATCATATCATAGCCTTTCTGCATTGGGTCTTATGTTGTCTTACTACACCTTACTGTGAATCATTTTGACTTTCTCTCAAGGATTCATAACTGTTTTGTCAGCTTTTAAGAAAGCATTGCATCGATCTTTCTGTATGAGTCCCATGGAAAGGGGAAGAGACAGCAAAAACTAGTCAGGATGACAATAAGGGTAAATCTCAAAACCACTCACAAGACGCAGGGAGAAAAAAAACCCACAAAAACCATTGATAGCAAGTAGGAGTATGGATCTGCCAAAGTTGATAAAGTTGCTTGGAACAGCCAGTGCCATATGGGGATCTCTGATGACACCCTGACTTCTTTCACAAGGCTGTGGTTGCCTTACTAGCACAAAGAAAGCTCTAACCCCTTTTGAAGAAACTTACCTGACAGGTGCCTGTGAACAGGTCTCCAGATACCTGCTACACCTAATGGAGTTCATGTTATGATGTAAGGTGATGTGTCATTAGTGAGAAAAGTGATCCAAACAGTTTTCAGTCAGGATTACTTTTCTTTTGTTAGAAGGCCTGAAAATAGATGAATTAAAGTTCTTTTTTTTTTCCTCTATATCTACTTTGTACTCTGACATGCATTTCCTTTATTCTTCTTGACCTGCTATCCATACACCTTGTTCACTCCCTAGATACACCCTTGAACTAAAAAAAAATGCTTTTGCTTGCTAAGCTCATGCCTGAGGAGGATGTAGCTTGCAGCTGAAACTCCCCATATTAATCCTTACAGCAAGCAAAGAAAAAAAAAAAACAAAGGAGAGGAGGAAGGACAAAAATAAAGTTTGGCAGGGTAAAACTGTATGAGTGGGTAAAATGTTTTATGCTTTAGATATTGCTGTGGGTCGTTGCACTAGTAGATTTTTTTTTCCTCTGTGGTTTCTGTATTTTATGTTTTCTGCAGGTGTCCTAATCCTTGCTTTGTAGGAGACAGGGAGGAGTTGAAGGAGGCTGACAAGTTGAAGTGCTAGTTTGCTGCTTGATTGAGGAGAGCTCTGGCTGGCTTCCGTCATTCACAAGCAGGAACTGAAATATCTTTGCACTGCTTTATATATCATTTAGTTTAAAATAAATTATCAGATAAAGCATTCCTTATAACAAATGCTACAATATTCCATTGGTGAACTGTCCTATTTGATAGTTTAATAGTTAAGGAACCAAATGTCTGTCTGCCTGCCTGAAGGGAAGCTTGATAATTTGAATAAAATTAAGTCTTGACTGTATAGCATATGTCTATTCATAGCAGTGTGTTATACAAAGCCAAAGATTCATGGGGGGAATTCAACTACATGTATAGAACTCTTTGAGCAAAAAAAGTCAGAGCATAAAAGATTGACAGCTAGAAAGATAGGGCCTTGTTTTCTCTGGTAATGTACTATGGAGATAAGAATGTGAGAATTAAGTCTATTAGTCAAAGATAGTCTAAAGAAGTGCAATAAACTATGGTTTAAGTTGCAAAGATGCCATTAAATTGCCCAAGGTGATTTTCAATGGGATACAGCTATTGCACGATGATAAAGCATTTCAAATTAGCATTGGACCCCTTTGATTTTATTTTACAATAAAGTGAGTTAAAATAAGTAACATTCTCGTTTATCTCTTTTTACTAACCTTAAAAATATTGCAGTGAGCTTTGAGTTATTCAAGCAATTTCAGTGATTTGTCCTGAATTTCTGAGAAATGACAGTAGCAACCATAATAAAATAGAGATCAGCAATCTGTTTACATCCATTTAGTTTCAACACTTGTCTCCTTAATAGGGAAATTTTAGAAAATTCTCCTTGGCCTCTTACTTCTTCCTAGTGCACTTCTGGCTGAGCTTTTTGAGACTTTTTGAACAGAAAGGGTCAAGTGTCATTCTGAGAAAGCTGTCATCTTTGTTCAAGGCTGCTGGTGTCTGAGTTTGTATTGTACATTAGCTTTTCTGTACAGATTTTCAAAGGCTAGCTGCTGGTACTCTATTTCATTTAATTTTGAATGCTCCTATTTTATGACTTGGAGAAACAAGGAAATATGGCTTGTCTGTTTACTTAAAAAGAATAAAAATTACCATCACAGCCTTAATGTGATTTTTAAGCAGTGGCAATGGGCCTAGAGCACCATATTAATAATAGTAGAAAGCTGTGCTTCTGGGGCAAATTGTGCTGGCTTTATTCATACAAGATGTTCAGTGGCTTTTGTGGTAAAATTTTCTCTTGAATGCAGTGAAATTGACACTTCAGGTATGCAGACAACTGCTTTTTGAAATACAGTTTTAAGAAGCTTTATTTTCTTTTGTGTTTCTGATTGTTTTGGTTCTTTTAATAGAGGATTAAAATGGGGCTCAGGAGATCTGTTCTGAACTCCCCTGTCAGGCTCAGAAGTCTGTGAAATATAAGACATTCCGCTTAATTCTTCTGTGTTCGTTTTCCCAGCTGTGAAATGGGAATAATACTACCTCCTTCTCCTTAACATTTTGTCTGTACTGTCTAAATTATGATCTTACAAAACCTCAAGGCAGAGATTCATTCTTTACTGAATATATAATTGATACTGTGAAGTTGTGAACAAAATCAAGACATGTATAGATGCCTTTTTATAAGTAAAGGTAATTTGAGACTGCAGTCTCAAACTGCTCTAAAAGTTTAACTTTTTATTTAAAACGTTGAATTATAAAATTATTTTTCTTAGCCTTTCGCATGCTCTGTAAATTTTACTTAATTTCTTTCAGCCAAGTTGCATAAACTTCAGTGGTTTGCTCAGTGCAGTGTTTGTAACTACTTTAATTAGAAAGATATGTGTTTATACAAGATAGAATGACTTCTTTAAAATAAAAGGCTTTATTAATATTACTACTATTAAATAGATAAGGACTTCTTTTAATTACTAGCAAAACTTATGGTAACTTTGGGAAGAAATAGGTCTTATAGTATACTTTTGGAGTAATCTGAAGTATATATTGCATTCATATAACTTCAGAACATGGAAGATTAATCTTTCTGTTCAATACTTTTGATTTGTCCTTAGAGGCACATCTTGCACTAATAACCATTAATAAAGTAAAATATAGAGCACTTGAAAACAGGTTTTTCAGTATTAAAGAATTTGCCTACTTGAGAATTTTGGTTTTACTTGTACGAAGATAATCTTCAATATCTAATCCTCAGGTCAAGTTACTGTCTTTTCAAATTTATCCTTTTGTGTTGTCTGTGTACCACCTGCAGATGTGACAACATCTGTGCTGTGGAGAACACACATCACCATCACTAGCGGCTGATAACTGTTTAGCACAATTAGAAACTGAAAAATAATGCATTACACCCTAT
>Ga0181612_145212_pt1 | contig 12532 bp, 25 predicted proteins | sample HoacroProtozoa21_FD_119630 | JGI IMG/M metagenome (GOLD analysis project Ga0181612, IMG submission 119630) | Hoatzin crop microbial communities from Cojedes, Venezuel. Combined Assembly of Gp0051906, Gp0051904, Gp0051908 | reverse complement strand
TGTGGGTCATCTAGTCCAACCCTCCTGCCGAAGCAGGGTCACCTACAGCAGGCTGCACAGGACCTTGTCCAGGCGGGTCTTGAATATCTCCAGAGAAGGAGACTCCACAGCCTCCCTGGCCAGCCTGTTCCAGGGCTCCGTCACCCTCAGAGGGAAGAAGTTCTTCCTCATGTTCACCTGGAACTTCCTCTGCTTCAGTTTGTGCCCGTTGCCCCTTGTCCTGTCACTGGGCACCACTGAAAAGAGTTTGGCCCCATCCTCCTGACACCCGCCCTTGAGATATTTGTAAGCATATATTAGGTCCTCTCGCAGCCTTCTCTTCTTCAGGCTGAACAAGCCCACCCTCGTCCCTTCACAAGGGGCTGTGAGCTTTGACACCTCTTCACGGGGGTGCTCACCCCAAGACGGGATGTCCCCAGCACCCTTTCTCACGGGGAACGGTGGGATGAAGGCAAACCAGGGGATGTGGCGTTGGGAGGTGTCATCTCCCAGGCACTGTGCAGGCTGCGGCACCCTAACCTTTGCGGGCGGTGTCATCAGTTGTCTGCGGAGCCGGTGGCCCCATGGCTTCGGGAGACGGTCGGGTCACCGCTGGGGATCGTGGCTCAGACACGGCCTCGGGGTCCCTTGAGGTGCTGTGTGGAGAACTGGGCAGGTCATGGTTTGGTTGGGCACGGCGGTCCTGGCCATGAGGCACCTTGCATCCCTCTGGCAAGGACACGGCTGGTGGCGCGGGGTGGGATGAGGGGAGGACATGGGGAGAGCTGGGACGGGCAGAGCCCCCAGCTCCCGCCGGACTTACGCCTCTCCATCCAGGAGAGCGGGGGTCCCGGCCAGAGGGGGCTCGGGCGACGGCTCTTCCACTGGGTCGGCCTCGCCAAGTCCGCTGCTTGCGGGCAGCGTGAACATGCCCGAGACGTTGAAATCTACCTCTGAGTGGAGAGCAAGGAGGAGACCCCGTGAAGAAGCGCTTGCCGTGCAGAGCTTCCCCCGGCGACCCCACGGCGGGGATCCACAGTAGCCCCCTGTGTTCCTCCTCCTGGCGATGGAGAAATGTCCCCATCCCTTCTGCCCCGCTTCACCCTCTGCTGCAGCCCCCCGAGCCTGGCCCTGGCCCTACCTCCAGGGAAGAGGGTGTCCGCATTCTGGATGAGGGCTTCCACCACGCCAACCACCTGGATGGAGGACACCGAGGCCAAGTCCAGCTGCACAGGGTCTCTGAAAGACAGGGGTGGGGGAGGCATCAGAAGAAGGTTTTTGGAGCATTAACCCTTCTGGTGTCCATCCCTGAGGGGGCAGAGCCTAAAGGGAGACAACCCAGCCGAGGGGGTTGGTAGGGTGGGAGGTGGGCCATGTTCCCTGTCCTGGAGACCCTAGTTTGGTGTTGGAGGCCAACCTTGTTCCCTGTCCTGGAAACCCTAGTTTGCTGTTGGAGGCCAACGGTGTTGGAGGCCATCCATGTCACAAGTCCTGGTCTCAGCCCCTTCCTCTGCTACTTTGCAGAGCGGCTCAGCAGACGTGTGCTTGGCGAGGGGACGTGCTGCTCTGGCCGTGCGTGGGTGAGGGATGGAACTTGAAGATGGAAGAGGCTGCAGGTGCTTTAGATCAGCCTTTCCCACGGTGTCAGTGCTCAGGGCACCCCGGGCTGCCTCCCACCCCTCCGAGCCAGGCCTTACCCTGTGCTCTGCTGCGCCCACAGCAGGTTGGGGCCCAGCACGATGGCGATATTGCGGGGGGTCATTTTATTCAACTCTTGGTGTTCGGCCAGCTTGGCTAAAAACTTGATCAGATACCTGTGGGGCAAAAGGAGGGCAAGGGGGCAGTAAGTACGGATTCGGGGAGGGAACGACTGCCCCCAGTGATTGCTTGGGGCCGAAGAAGCCCCGTCCCTGCAAAACACCTCAGATTGTTGTAGCTCTCCCGGGGCAGGCGGCTGCAGGTGTCTTGCAGGCTCTGTACGCGGCTGTCAACATCCTTTAAGCTGCGAGAGAGAGGAGGGAGGAGCGGAGAGCTCAGCCCGCTCCCTACGGCAGAGAGGGACGTTGGCAGGCAGGGGAGGAAGGGCAGCGCTGGCCACCCCGTGCGGGGATGGAGATGCTCTTCTGCTGCCTTTACTGCCATTACCGCATCCCAAAGGCTCAGAGGGATTCAATACGATGTGAACATAAGTTGTGGGAGGGCCTGGGGACGAGCACTGCCTTGCCACGAGCAGCAGCCCTATTTCACCACAGCTACAGGGGTCAATGGCACTGAGCTGATATCTCAAGAAAGGTGCCCTTCCCCTTCCCCCAGGCTTTTTGCTGTGCCGCCTCCACCACCCCTTCCATCCCGAAAGCAAGAGGCCAAACTGGGCTGGTGGGCCGGTGAGGTGAAGCTCATGCCATTGAAGCCATGAGGGTCTTCATAGTTTGAGCGCTTCTTGCAATCAAAAAGGCTGCAGCCTTCCTGCTCACCCTTCTGTATTTTTTTATTGCTATTCTCTCAGATTTTGGGCCATCTGGTTTTCAGCCGAGCAGGGGACAGACCAGGCGCTGCGTTCTTACCTCCCCACGTGGCAAAGGAGCCTGTTCCAAGTGCTGGGAGGGATGGAGGGAGGGTGGTGATGGGGCTTTTTGAGCCCCACCAGCCTTTTCCGCCCCAACGCCCGGACCCACCTGGCCACTTTGACCCATTCGTTGTAGAGCTCGAAGGTCATCAAAGGCTGGGGCAGCTCCCGCAGGTAGGATTTCAGCGCACCTTGAAGGGGAGGGGGAGCGGCGGAGGCAATGGTGGTTGGGGGATGGCAGGAGCTGCCTGACTGTGTCCCCCCATCCCGCCTTGCTGGCACCCACCGGCCACGGCGTGGGGGTCCGAGTAAAACTCCTCCAGGGCGTTGGAGCCGCTGGCCAAGCTGCTCTTCAGCTTCCTCAGCACCGAGGCACCCGCCGCCAGCCGGAAGAGTCCCTGGGGATGGGGTGAAGAGGGAAGGGACACGGGGTGCTGCGTTTTGGGGGGGATGGTGGCAGGGTGGGGGGTCAGGAGTGCTGCCTACCTCCTCCCTCATGCCGGAGGCCAGCAGCATCATCACACAGGCTTCGATGGGCAGCGCGATCTCCCGGCCCAAGCTCTTGAGATGCGTCTCCAGGGGCACGCCATAGTACCCTGCCACCGGGGTATCTGCAGCGAAGGAGGGCTCTGGAGGGGGGAGGTGAATGTCGGGAGGGATGGTGGCTGCCAGGGCCATCCAGGATCTAGCCAAGCCAACATCTCGCTGTGAGCAGGGGCTGGCTGGGTGGAAGCCGAGGCAGGGCAGGCAGCATCCCCAGCCCGCCTCAGGCTGCGGTCCCCATCCCGCCAGCCCAATGTGGGAAGCAGCAGCAGGCACAGAGAGGGAAATATTGCCTTTCCCAGCCTCATCAGCCACGCTCGCATCCCCCGGGCTCAGCTGCGGCTCTCCCCGGGCTGTGTGGAGAGCCGGCGGGTACCTGTCGGGCTGTGGCTTTCCTTCAGCTCCGCCAGAGCCGAGTCCAGCGATCCCAAGGACTGGCGGTGGTACTGGGCTTGGATTTCCAGCAGCTGCCGGACAGGGAACACACAAACAGTGCTCAGTTCAGCCTCCGCCCCTCTTGGAGAGACCCCCATCCCCAGGACATTGCACCCACATGGAGACAGGGCAAAGGGGAAGCTGCAAGGGGAACCCCTCCGGGGTTTGTGGGACCATGGCTGTGGTGAGGGGTAGAGGGCAAATTGGGGATGGGGGGGTCATCGGGACAAGCTGCTCTATTTGCAGTTGGTGCTAGCGGCGATGTGCAGCTGCGGTGCATGGAGCAAGGCCAGCTTTGGGCATCTGCTGGTGCCTGGGGCTGTCCCCTGCCCCGGCCGGAGGGCTCTCTGCGAGTGGGGACGAGGATGGGCTCACACATGCCCCAGGAGATGTTCACATGTGGAGGAGAAGTGCGAGAGAGGACTTACTCTGATGAAGTAGCTGGCGTAGCTGTCCTCTTTGGTGGAGAAGTGGTAGAGGTCAGCCATGTACTCGTCCTGGGAAGGGAGACACAGAAAAGAGCAAACTTGCACCTCCTCCCTGGCACCCAAGGAAGAGAGGATGTCTTCTCAAAGCTCCTCGGTCTGGGCCATGAGTCACCCGGACAGGGTCTCTGGGATGTGGTGGGAAGGTAGGCTAGGACCACATGGGGATTTATCCTTGCCCCCATTGCTTGCATTTGGGTAGCGTCAGTGACCTGGCCTATGATCAGGGTCCTGCCACAAGAGGCTCAGGGGCAAGAGGTCCCTGCACCTCCAGCTCCAGCAGGCCCATGGGATCTATCAGACAAGGCACTGGGCTTTTCAGAGAAACAGGGCAGAGGTGGAGAAAGCTGATGGGAAAGTCCTCTGCCACCCAGCACAGACCCCAACTCAGCTGACTCCCAGCCTGAGGGGACCCCATAAGCTCCCTGCTGTAGCCTGGAGCCTCCTATCTGCAGCAGCTTTTGCTTTGAATCCTTTGCCCTTCTTCCTCCCCAGGCTTGGGGCATCTCCCTACTTCTGCTCCTCGAGGGACTTGGTTTGCTTGTAGAGGGCAGGATGTGCCAGCTGGCTGCATCTGACTTGACATGGGGTCACCTTGGATGGAGCCACTGGAGGGGAGCAGGTCTCCAGCCCTGGAGCTGCCCCACAGGAGAGAGCGAGTGATGTTCTCACCTTGCACTGCTCCACCTTCCTCTTCACCTCCTCCTCCTCTTCCTTCAAGATCTCCAGTTTGTTGGCAGCAGAAGATGCTCCGGGGCCAGTGCCAGCACCAGAGCTGTTACTGGAGCTCTTGGCAGCTTGGTTCAGCCTTTGGGGTGGGAGAGAAGAGGCAGACCCACAGCCTCAGCACCAGGGACACGGGGTGGGAGGGGTGTGCAGAAAGGGTATGGGGACCGTGAGGGGAGTGGCAAGTCACAGTACTGTCCTGCGGTGGCTTTCCTTGGCCTCTCACTTCCCACCCCAGAGGAAGATGCTGTCACACCAAGGGGTGTGACCTGGTCAAGATGGGGAGCACCTGGCACGGCTGTGTGAAGGACCCAGGGTCTGCAGGACCCTTCCCAAGCCCTGTTCCTGAGATGTTCCCTCCTTTCCTCCCTCCAGCCAAAGGGAGGGCAGTGTGGAAACAAGCCACCAACGACCCATGGCTGCCCCACAGAGAGAGCCTGGCTGGGCGCTCCTGAAGAGCTGCTGCCTCTTTGACTTCACCTCCAGCCCTGGGAAATTTGGTCCCAAGGGCAGTCATCTTCTCTCCCCCAGCCTAGCTGAGAGCTGCGCCCCACATGCCCTGGCCCTCCCCATCCATGCTGTGCCCTGTACCGGCTCTTGATGGTGTTCCAGTCAGAGATCAACTTCTGGAGCGTCTTCTTGCGCTTCAGGATGATGGGAAGATCCTCCTGTGGGTGAGAGGCACCAGAGCGAGTTGCAGAGGCTTGGGGACGGAGCAAGGGGAGGTGGGATGGGAGAGTGGAGCCAGGAGGGCAGCCAGGGCTACCTCGCTGAGCTTGTTGAGTGGCTGCAGGACGTCATGCTCCAGGGCGATCTCGAACTCAGCCAGGATTTTGGCCAGCGAGCTCTGTATGAAGCAGCCCATCTCCAGGGCTTTCCTGTGTGGGGTCAGAGAAGAAATGACTGTAGGCTGGAGCCATGCCACCCTCTGACACAACATCCCCCCACCATAGGACAAGGGGCAATGGTTTTAAACTAGAAGAGGGTAGATTTAGACTGGATAGAAGGAAGACATTTTTTACAATGAGGGTGGGGAAACACTGGAACAAATTGCCTGGATTAGTGGCAGATGTCCCATACCTGGAAATGTTCAAGGCCAGGTTGGACGGGGCTCTGAACAACGTGATCTAGTTAAAGAATTCTCCTCACTGGGGTGAGGGGGGAGGGGTAGACTAGGTGACCTTTAAAGGTCCGTTCCAACCCAAACTATTCTATGATTTGATGATTCTGTGATTCTATACCCATACTCATGTGGGACCCTGAGCCAGCCTCTGCAACTGGAGGCTGAAGGTGCTGTCTGTCCTTTCTTCTTCTGCAACACCAACGTTTCCTCTGAGGACAGGGTTTGACAGCTCAGCTTGGCTGTGGAAGCTCCTGAGCCAAGACAGTGGCTCTGCCAGGGTCTGGCTTCTTCTGGGGTCGCCCAGCCCTTTGTCCCACTGGCACTTACCCGAGGCTGGACTCTGTGTCCAGTTCCTTGAAGCTCTCAGCCATCGTCATGGACAGAGCCATCAAGGGCAGCTTCTTCTGCACAGAGCGAAGGATTCGGGAAAGGGATGGTGAGCTGGCGTGTGGCAGCTCCCTCCCCATGAAGTGTGCCACCATGGCATGGGAGGAAGTGGCCAAACCCTGTGCTGGGTCCTCACATCTTCCCCTGGCCCACCCAGCCCTGTTGGCCCTGGTACCTGAGGAAGGGCCTTTTGGATGTCCCTTCAGCTAAAGCCTGGATCCAGTTAGCTAAACAAGGCACTGAGGCTCCATAGTTTGTTAGAATGCCTGCCATGGCTTCAAATGTATGGAGTAGTTTAATCACTGGGAATAATTAAGCCAAGCTGGGGCTTGTCAGGCTGCCAAGAAGAGAGGAGCCCACAGAATCATGCAGGGGCTCAGGAAAGTGCAGAGGGATCCACTGTTTGCTTCCCAGACAAGGGCTGGTGAGCATCAGCTGGGAAGAACTGGGTGGGAGGTTCAAACCGAGGAGGTGGCACCACTGTGCCCAGCCACACTGTGGTTCTTCTCACCGCAGGGCACTGTGGATGCCAGAGGTTCACAGGGGTTCAGGAAGGGACCAGGACAACAGGGCTTTGGAGGGTTATTCAATGCAAAGACATCATCGCTGTCTCAGGAGGCCTCAAGATAGTGATGGAAGAGAGGTTTGCCCTGCTCTGCTCTACCAAGGCACCTGCTGGTATCCACTGCTGGAGATGGGACCTGGGCTGGGCTTTAGGCCACCCATCAGCAAAGCCTGCAAAGCATGGGCCTGGCATCCCCTTTGCTGATGGGGACAGAGCCAGGCGAGTGTGGGCTGTGGAGGGAGGACTCCACTCACCACTCGCTTGTCCATCTCGGAGCCGCATTGCCCCTGCAGGCAGGCTTGGAGCCTCTTGGACACGCTGTGAGCTGCTCGCTTCGCCGGCTCGATCCTCTGCTCAATCTGGGGGCAGAAAGGTGGGACTGGGGAAGCCCCTTCACCATCCATCCGTAGGCGCCCCGAGGCCATCTCCCCACCACCCAGCTCTGGGCATGGGTGAGCCTGCCCAGCATCCCCGGCCCAGGGAAAAGGCAGCTCAGCTCCTGGTCAGGATTCATCCCTCTGTGAGCAGGTGGGGAAGCCCTTTCCCGTGGCAGGAGCCTGCCATTCCCTTAATGCCATGGTCCTGGAGTTGTCCTCCGGCACGTGGGCAGATCCCAGCCCTGTGAGTTGGACATGCTGGCCAGGAAAATGGCAGGCAGGAGCGGGCAGGTTCCCACGCCCGGGCACAAGCAGGCACACGTCTGCCGGCCCAGCCCGCGCCTCACCTGCAGCAAATCTTCCGGCAGGAGCTCGGTTGCTTCTTGGGCTCTGCGGAGGAAGAAGAAGGAGCCGTCAGCAGATGGAGGTGACCTCCACTCAGCCTTCTTGGGAAGGCAGGTCCTTGTGCATCCCACCTGCCTTCTCTGGGTTCCAGGGACCCGGAGAGGCTGGCTATGGCCTGGACCACCGTACACAAGTCTATGGACAGAATGAGCCTGGGGGGACGAGAACAGCAGGAGCACGGCAAGGGAGCCAACCTTGCTGGCTGGTGGACACCCCATCAGGCAGGGTTTCCAGTTCAGAGCACCACAGTCAAAACACTCAGATGCGGCCTGGTTTTTGGAGACAGGGTGCCTAGTGGGACCACGTCATGGGTGGGATGTTTGCTGGTGGAACATTCTACCCCCACCGCCTGCCTCTGCCCTGAGGGCGAATCCAGGGCAGCGCTGCTGGAGCCCAGCACACCTCTTTGCAGGCCCGGGTAGCCACCGGCTGTGGGGCCACCGGTGCTCGGGCAAGGATATCTTTGTGCTCATGCTGGGGACTGAGACACCAGCCACCCCCAGAAGTGACTATGTGAAACCAGCTTTCTGCTTGGCTTTGCAGCAGGTATTAGGAGCAAGTCTGGCAAAGGAAACCTCTGGTTTTCAGCAAATTCTGCTCAAAACCAAATTCAAAAGCCACCGGCCGCCACCACCACCAAACCTCCCTGATGCCTCCTGTAGAGAAAACCTTGCTCCACAGCCTGCTGCCATTGCTACACCCAGGGAACCCCGTTTGCTTTCTCTCTGCTGCTGCTGCTTTTTCACCAGTTCGTGTTTCTCTCTTTTCACCGCCTGCTAGAACCGATGTGGGACGAGGCTGTGGAACCGCAGGAAACGGGGGCGGCTTGGTTGAAGGCAAGCGAAATCACGTGAGATCGCAGCCCGCAGAGGAGAGGCTCTGCAGCGGGTGAAGACCTCGCTCTTGGACTGCATGAGCTGCTTGAGACCTCCTGCCTGCCCGGCATTAAACGAAAGGGAGGCGCGTCTAGCAGAGATGAGACATCTTGAGGGAGGAGGGATGGCAAAGGGGATCATGCTCCCCTCTGGGGAATGCAAGAAGAGCAAAAAGGCCACCAGGATGAGGGAGCTGCTTCCCTGTGGTCACTCTGCTGGGCTGGCTGAAGGACCTCAGTGGTCCAGGGGACACGGTTGGGCCCGCTCACCCTCCCAGTGCAGGGGAACCTGCGGGCATGGCTGTAGGGAAGAGGGAGTGAGGGGGCTGGGAAGGGAGGGCCCAGCCCTGTAATTTCAGTGCTGGGTTTTGCAAGGGGAGAGCTTTGGAAAGCTGAAGAGAAAAATAAGGAAGCGACGGAGGTGGGACGGGGCCAGAGGGATTTGTGTGAAGCTGTAAGTCCTCCATGGGTCCTCCGAGGACCGCACTGCTGGGCCAGCTAGAGCTATGCAGGGCATCTGGCTCCCATGGGGCACCCCAGTCTCAGCGAGGAGGGCAGGTCCCAGCTCCAAACACCCTCCGCAGCCAACGGCATATGGCTGGAAGGTCCCTCCCCACTGCCCTCACATCCTGGGGAAGCCGAGCTTAGGAAAGGCCCGTTTCCAGGTGGACGTAGCACCTGTGGGCCCTGGGAGAGGTAGCCGGGCTTGGGGATCACGTCGCTGCTGAGCAGCACCAGCGCAGCCTTCCTGGTGCCCCACGAGTGCTGGGGAGACATAGCCCCTCGGCTTACACTGAAGATGCTCTAAACCTGCGGTCATTCCCCGTTTCCCCTTGCCACCGGCCGCAGAAGGTCAGTCCAGCCCTGGCGCAAGCCCTCCAGGACCCTCGTCCCACTCCCTCCCAGCCCTCCGGCACAGGCAGTGGAGAATTCCTTACCGGCTGGTGATGTTGGGATGGGACAGCTGCTGCCGCATCCGATTAAACTGCCTCTTCATCATCTTGAGAGCCGGGAGGGGACCACGAGAGCTGCTCCGCTCGGCTGTGCCCGCTCAGCACCCCTCTGCAATGCTTGGCATTGGACGCTGGCAGCCCCTCGGCTCCCCAGAGCCGCTCTGCCCCTTGCTTTTCCCTGAGGACCTCTCCCTCCTTACTCCTCTCGTTCCTTCTTCCCTCGTTCCCCCTTTTTCTGTTTCCCCAGCCGGTCCCCTCCCTCGTCCCTCCCTGGGGATGCCCTGCCTGCTTTCTCTTCCCCTCCTTTGGACTCACTTCTCTCGCTCCCTCTCTTTCTCTGAGCTTCCTTCCTCCTCCGGCCGCCCCTCCGCCGCAGATCAGGTAAGAGCAGTTCAGGGCTCCTGCTCCGCTCTGTGTTCCTGTCACCACCCCGCAAGTATAAATAACTTCAGCCCAGCCTTAAAGGGGAAATATTATTACAGCAAACACGTAACAAGGCAGGACAAGCACACGCCGCTGCAGAGCCAGAGCGAAGGGCCCACGCTCCGTTTCTTGCTCTCTGTCTCAGCTGGGATGGTTTTTTCCCCCCTCGTGCCTTGCCCAGCACCAGCTGCGCCGCAGGGCAGCCCACGGCCGTGCCAGCTGGCTGTGCGGCACGTACCGGGTGCCTGATGTACACCCTGCCCTACCTGGTCACCCAAACTCTGCCAGCGCCCCTCGGGCACCTCTCCGTGCTCGTGGGTGCAGCTCCAGCCTCTCCCCCCTGCCCACAACCTGTCCCCCTCATCGCGACAAAAGCGAGAGGGCGAGCAGCAAAGCCAACCCCGCAACCCCTTCCACAACCCACTTTCCTGCGAGGGTCTCCTATGAGGGTCTCCTGCAGCCTCGGGTTATTACCCCTTCGTCCCCACTCCCCATTACTGGCAGGGCTCCTCCGAGCAGGGCGGTCGGGCCCAGCGCAGAGCATCGTCGCCCGTGCAGTTGCACAGGGACCACAAACGCCCCGTTCCCAGGCTTGGGTGCTGCCTGCTCTCTGCAGAGCTGCAGCAGGGCTCAGCTTTTTTTTTTGTTTTTTTGGTCTAAAAGCATCCTCCTTGCAGCACCGCCACCTTTGCTTCTGGCTCTACCAGATGTAAACCTCGCCTTATCTCTGGCTACCTGCAGCTGGGACTTTCCTCCTGCACTAAGAAAAAGCAGAGGTTGCCGTCGGACGGGTTACGTGGCTGGCAAGGGAACTAGTGCCCCAGCCCAGATGGGAAGCGGTCAGTTTGTGGGCAGATGAGACAAGCAGCAAAGGAAAATGAGGTGGAAGGGCCACTCCACCTGTGCCCCGAAGCCTGAGGAGCAATAATCTGGGGGCTGCTGGGCTCTGCTCCTTCTTGGTGGGTGTGCGAGCCTCCAGTGAGTGCAAAGCAAAGCAGTGCTGGACCTCTATTTTCCAGTGGGGACCAAGCAAGTGAGCACCGTTCTCCCCACCAGAACACCAGGTTGCTCTAAACCTGTGGCCAAGCACGCCCCGAGCCCTGGGGATGCTCCTAACGGGCCTTTCGGTCACTGAAAGCAGGCAAGGGCTTCAAGCACCTATTGCCAGGACACTGAAAAGCCCCTCCAGACTCTCGCTGGCTGCATCAGGCGGTGGCCAAGCCGTGGCCTCTTTCCTCCCGTGCAACGGCAGAGATCTGCTCCTACTGCTTGCTGGAGCTGATCCTGCTCCTTGCACCCCTGCAACGAAACTGCCCGGGGAGCCACTTCCGAGGGGCAGCCGCTTCCGAGAGGCAGCCCCGGGGAAGGGGAGGAAGTGCTGCTGCAGGCAGCGGCGAAGCTGCACACAGAGGCGTGCGGCACCGGAGCGAGCTCAGGCCCTGCTCCCCGTGGGCTGCCGGGCACCGACCCCTGCCCGCTGCCTCTCCCCGGGGAGGGAGGGAGGGAGGGAAGCAGGCAGCACCCAGCTCGCGGCCTGGAAGTGACTCTGCTCTCAAACAGGAATTGAGAGCGGCTGGGGGACTTCCACCACCCCCTCGCCCTGCTCACGGGAGTGGGGAAATCATCGTGGCAAGGCCCCGGGTGACCGGGGGATGAATTAACAGGATTGCAGGGGCAGGATTTGAGCTCGAAATGACCTCTCGCAGGCTGGAATCAGCTCCTCTGCAGTCAGGGGAGAGGAAAATACATTTCTTAGGTCAAAAGGCAGAAGGACAGGAACAGGAAAGAACTCTTTTTATTTCCCATAAATACAGCAGATTCTTCGCGCCGGGCGTTTCATTTTAAATCTTTTCGTTTGTTTGTTTTCTTCCATTTACAGAATTTTGCACTGAAAATATATACAAGTCTGTTCAAGAACCAAACAAGATCTGCAAAGAAAAAAACCCATACAAAACCCTGAAAAGAGACCAGAAAGGGAAGCAGGACAGAGCAGAACCCCAGCATAAAGACCTTGCTTCCCCCTCTCCTCTGTCACTCGCTGCACCCAGCTCCAAGAAACCTCACCTTCGCTGCTCCCAAGCCGTGAGCGCGAAGCACCCTGCTCGTCTCCATCTCTCTAACTCTGGCAAGCCAGTGCAGGGCACAGCTCGCCCCTGCTTTTAAGATCAGGCCCTGTTAAAACCAGCTGAGGGATGGGAAGTGGCTCCTGTGGTCGCAAGTCCCATGGGGATGGGGATAGCTCGGGACGTGCCACCCCCTGGTCTCCTCCGCTCTTGTGTCACAGTGATCAGGCGGCTGGGGTGAGCCCCCTCCCTGCCGCAGGGAGCCGGGCCTGCCCCCGGCTGCGGGCAAAGGTGTGCAAGGCACAGCTGTACCCCCGTACCCCACCAGTGCAGAGCTGGGCTCCCAGTGCAGGGCTTAGGGGTGCCCCCTGGTGATGGCTGAGCTCCAGTCTCTCCTCGGCTCCCAACCCATCACCCACCCCACGGCCAGAAGAGGCTGAAGAGCTGAGAAAGCCCCTGCCCTACCACACTCTCCAGCCCAGCCAGGGGGAGGAAGACCATGTGCTGCTTCCTCTCCCTGCTGGGCAGGGGGCTGCGGGGGGACTCAGCCCCCCCCCCCCCCCCGCGTCCACCCGCGCGAAAACGCGCCGGGCGACGCCGGGGCCCCCTGCGGGGGGGCGCGCCAGAG
>Ga0181612_133492_pt1 | contig 12532 bp, 5 predicted proteins | sample HoacroProtozoa21_FD_119630 | JGI IMG/M metagenome (GOLD analysis project Ga0181612, IMG submission 119630) | Hoatzin crop microbial communities from Cojedes, Venezuel. Combined Assembly of Gp0051906, Gp0051904, Gp0051908 | reverse complement strand
GCGCCGTCAGTGAAGGTCCAGCCCGAAGTCTGTCCGTTCCAGGTCGGGTCAGAGTCCGCCTTCCAGATCTGGAAGCTGTACTCTCCGACTTTCTCAGTCGAAGGCGTTCCATCGTCGCCCGCCTGTACGGCCTTGGTTCCGCTGAGCTGGAGGTAGACGCTCTTCTCATCGGTATTGGTCTTGCCGAGGTTAAGGTTGCCGTTGGTCGTGATGCCGCCGCCGTGCGTGTTGGAATAGTTGCCCGACACGATGACGTTCGAATTGGCAATGGCCTTGCCCTGGTCGTCCGTGGTCGCATAAGAAGTCAGGGCCCAGATCTGACGCGTGCCGGACCAATCAATCGTTACCGAACTCGCGCTCTCCCCATAGTTGCCGTTCGGATCCTTGTAATTCTCAGCGTAATCGCCCGTGCAGCCCGTCATGGTCTGGTCGACCGTACTGGTGTTGCTGTCGCCTGCCGAGAAGTAATCCTGAGCGCTTCCTACTCCCTTTTTGTCGTGAGTAGATTCATCACTGCACCACTGAATATAGTAAGATTTATCGTAGGTCTTTATAATCGTGTTTGTGCGATAGGTGGTGTTGGCGGCCGTGTTGCCGAATATCGCCGAGCCGTTCTCCTTGATCGCAGTCGCAATGTCTCCGGTCGGGCAGGCCGCAACGCCGCCGCCGAAGCCGTTGACATTGTTCTTGGTTATAAGGATATCCTGGCTGTTGAGCGTGCCGTTCTCCTGAACGAAGATTCCGCCGCCGCCCCAAGACTGGGTCGTATTGTTCTTGTTGTTTGTGATGTAGATATAGTCATCGGCATTTGCAACGAGCGTAGCCGTGCAGCCGCCGCCGACACGGAGTCCGCCGCCCTCGCCCTTTTGGCAGGTGTTGGCCGCGATGGTGCCTCCCGTCATCGTGAACGTCGTGGTGTTGCCCCACTTGCCGGCGTAGATGCCGCCGCCCGCGTTCGCGGAGTAGTTGCCGGTCACGTAGCCGCCCGACATCTTAAGCGTGCCGCTCTCCATGTACACGCCGCCGCCGCCGTCGAGCGAGTCGTTCTGAGCTTCGCCGAGCTTGCTGTTGTTCGTGATGTAGCCGCCAGATATATCGACCGTGCCGCCCCAAGCGCAGATGCCGCCGCCGTCATAGCCTTCTCCGTCGTAAGTAGAGTTGCCGGAGATTATTGCGTCTTTGCTAATCTTGACCGTGCCGCCGGCTGAGCAGACGCCGCCTCCGTACTGAGCCTGGCAGGCAGCGATGACGCCGCCAGTCATATCCAGCGTTCCGTTGGAGTTTGCGATGTAGATGCCGCCGCCGTTAGTACCGGAAGTACCCGTTACATAGGCGCCGCTCAGGTTCACAGTGCCTTTGCCGACGTACACGCCGGAACCCGCGTCCGAGCTTCCCGTCTTGCCGGCCACGAGGCCGTCCTTGAGGTTGACCGTTCCGCCCGAGTTGGTGTCAAGGGTGACCGCGTGGTTCGCGTTGGACTTGACTATGCCGCCGTTAAGGTTAAAGGTTCCGCCGTTAATGTAGATGAGGGAGTCTCCGCTTCCCGTTCCGACGATCTTACCGCCCGTGAAGGTCGCCACATGCTTCGTGCAGGTCTCAGTAGTGCCAGTGTGATCCGCGCTTGCCGTCGACTCAGTCACATAGTAGGTGAGCGTGCTGCTGCTTGAGCCATAAGAGAAGCTGGCCGTGTTGCCTGTGACAGTCGAGGCGGTGCTGGTCGTCTCGCTGGGCGAGCTGGTGTCGCAAATCGTAAGGTTTCCGCCCGACTGAACCTGGAAGAGCGGGTTCGCGGAACTGGTTATCGTATGGCCGTTAAGGTTGATGGTTACGTTGCCGGTGATGTATATCGTGCTGTTGTAGCTGCAGTCGCTCGTGAGGTAATAGGTGCCGCCGCTCGTATTAACCGATGCGAGGGAGCTGATCGCCGTGCCGGAAACCGCCTGGCTTCCCGCCGTGTCCTGGACCTCGTCGCCGCCTTCGTCCTCGTCGTCGACGACTTCCGCAGCGCTCTCCTCGTCCTGGACGTCCTCCGATGCGTCTGAAGCTTCGGACGCATCCTCGGAGGCGTCGGAGGTTTCTGCCTCATCCTCGGCCGCGGAGGCTTCCAAGGCGTCCGTGGAAAGCTCGCCTACCGACGCTTCGGCCTCCGACAGCGCGGCATCAGAAATGACGCTGCCTTCGAGCGTCCCGCTAACCGAGATGTCCTCGGATATCCCGGAGCTGGTTTCGATGACGCCCTTGGAGGCAACGGTGACGCCGGTACCCGCGCCGATAACGTTGCCCGGAAGCATCGCTATCGTAAGCAGCACCGCAATGACGGCAGCGACGATTCTTTTTCCGTTCTCCCGCATATCCGCTTACCTCCGTAAAATCAACGCGCCGGCCGTTCCGCCCGAGGGGCTTGTCGGCAGGCATCCCGCCTTAGGTTCAAAAGCAAGTGCCGGTTCAAGGTTTCCTGCCCGCGAGGGGTATTCATATATACCTTGCCGCGGGGGGTATTTATATATACCTTTCCCCAACATCTGAATACATTATATAGGCTTCTTTGTCGTATTTCAACAATAAATTCACCCCTTTTCGCAACAGCTTTGTGTGCTTTTATGATACAAGCTGCCATTATTTTCACATCTCCCCTTGCTTTCAGCCCGTTGTCAGACTTTTTATAACACCTTGAAACCGAAGCCAAACCGCTATTCCCGCCGAAGTTCTGGACAACAGCGGACATTTGCAATCCTCTGCGCCGCCCTTGCGGTTTCACACATTCTTCACCTGACGAACCTATATTTTTCGCATTACAGAACAATAATCAAAGCATTAATCCAGATAAAGCAGCCTCGTGCAGAGCCTCGGCACAGTCCGTGCGCACCGATGCTTCTACGCGCATGAGCCCAAATAAGCCGCAGGCTCTGAACGCAGGAGCAGGCAGTTGCGCTCCGCCGCTGCCGTAAGGGCGCAGGCAACAACCGACGCCAGCGTCGGCAGACGCATGCCGCATATGCGCCGCAGAAAGCTCAAAAGCCCTCACAATGCCAGTGCTGGCAGATACGCGCCGCGCGTGCGCGGAATATGCTCCAGCCGAAGCTCGGGCTGCAGGCTTTTTGCTGCACCTTGCACCAATCAAGGAGAACAGCAAATGAATACACATAAGAAGAAACGGATCCGCAGCATCCTCTTGCCCATCCTCTACGCCGCCGCGCTTGTCGCTTTCACGGCCTACGCGCTGCTCGACACCTTCGTCATAAGCCGCGCCTACGCGACCGTCGAGCAGACCGCCGGCAAGCACGCCTACCTCACCGCAGGCAGCGCGTCGTCCGATTCGGAAAATGATTCCGAGGACGCGGCCGCCGCGGATCTGGGCACGGCTTCAGCCTCTTCTTCGGAAGGCAATTCCGCAGGCACAGCCTCTGAAGGCTCGGCCGCGGCCACAGCCACGGACGATGCTTCCGAAAGCGCGGACGCAGAAGGCTCGGGCTCGGATTCAGCCGCGTCTTCGGGCAATAATTCCGGAAGCGCGGCCGCAGCTGGCTCGGACACGGATTCAGCCGCAGCCAAGGGCAATAATTCCGAAAGCGGCTCCTCTTCCGCGGCGTCCGGCGGCGTCCTGACTTCCGACTCGTATACCGATGAGGACGTAACCGTCAAGATATCGACCTACCGCGTGAACGACACCACGGTGTACGTAGCCGACATAGACCTAAGCGACATTTCCCTGCTCCGAACCGCCTTCGCCGACGGAACCTACGGCAGGAACGTCACCGAGACCACATCCGAGATTGCGGCCGAGGTCGGCGCGCTCATCGCCATCAACGGCGACTTCTACGGGGCGCAGGAGTCGGGATACGTAATAAGGAACGGCGTTATATATAGAAGCGAGGCGAAAAGCGCGGACCAGGAAGACCTCGTGATATACGAGGACGGAAGCGTATCCATAATTAATGAAGGGGATGTAACGGCCGAAGAGCTGCTTGACGAGGGCGCATACAACGTGCTCTCCTTCGGCCCCGCGCTGGTCGTCGGCGGCGAGAGCGCCGTCAGCGAGGGAGAGGAGGTCGGAAAGGCGATGGCGTCGAACCCGCGGACGGCCTTCGCTGTACTTGAGAACGGCCACTACGCCTTCGTGGTCTCCGACGGCCGCACCTCCGAGAGCGAGGGCTTGAGCCTCTCCGAACTTGCGGATTTCCTCGTGGACTTGGGCGCGGTCACCGCCTACAACCTCGACGGCGGCGGCTCTTCGACCATGGTCTTCGCGGGAAATGTCATAAACAACCCGACCACGAACGGCAGCAAGATAAAAGAGCGGAGCGTGTCGGACATCATTTACATCGGATAACTGCAGCGATGGCGCGGCGGCGCATGAGGTACGCCGAACCTTAAGAATTACGCATGCCGAACTAACGCGGATACGCAATCTCGGTCTCGTCGCCAATGCGCGTCATCACGCCTTAAGAATTGCGCATGCCGGAGCGGCGCGGATACGCTGCTGCCGATCAATACGCACGCAGCGCCTCTTACCGAAGTTAAACGCAGACAAGCGGAACGCGAATGCCCGCTTTTACCCTATTTCGAAAGGAGCCAACGATGTCAATCAAAGCAAACTCAGCAGACGCGAGGCCCGGCACGGGCGAGAGCACGCGCCTTCCCGATCACGCGGGACGCCGCAGTGCTTCGCCCCATCATCAGTTCAGCGGATCAGGCGCGTCCGATGCATACCCGCGTAGGCGGGCAGGCGGCGCGGCGCAGCCGCTCGAAAAAAAGGCGGGGCGCATCGCCCTCGCCTACGCCGCGGCCGCGACCTTCTGCGTGGTCTTCGCATTTATATATGAAATATTCAGCCACGGGGTCTACTCGAAGGCGATGATCCTGCAGTTCCTCTATCCGCTCGTGCTGGGCTGCGTCCCCTTCGCGCTGATCGCGCGCTTCAAGCTCCCGCTGCCGACTCTTACCGCAAGGCAGCTTTGGGCCTTGGGCATCGCCGCGCTGACGGTAGGCTCGTGCTTCCTCGGCGTGCTTGAGATCTTCGGCACGACCTCGCGCCTTTCGATAATCTTCTTCCTTGCGGGGGCGGCCACGCTCTGCGCCGCGGCGATCGCGCAGCTCCTTACGATAATATTCCCGCGCGGGTGAGGCAGCGGGAAAGTGCGCTCAATAAGCGCGCGCCCATGCAAGGCAGGCTCGCCTTTTTAGTACGCCTCCGCACGGATAAAACATCGGCAGCTTCAGCCTCCAAAAAATAGCCAAGGCGCGCCCTTACAATAGCAGGCGCGCTTTTTTAGTGCACCTCTTAACGGATAAAACTTCGGCGGCTTCAGCCTCCAAAAAACAGCCAAGGCGCGCCCTTACAATAGCAGGCGCGCCTTTTCTTCGCGGACGGTCTCCCTTCCGCTTTTACATAGTTTCATCCTGAAAGCCGCTTAGGCCTAAGTGCCTTTTCACGCTCCCAAGGCGGCCTGCGTCCGAATTTTCTTACCACATGAACCCCCTCAGCTTTTACCTGATCCTTAGCATCAGAAAGCCGCCGAGGCCTATGCTTCATTCCCCGCTCTTAGGTGCGGCCGCCAGTAGCCCCCATCGCCGCCCGCCGGGCATCGCCCTCTTTAAGCGCGGCCTTACGCTCAGAGCCTTACCTCCGCCCCTGCTGGTAGCCGCCATAGTAGGCGAGGAGTATTTCCGTGCTGGCCTCGTCGAGGTAGTCATACGTGCCGCTGATTATTTTCGCGACTCCCTCGGTGTCGGAGAAGCGCGTCAGCCCTTCGCGGTCGATCACCGAGAAGTAGTCGGTCTCGAAGGGGCCGACCTCACAGATGAGGTCCTTCCATATGCCCGCCGCCTTGTCGAAGTCGTCCTGCCCGATGGCAAAAAGCTCAAGCGCGGGCAGCGAGCTAGTCGCGTAGCTGATGTAGTAGAGCGGCGCCTCGAAGATGTGGTAGACCTGCACCCAGTAGCCCTCGTAATACTTCGCGTAGTCGCCGAAGTACTCCTTCGCCACCGTGTCAAAGAGCGCGTCGCACTCGTCGACCGTCATGTCGGGATTCTCGTAGACCCTGCGCTCGAACTCGTCGATCATGCAGCCCGAGATGACGCCGAAGGCCAGGTCGTCGATGTTGTACGCCTGCGCCTCAAGCACCAGGTAGTCCTCGTCGTAGACCTTGTCGTAGAGGAAGGTGCAAAGGGCCTGCAGGCCGTTAGACTGCATCTCGGCGACGTCCATCGCGTTGAGCTTCGCAAAGAAAATGTTGTCGGGGGCTTCGGCTTCGTAGTACGCCATGAAGTGCCCGAACTCGTGGCTTATCGTCGTAAAGTTCCTCGCGCCTTCGTAGGTCTGGAAAATGTACGGCGTCATGGTCGAATACCCGCAGGCGGTGTAGCACGACTCCAGGCGGCCGCTCCCGCTCCCGCCGTCGTAAAGGCCGTTCTTCTGCATGTAGTCGACGCCCTCTGCCGCGAAATCCCCGATCTCGGCCACGCAGTCCCTGAGCTTTCCGACGAGCTCGTCCCCCGTCAGATTGACGTCCTCGTAGGAGAAAAGGCTTGAGCCCAGGCTCTCCAGCTCGACGAAATCCTTGCTGTACTTCTTCACCGCGTCGCACAGTGCCTGCGCGTCGTCGCAGGAATAGGCCCTGTCGTAGCTCGACTCGTAGGCGTAGTCGGCGTAGCTGTCGTACCCGGCCTCCTTCGCCTCCTCGGTGCGCATCTTCACGAGCTTTAAGTAGATTCCGCCCGCGGTTTCAAGCAGGTCATCGTCGCTCTTTGCCTCCTCAAGGGCCGTCTCGTACTCCTCGAAGAGCTCGGACTCCTCAAGCGACCTGTCAAGCTCCTCGTCCTCCATGTCCTCATAGTCGAGGTATCCCTGAAAATAGTCTTCTCCGACGTGTTCTTTGAACGCGTCCGCGCAGTTCGGCGAAGCGCAGGCATCGCGCACCGCGATTAGGAAGGCGTCCTCCGCCACCGTAAGCCGCTCCTGGTCTTCCTTCTCAAGCGCGCTCAAGGACTTGTCGGTCACGTCGGCATCGGAGGCGATCTGGTGCGCGACCCAGTTGCTGTAGGCTTCCGTTATGAGCTTTAGGCACTCGTCGTAGATGTCAAGCGCCTTGTCGGCATCGCCGCTTTCCGCGGCGGACGAAAGCTCCTCGATCTTCGCGTCGAGGCCGTCGTAGTCGAAATTGTAGCTCTCGGGGAACTCAGCGAGGTAGAAGCCGGTTTTTTCTTCCTTGCCGCTGCCGGGGTCCGAAAGTTCCCCTTCCTTTGAAGAGCCGGCTTCGGAGGAGGAAGCTCCGTCCTTTTCCGAGGACGCATCTTCGGACGCCGCGCCGGATTCCGCCCCGCTCTTTTCAGAGTCCGACGAGCCTTCGCCGGCCTTGCTTTCTTCGCCGCCTTTGCCCGCCGAAGCCGTCGAGATTTCAAGCGCGCCCGCGCCGAAGTTGTTAATGAGCAGCGCGGAAGGAGAGCAGCCCGTGCAAAGAAGGACCGCCGAGAGGGCTGCGGCTGCGCCGCCGCGGATCATTTTCCGATAATTCATCTGTGCCTCCGGTGCTTGTTGCGTTGTAAAAGCGAGCGGATTCGGCTCCGCTCCCTTATGTGCGGGTTTTATCTGCCGCTGGTTCGGGCGGATTATCCCCGCGGCGCGTGCCTTGACGGCTCCGCCCCATAAGCCCGAGCTTAACTCCCGCTGGTTTATTCGCTACCCGAATTGTCCCCTCAGGCTCGACCCTGGGCTTTCCGCGCCATCACAAACGTCCAATATAGGCGAAAGGCCGCGCGCTTAAGTACGCGCACGGTCTTTCTTCATTGAAGCCTTAAGCCTTAAATAACGGCCTCAGGCGTGGTTCCTGTAATAGTTGATGAGGCAGCCGTCGAGGATGATTTCGCGCTCGTCGTCAGTAAGGTCGCCGAGGCGCAGCGTGAACTCCCTCCTGCCGTCCGGCGATACCGCGACCGCCTTGATCGTCTCCGCCTTCGCGCGGACCGCTTCGGCGATGCCCGGAAGGAAGATGTAGTCGCCCTTCGCAAACGGCAGCTCGCCCTCTTCGATCAGCAGCGGAAGCATGCCCCAGTTGATGAGGTTCGAGCGGTAGCGCTTGGTCGCGTACTCGCGGGCGACGTTCGCCCAGCCGCCGAGGACCTTCTGGCAGGAGGCCGCCTGCTCGCGCGCGGAGCCGTCGCCCGGCTTCTCGGCGAAAATGGTCGAGCCGATGCCCGTGTTGGAGAAGTTCGCCGTCGGATAGTCCTCGCGCACCGCGTCGAAGGCCGCGACGGTCTCGGGGCAGGCCTCGGCGACCGCGGCCGCAAGGCCGTTCGCCTCCTCGCGCGCCTTCTCGGCCTTCTGTACGGCCTTTGCCTCGCCGACGTAGGCGGGGTCTTTCCTCGAGAGCGCGAACTCCGCGAGGCGCAGGGGATTAGAGCGGTAGGACGAGGTCTCGCCCGAGGGGATGAGCTCGTCGGTGGTCGTGACGGGATCGTGTATCTCGGAGACGACCTTTATGAGCAAATTGTCGGTCAGCGCGGGCATCTGCGGCCAGTCCTTGATGTTCGGGCCGAGCTGCAGCGCGACCGACGGGTCGGCCTTGCCGCGGCTGTCGAAGACGCGGTTGTCGTAGATGCGGCTGTCGAAGAAGTACTTCGGGTGCGTGTAGTTCCCAGTGAAGTATTCCGCCGAGGAGAGCACGCCCTGGTTGGCGGCCGTCGCCGCGATCGAGCGGGCGTCCATGAGCGCGACAGAGGCGATCTGCCCCTCCTGGACCTTCGAGCCCTCGCGGTTGGGGAAGTTCCTCGTCGAATGCCTGATTGAAAATGCATTGTTCGCGGGCGTGTCCCCGGCGCCGAAGCACGGGCCGCAGAAGGCGGGCTTTATCACCGCGCCGGTCTCCATTAGGGAGGCGCACACGCCGTTCTTTATGAGCTCCATGTATATCGGCGTCGAGGCGGGGTATACGTTCAGCGTGAAGTTCCCGTCGCCGATGCTGCCGCCGCGCATGATGTCCGCGGCGTCGCAGATATTTTCAAAGCCGCCGCCCGCGCAGCCGGCGATGATGCCCTGGTCTACGTGGATGCGTCCGTTGACGATCTTCTCCCTGAGGCTGACCTTCACCTTGTCGCCGAAAGCGACGCGGGCGCGCTCCTCGGTCTCGGCGAGCAGCGCTTCGGCATTGTCATTTACCTCGTCTATGGTGTAGACGCAGCTCGGATGGTACGGCAGGGCGATCATCGGCTTTATCGCCGACAAATCGACCTTGACGAGCGCGTCGTAGTAGGCCGCCTGGGCGGGCTCTAGGGCCTTGAAGGCCTCGGGGCGCTTGTGGATCTCGAAGAACTCGCGGGTCTTGTCGTCGGTGCGCCACACGGAGGTCAGGCAGGTGGTCTCGGTCGTCATGACGTCAACGCCGATTCGGAAGTCCATGGAGAGGTTCGAGACGCCGGGGCCGACGAACTCCATGACCTTGTTCTTGACGAAGCCGTTCTTGAACACCGCGCCGATTATCGCGAGCGCGACGTCCTGCGGGCCGACGCCCGGACGCGGCTCGCCTTCGAGATAAATGGCGACGACTTCGGGCATCTTGATGTCGTAGGTGCGCGACAGGAGCTGCTTGACGAGCTCGGGGCCGCCTTCGCCGACGGCCATGGTGCCCATCGCGCCGTAGCGGGTGTGGCTGTCGGAGCCGAGGATCATTTTCCCGCCGGCGGCGAGCATTTCTCGGGCGTACTGGTGGATGACGGCCTGCATGGGCGGGACGTATACGCCGCCGTAGCGCTGTGCCGCGGTAAGGCCGAATACGTGGTCATCTTCATTGATCGTGCCGCCCACCGCGCAGAGCGAGTTGTGGCAGTTGGTCAGGACGTAGGGGATCGGGAACTTTTCAAGCCCCGACGCGCGCGCCGTCTGGATGATGCCGACGTAGGTTATGTCATGGGAGGTGAGGGCGTCGAAGCGGAGCTTCAAGTCCTTCATGTCGCCGGAGGTGTTGTGCTGGCGGAGGATGCCGTAGGCGATCGTGCCTTCCCGTGCCTTCTCCGCGTCGCCGCTGTACGACTCGCGCAGCTCCGTGCCCTTTATAAGATAGATGCCGCCTTCATGCAATGTGACCATTCAAATCTCCTTCGCGCCTTTAAAACGCCCCGCAAAAGCGGTTATCCGCGTTCTGCTTTGCTGCATGCTCATGAACCGCCGTCAGCTTCTCGCTTTGTCCTGCGCAGTTTTTTGAGGTCCGCCGGGCCTCGCGCGCCGCCGCTGTATCAAAGCCGCCGCCCGTGCCTTGCGCGGCACGGATGCGATGACTGCCCGCGCCGGTTCAAACTCCGCTAATTGTACTACAAGTGCCCTATTTTGAAAAGCCGCCCCGCGCCACTGCCCCTTCGCCGCTTTGAGCATACGCCGCGGTTCCCCGCGGACGCCCGGGGATCGTGCCGCCCTGCGCCGCTGCCCCTTAGCCGCTTTGAGCATACGCCGCGGTTCCCCGCAGACGCCCGGGGATCGTGCCGCGGCGGGCGCTACTCCTTCACCGCCTTCAGCCTCACCTCGACGAGCTCGCCGAGGTAGAAGGCCATCGCGTCCTCGAAGTGGCGGATGTCGAGCCCGCTCGCCGCTTTTATTTTCTCGATGCGGTACACGAGGGTGTTCCTGTGCAGGAAGAGCCTGCGCGAGGTGTCGGTTATGCTCAAGTTGTTCGCGAGGAAGGTGTCGGCGAGGTTCCGCATCTCTTCGCCGAGCTGCGAAGGCCTAAAGTCGCCGAAGGTCTCCTCGAGGAAGAGCCGGCAGGCGTCCGCGGGCGCGTCCGCGACGAGGCGCGCTATCCCCATTTTTTCGTAGCTGCAGACCGTTTCGCCGCTCATGAAAATGTTTCCCGCCGACAGTGCCGCGACGCCCTCTCCGTAGGACCGTCTCAGCTTCAAAAGCCCCTTCGCGGCGGTTCCGAAGCCGACCCTCGCGCCGACCATCGCCTCGGTGCTGAGCATATCTGAAATGACATGCGCTTTGGCGTGCATTTCCTCCCAGCCGCTCTTTTCGGGCTTCTCCATGACGAGAGCGAGGCGGCCGTCGCCGGTCTTGAAGGCCGCCGCTGCCCCGCCGCCCTCGGCGAGCTGCTCAAGGACGCCGAGCGCGGCGTCGGCGTCGCCGCGGTTCGTCTCGACCGCGAACACCGCCCACTCTCCATTCGGATCGACCCCCAGCTCGGCGGCGGCCGCTTCGAGGTCCTGCGGCTCTTCGCCGGCAATAAGCCGCGCGAAGAGGGCGCGGTGGCTGGCGGCTCCCCTTAACGCGTCGAGCGCGTTCTGAAGCCGCGCCATATTCCCCTCCGTCGGCGCCATGCCCGAAATGAGCGAGCCCACCTCCGCGGCAAGCTCCTCCGACAGACGGCTGAATTGTTCCTGATCCACCATGCGGCCACTTCCTTTTAAGTAAAAGCGGACATTCCATTCCGCTGTTGTGCGTTTCACTTCGATGCTGCGTGTCCATGAACCGCCGGCAGCGTCTCCGCTCCGCTTCGGTCGACGCGATTCCGAGGTCACTCGCCGCTGCTCCATAAATGGGTGCTTCACGCCCCCACCTATGCGGATAAGTCCTCTTTACTTGCCCCTTCGTTTCAAACTGCGTCTTCACGGCAATACCTAGATTTTAAAGCCGCAGGGCGCAAACCGCAAGGAACACAGCAGGCAGAGGCGGACGGCGTAATTTGTTCCATTTAGAATTTTCCAGTCATGCGCGAAAGCTCATTTATCCCTTTTAAAGTCTACTCGATATCTCGGATTCTCCGCGTTCGCTCATTAAAAGCGCCGGCGGTCGTTCCGCCGGCGCCTTTCGTTGTTCAGCTTTCAGCCGATGCGTTCCATCAGTCGATGATGGTCTCCTCGGTCTCTTTGTCGAAGAAGTGGGCCTTCTCCATGTCGAACGCGAACTCGACGTTGCTGCCCGTGCGGGCCGTCGTGCGCGGGTTGACGCGGGCCGTCATCTGCGTGCCGGCGAAATCGAAGTACAGGAAGACTTCGGCGCCGAGGAGCTCGTAGACGCGGATCTCAGCGTTGATCCTGGATTCCGGATGCTTCTCGAGGAACTCCTCCTCGTCGTGGACGTCCTCAGGACGGATGCCGAGTACGACTTCCTTGCCGTCGTAGGCAGCGAGCTTCTCAGCCCTCTCGGCGGAAAGGTCGAGCTTGCAGCCGCCGACTTCGACGGTCTTGCCGTTGTTGCTGACCTTGGCGTTCATGAAGTTCATCTGCGGGGATCCGATGAAGCCTGCGACGAACTGGTTGGTCGGATGGTCGTAGAGGTTCTGCGGCGTGTCGATCTGCTGCACGACGCCGTCCTTCATGACGACGATCCTGGTGCCGAGCGTCATAGCCTCGGTCTGGTCGTGCGTGACGTAGATGATCGTCGCGCCGAGCCTGTCGTGGAGCTTGGAGATCTCGGTACGCATCTGGACACGGAGCTTAGCGTCGAGGTTCGACAGCGGCTCGTCCATGAGGAAGACCTTCGGGTTACGGACGATGGCACGGCCCATGGCCACACGCTGTCTCTGACCGCCGGACAGAGCCTTCGGCT
>Ga0181612_130285_pt1 | contig 12532 bp, 10 predicted proteins | sample HoacroProtozoa21_FD_119630 | JGI IMG/M metagenome (GOLD analysis project Ga0181612, IMG submission 119630) | Hoatzin crop microbial communities from Cojedes, Venezuel. Combined Assembly of Gp0051906, Gp0051904, Gp0051908 | reverse complement strand
TCCAACTTAAAACAGCTTTAGCGCGCTATTTTTAGATTTAAATATTCCTGCTTCATGGTGGGAGATGCCAAAGTTAATCTGCTTATGAAGATTCAGACTTCTAAAGTTTCCACATGTGGTCTGTTCAAGAAGAAAACAGATTTTCTGTTTAAGTATTTTAAACAAATTTAACTTTGGATTTTTAATTCAGCTGGAGGAAGCAAATTGCTATCCAGGACCACATTTTGGTATGGTAGATAAATCCTTACTGAGCCAAATTTTCAAGCACGCAAACTTGTATTGTGCCACTGATTTTGATGAAGCCACAGGATTTCTGCCATTAGCCAAGGAATTTGCTTCTCTGGAATCAGTCAGTGCAAGTGGTAGGAGAGGGAACAGGATGACATGGCACCAGGCACTCCTTAATTTCAGCTGCTTCCACAAAAAAAGCCTGATCAAAGGTGCTTAAAAATATCTCTTTTATTACTGTAAATGACAGTAGACTGTCTGTATAGAACAGAAAAAGGCAACTCAGATGAGACAAGTGACAGCATTTTACTTGGTTTCAGACTCACTGCAATATGATTTAATGAAAGCATCTTCTAAAAACAAGTTTGTGTTTGAGCTCGAATTCTTTGTTGCATAGAACACAATGATAACTAATAGTGTTGCTGATCTGTGGTGGAGGGCTGAATGTACAAATGGCATTTCCTATAGTTTGGAGCTAAATGTTACTGGCCTGGCTGCAGTCCCAGTTGTCTGGTTAAAGAAATGTGTCAAGCGATCACAGGAATATAGACATCAGTGGTGCATTTGAAATTAAAGCTTGCTCTGAGCTCTTGATTCCTTTCCTCTCCTTAAAGATTTCCAGCACAGTGTAATGTGGATAACTCTTTTTATCACAAAGAACATGTCCAAGCAAGTGTCTGAAGTATGGTTTCAGATGAGTTTTCTCTAAGGAAAGTATTTGTCTTTAAATCTTTTCAGGTTTAATTAGGCCCATGTACCTACGTTTCATGTCTGTATGAGCTGTAATTGCTAACATTTGCACAGAGGAGCAAATGAGGAGCTGTCGTGGCTGCTTTGTAAAATGCAAGTGAGCAGAGTCTGGCGGTCAGGCCCAGTCAGTATTAATGACTAACTGGTTCTTGTGAGAAAGGACGCAGCTCAGCTACATGCGGAGCCTGCTTCAGATGAGTGTGCTTCCTCTCCAGAACAGGGGATTGCAAACTCTTCTCCCCTTCAGGGCTTAGATTGCTTTGTGGTAGCACTGCCAGGGCAAAAGGCTGCTGCAGGCCAGGAGAAGCTTGGGGAGCAGCTGTGCTTGGGCAGGAACTGCAGCCGCAGGACAGAGGTGCCTTCGCTTCCCTCCCTATCTATGATGTAGTTATCAAAGGCACAAGGCTAGGCTAGTGGCTTAGGATAACAGCTACAGAAATAACGAAGGGAGGGAGGAGAAGTTGTTGTAGCTGGCTGGGTAGAGGAGACCCAGTTCATTTCTTGGCTTCACTCCTGCTGTGCCCCAGTCCTGCCTGTCCTGGTGGTGCAGTTGGTCGGTGTGGGCGTGGTGGAGTTGTCTTATCCCCCCTTTTCCTCTTCCCTTGAGATGGTAGGAACTGCTTGCTAATATGCCCATGGCAAGAGGATGGATCTTAGCTCGTTATGCTGTGGATCCAAGCACAAAAGAGAACACTTTATTTCTTCTCTTTGTGGGTTTTCTTGTTCTGGATGAATGGACTGAAATGATTCTCTCTGCAGAGAATGGGTATGTGGGAGGTATGTGTGTTTCTGTCTCCAGGCAATAGCTGCCTTGCTTCTGGAATTGTTCTTTTGGCCTGATTTTTCACCTTGCCCAGCTATTGGTGTAACTCAAGGCACAGTTTCAGAGATTGAATTACACTACTGAAATGTTATTGATGTGTTAAACTGGTGTGAAATTGGAGTCTAGCTACTCGTGTGAGCTCCCTGGGAGTAAGGAAGCAGCTGAGTGCTTCCATCCAACAGAAACAAATACAGTACCTTGTCTGAGACTTCAGCAAGGACTTCACTGTCCGCAGGTGAGGTACGTGAATCTCAGCTAGTGAACAAAAACCATCAGTCTATTGCATCAGCTTTTATTTACCAGAGTTAAAATGGAGTTTATTCTCTGGGGTTATTACTGTCACTCATTATTAAAGGTCTAATTAATGTTGTTGATTCTTTATTATTGGTTTAGAATGAATTTCTTATTTCCCACTTCATGAATGTTAGCTGTGTAAAAATAAAGGCTTTAATTAATTGACTGAAGTTAACTTTTCCCGTTTCTTCCCACACATGTATCCAGAAGGGCAGAATAAAAGTGACATATGGTAAAAGGAAGCAGAATGTCTAAACTCAAGTCATTAAAGTGGTAATAATAAAGGCTTCATCAAATGGAAAATACCACCAATCTACTCCAAACTGTCTTGATCAACAGTCAATTCATTTTTATTGTTACAGTGTTAATTATTTTTTGAAAAAAAAAAAATCCACATAAATTTAAATCATAGCATGGTTGTTAAATTGTAAATAACTGGAACTGCTGAAGCTTTTCCTCTAATAAAATTGTAATTGGCCTTTTAAAGTACCCACTAATAAATTCCCCTTCACCCTCATCCTTGTACTTAACAAAGCAGAGATCCTTAGTTGCCATAAGTCAGCATCATTCCTTTAGTCCTGTGAAGTTCTGCTAGCCTACACCAGCTGAGAATCTGGCCCAAAGCAGGGCTGAGACAAGGGAAGAGAAACATCACCTACAAGGTATCTGTGTATAGGATTGTTACTATGGCTGAAGACAATGCTTTGTCACTTACAGAGGACCAAAATAGGGCATTAAAATTATTTATACTCATTTAGATGTTTTATACACAGTGATATAAATTTAGAGTAAAAAATATGGTTCTGTTTTGCAGTTGCTGCTAATTACACATTAAAGTGATTTTATTAACATCCTAAACAAACGATAGCTGTAACGCACCCCTTCTCCTGAGTATATCTTAAGAACCTATATGTTTGTTGTTATTGTAGCACCTCTGCATCTTCAGATCTACAGTGTACCTGATCTCAACAGTGTGGTTGTAAAATGGGGCAAAAACCTAGATTTATCCCATTTTAGTCCCATGGCTTGAATCATCAGAACTACATGTTTGAATTACCTAGGCAGTGGAAGGACAAGAGCCTCCAATGGGTGAATGTTTTTATAAATGGTGATATGAATAATTGAGTCAGGCTGCTTAGGCAGTGTGTGGTGAAGCAGAGACGCATGGAGGTCTTTCAAATGTTGCATGGCTTGTGACTTCAGGAGTATCCTCTCCCTCACAGCAATCTTAGAGACTGCTCTGATGTTTTGTTCTTACTCTCTGTGCCATTTCTGCTAGCAGCCCTGTCTAGAGATCATTTATTTCTTAAAATCACCTTGGATAAAGTAATTGTTTTGTGCACAAGAGTCAGAAGAGTGATTCAGGTTTCTCTGCTTACTACTGTCAATATATTTCTGAGTTTTGCATGTGAAGCCTCTCTCTCTCTCGGTGGCCAGTGTATATCCAGGTCACTTCATCTACAGGTTCTGCATTAAATATTAAGGCTTGTACATGCAAGCTTTACAGTTTTGTATGTGTACAGAACATTTTATACATGGCAATACACCTTTGAAAGTGATCCCATTTTCTTGGGTCTGTACCTGCAGATTTGGTGTACCTTTACATTCATACAGAGGGTATGTGATATTCTGGCAGAAATTTGCCCTGCACAGAAGTGTGGCATAGAAGCCCCAGGGTGGAGCATAGCCCTGGAACTTGACTCTGGTTTTGGGTGCCGGGTTGTGCAAGCACATAACCAAGCTTCTCTGCAGGTTGCAGGGCAGGGCAGGCAAAGGTATAAACCCTTTAAGGTTTAGAGAAAGGAAGCCACCCAAGATGTCACTTAATGATACTGTTGTAGCTGCAGTCTCCCAGTCGCACATGGAGAACCACTGCGCAGGTTAGACATGGGAGTGTGTGCACACACCAGAAATTGGCCCTTACATGTCATATTGCAAGAAACCTGCTCTGGTGACTAATTATCCCGAGTCTGCAGGGTGGCTTGCTGATTCCTGTAAACAACACTTAGTCTAGTCTCAACCTGTTAAAAGTGTATGACAATTAACATTTTTTTCCAAGTATTTAATTTTGACAGCACTATAAACAAAAGCACTTCTATGCATCTTTCTTTGCTGAATTATTTATTTGAATGTAGATATGAATCATTCTTTACTGTAGAATACGGTGCAGTCAGGTCCTAGTACTAAAACGTCAGTGCTAATTAGCTGGAAGTAAAATTGTCAAAAATACTTGATCCTAATCAGGGTCTTTTTAACGTTTATACACTGTGGACTTGATCTCCCAATGACTGTGTAAATCTGGAATACTTTCATTGAATGTAGTATGGTATTCATGCAAATAAGTTGATAACTTTATGGCTTCTTCATATGGTTATTGTATGCTGTTAGCTAAATAAGAAACCAGTTCAAACTTTAAACTGTTTGATTAAGTGAAATCAGTCTGTATGTTTCCTGTTGCATATCTAAAGCATAGAAATTATAGCAGCTATGCAATTCAAGAATTACAGATCTGACCATACGCTGAAAAAAACCTACGTAATCTTATCTATTTTAAATATGAATAAACATAGATAATTAACTCCTTTTTATACTGGAACTGTTCAATGTGTATGGCTGAAGTATTAGAGTTGATCTGCATGACAAGAAATAGTGAGTCATACGTGTTTAAAGTTATTCAGATCCTCTGAGGTTTCCCCACATAGTTCATTTTACCATTCTGCCTCTTTCCCTTTAAAATCAATTATCTGTCTTTTTCTTAAGTGAAGCTCAACTACCTCTTTATGTGATTCCTTCAGCTGTTCCCCATCCATGTTCCCAGTCTCCATGTTCATCAAAACACTCAATCCTGTAATATTGCCTCAGCTTTATACTGCTGTCCCAAGAGTCTTCTAGCATAACCTTTTGATGGTTGGGCCCAAAAAATAGACTTAACCAGATGTGAAATTGGTTTGGATTTAGTGCTTCACTCAATGTCTTCACAATCGAGACAAAGTTTAGATTTGTTGCTGAACCCCAGTGAACTTTGAAATAGGTCACATTTAGTAAACTTGCATCCTTGATAAGCAGGAATTTTTGAATCCTGAGTTGTCTCTCTCTGACTCCTGGTGATATGCCCAAGAGTGCCAGACGCACTTCTGCAATTCCTCTAGTGTGGACTTTCTGTGCTGTGGGCTATTCTCTCTAAGGTCTGTGCCCTGTACTTTATAGGTGCAAAGACCAAAAAAAGTATATATTCTTTGTTTTTCTGAAAGGAAAGTGAACTTCAAAAATCATAACTGCTTTTTGTTAAGAGTTAAATCCAAATGCAGTTATGCCAAAACAGCATGGTTGCAAACTGTTTATTTTTGCAGCTACGTAAGTAGAAGCTAAAGTAGCAGACATGTTTTTACAGCAAATAATTGACACGTTATTTTTCTCCTTTATAAATTGCTAAGGAGGCTTATGATTTTACTCATATGTTTATAAATTTGTTATAACTGTTTGGATAGTTCTGTAGCTAATTCTTGAGCTGTTACGTAGCTTATAAACAATTTATTTTGAGCATTCTAAATTCAGAGTTCATGGGTTATCTGTAGCTAGTTTCCTGGGTTCACGACTAGCTCAGGGTTCCTGCTTTTTTTGTGGTCTGTAGGATGAGTCTTGGGTCCCCATGTGGGACCTTTAATGGCAATTTCAGTAGAAAAGAAATAACAGTGACTTTAACTGGCCTGATTTAGCAATGCAGCATATTAGGTTTCTGGTATAAGCAACCCACTTTGAATCTTGCTGTCCAGGAGTACTCTCATTAGAGTTTGGCCCTAAATTGAGTGGGGTCTGAACTGATCGCAGATCAGGGTGAATGTACCCTGTTACCTCCGACTTGGTAAGAGTAGAAACTTCTTTGCTGTTTAGCTGAGAATTAAATTAGAGAGGTCTTCTGAAGAAATAGATCAATTTTTTTCCATACAGGTTCTGAATGAACAGCCAAATGACACTGTTTCCCTGTGCCAGCCTCCTTTGCTGTCCTGAGTCCTGCTTTATGGCAAGTTGAGCCTGCTTCTGGCCTGCTGCACCTCCATTAGCACAACCTGGAGAGGCCATCTAAGGAGTGCACAGATGTATAGTGACACATATATTTGTGTTTGATGAAATATGATCCAATAAATGGAGAGATTGCATTTATCACCTGTCTGAGGAGGTTGAGTAGGAAACAGGGGAGATGCTCAGGAAAGGGTTGTTCAGCATGCTTTAGCCTGTATCTCGTTTCTTTCCAGAAACTCCAGCTCAGTCAGTTCTGCTGCATTTAAGATGACTGTAATGAGGGATGTAATGTCTCTGTGAATTACCTGAAAATCTTTTAAAAGCTCTGTCACTGTTCTTTCCCTGGAGATTAAAGACTAATCTTGGGTATTTGCCATCTAGGAATCTATCTAATTACCCGAGGTTATATGCCGGTCAGTAAGAGATACTTTATGAAGGTTAGGGGAATTGTTCTAGTGTTTGAAAAGTCAGCAACAGGCTACATCATTCCCCTGGAGATCGGTTTGAGGAGAAGCAGCTAGAAGAGTCTTGATCTAACGGGAAACTCCTATTGCAAGATATGAACCATTTCCTAAAGTGGGTCATCTCCCCACCCCTGGGACTTTCCCACAAAGTTGCTGGATTACATGAGGACTTCAGACTGGGCAGAAGTCAAGGCTCAAAGCGTGTATTGCTGCATCCAAGAAAGTTGGTGGCTGTTCATAGATCCAAAGGTATTTCCTCTAGTTATGAAAAAAAATTTCCTTTCTAGTCCAGCGAGTAAAAAGTATAAGGATTCTATCAGCCCTTCCCCTCACTGAGACCATCTCATGCATTATTGCAGCAGCTCTACAGCCCCTTTTGCTTCATCGCTTTCCCTGCCTTTCCCAAGCTGCACTGAACTGTACTCCCTGACCAGCTCCCAACTCTTTCAGAGCATTTTAACTCTCAAAACATAGTTGCTCATGTAGAGCAGATACTTTTGTCATTCCTTGGAGATCCATTCTCTCTATTTGGCTTGTCTCATTGGCGTTGCTCACTGGCTAGCTCTGCTGTGTCTTGTACTGTACAGACTAGAAGGAACGGATCTTGTTTGTCCAAAAGCTAGATGAGGGATGTGGCTTGTGCCTGCAGGCTTGAGTGAGTTACCGCTCCCAGCTATCCTCTTTACCTTCCTGTTGGAGATGGCTAAATGAGATGCAGCCTATTCCTAATCACTGCAGTATGTGATGAGACCTCATGTTGAGATGCTGGGTTTTACAAGGCAGTTGGACTACTGCTTAATCCCTCTGCTGTGGGATCAGACATGAGGAGGATAGTCACTTCATAGTGCCAGCTGAAATTAGTTTTCATCCTGGGTCAGAAGCCACTTGCCTTGAAGGAATGGGTTGAGGAATAGAGTTCCAGCTAGATGGAGAGGAGTAGGAGCCCAGCCTTGCACTGATTTGGCATCAGTCCTTCAATGGAAAGGCCTCATGATGGTTAATACTCATTGTGAGAATTGGAAAATGATTAATAGTTATCGAAAAGGGTTTGTTTCTCCCGCAGCCTGTTTTTAAATTTGTGCTGTGAAGCCTGCTCAGCAATGTAGTATGGAAGCAGAATAGTCTTGTACTTGGATCATCCTCTGCATGTGCAGTCTTTTTCCTGACCAGCTCAGGCCAGCAGTGATATGGCTGCTTCAAGACAGGATCATCCAGCTTCTACGCATCCCTGGGCCAACAGCTCTGCAGGTTGACCCTGAATTAGAGATAGTTGAAATGTTGTGTGTGCAGTAGCACTAGGAAGCCTTCAAAACCCAGTGGCCTCATCTGGCTTGCAGCTTATTGGTAGCCTGCACTTGCAGGCAGGGCTGATCTGAAGGCACACCCTGCTTATACTTGTTTAGCCAGCATTACCAGGAACATTATTATTCCCCAGTTTCTTTCCACTGATGAGGAAATATTTAATTGGTAACTCTCCGTCCTAAGCAAGAGCAGCAAGGGAAGCCCACAGTGGAAGCCGAAATTCAGACTTAATTCAGAGAGTAAAATCCTAACGCTGTTGAACTTGGAGGTAAAATATATCATTGCTGCAAGGTGCTCACATTCATGGTGCCCAGATCCAGGAAAAACAATGTACAATCTTGGGAAAGGATGGCAATTTTTAATTCCTGCTCATGTGATGCAAGTTTGAATTGAGTCCCTAGGTATATTTCAATAATAAATATGTAATGAACTATTGAAATTTTGAAAGTTTTCCCTGGAAAGTTATAAAATATGCAGTGTTGCTTGAAAGACTGAAATGGATTCTTCACAGTTCTGTTTACCCAGTAGATCATACATGTTTAGTAAGTATTTTAAATCCTTTATTAGGGCTACCCAAAAGAGTTATTTTTGTTCTGGCAGTTAAATAAATATTCAGGCAGGTTTAAGCTACTTATAATTTTTCCAAGGCACTGAAATGGTTTATTGTGCTTTAATCTATCCTAAAAAAAAAAAAGATTCAGAAAGTATTTTTAAGTACTTTGAAGAAATATTATGACACTTTGTTGACAAGGTAACTCCATCTAGACAGCAACATGGGGAAAAGCTGAAAAGACAGGGATTACTTGATTTTGAAAACAGAGTAAGGAACATTCTTCTAACATATTGCATGACTCTTCTCTCATCTGAAACTGATGAAAAGAAAGTTATAAGGCTTGTGGATTTTGATGTGTTTTACACCGTATCCTAGGAACATGAGTTCTACCAATGCATGATGTTAATACTTTTTTTATGTATTGTGTACAAAAGTGCTTTATAAAGTGTTGGAAAAATAGATAGTTGCTTGATGGTTTTGACAAAGTAATATTTTATATCATGCTTCTAGAAAGTAGTTTTCTCCTTAGAAGTTGCTAAAACACAGCTTATCAAGCCTTGGCTTTATTTTTAAGCTATAGAAAACTGTGTTTAAAACCTGGTTGTTATCCAAAAACTTTCCTTCTCAACATGGCAAGTATGTATAGCACAACTGAATTGGGTTTCAGACTGAATTGCCTGAATCATATTTCACAAATTATAAGACGCATAAACACAGGCTGGTAAAAAAGACTTGGCCTTGAAAATAATCTGCTTATACATATAGGAGTCTACAGCATAAGGTTCTTCATTTATTATGTAAGATGGCCAACACAGAATTGGAGAAATCTCTTTATGGTAATTAAACTACCTAGGAGACACTGTAGATGTTAATTTTAAGATTTCATTTAATACTTCCCTGGGCCTTCTATACCTAAGTAAACTGGAACTGGATTTTTTGTTTGAACCATTTAAATACTCCCACTTCTTGTTTATTTGCAGTGGTAGTTTCACACTCCTATGCCATGTTTTTAGGGTGAAATATAACACCCAAGTTAATGATCAGACTTTTATTCCTACCACAGAAAATAATGATTTATTTGACTGTGACCATCTTGTAGACATCCTAGTGCATAGGAATCAAGCAGAGAAATACATAAGACATCTTTATTGATTTATAAATACAATGGCGTTTACAGTGTGTGGTTGCCCAAAGTAGCAACATACAATTTGATCGAAGTTTTCAGACTCACCCTCAAGAATAAGCAAAATGGCAAAACTGGAATTCAGGGAAATGATCACAGACTGAATCTTCTGAAGTAGTTCTGACTCATTTTACATGTCATTCAACTTAAATCATTGGATCGTCTTTCTATATCAGAATGGCAATTTTTGTTTTGGAAAGCTGCTCGCTGTAGATGAGAATTTTGTGAGGGAATGAAGGTCACCATATCGTGTAACTGCTGATTTTTTTTTTTTTGTGGTATCTAAAACACTGGCATGATTTCACTACTCCAAAAAAAGCAAAATTTTAAAGTATACATTTGCTGTGCCAGCAATGACAGCCATGTCAGCAGATGTAAATCCAAGCTTTGGGTTTCTTTGTGAATTCAAGGATCTCATCCGTCATGTGTGAAGATGAGTCTGTATCAAAACACAGTAGGTAAGTATGCTTGATTCTGGTGTAGGTCAAACATGTTGCATGCTCCTGTACCATCAAATGGGCTTTACGAAATATAATGCAAAATCTTGTATCTGAGCTGGATCTGAATGTTATAATATCTACCCAAACAGTGTCACTGGATTGTCCCTGTGTTTGTGGTCACTTCGGTGATTCTGGAGACATACAGAAGGCAAACGTGGTTTTACGCCTTTACTCAGTAGTGGAGTTGAGAGCAGAAGAGAGTTTGCTGTCTTCAACAGATGGGTTTGATATCCAGTCCAGAGGGAGAACAAATGTCCTCCTATATGGAATATTGCCAGTTTGAATCCTGATGAAAGGATTAGTGTCTTTGGATCTGGGCCCTGGAAATGGCTGATTGAATACTATGTCTTTCACCGTTTATCTTGGCAGCTGATGTTTTACCGGTGGCACCATGTGTTTATATAGAGGGTTATCCAAAGAGCAGAATAAATGCAATGCAGGGACACCCATGACTTGAATAGGTCATGTTGTTGTAGTAATGTATTCCCAGGGCCAAACTGGCCATCTACTTCCCTTAAAACCTCTGTCTGTCATCAGCTTGTATTTCAGTCTCTCTGCAGAGTATTTGGACTGTGTTTTAGGTCATGTATTTTTTCAGTAGCTATTGGTAATTTCAAAACCTTTTACTATCTGCACTTCACCAGACTTTGTTTCCAAAGCCAGTATGTTATAAGAGCTGGAAGCAGTATCCAGTACACTTCTGTGGACAATGTCTTTGCAGGGAGAGTGTTGCTTTTTAAAAGGCCACACTGTTAACCTCTGAAGACTGTTATTTGTGAAAGAAAGAAGAGAACTGAATGTGACCTGTTGCATCTTGAGGTCTGACTTTTGACAGCTCCACTCTTCATTTCCAGCCAAGGAATTACTGTGGTTTATTCCTTTCTCAAAGAGATTCAAATGGACTGAAAATAGACCAAGGATGGACACTGCAGAGTCTCTCCTTGGATGGCTTCTCTTTACCTGTCGTCATGCGACTAATGACATTGTTTCTACTAGCTCATCTCTGTTTTAAGTCCTCCATGAACGACACCTATTACAAGTTAGGCTGCTGGGAAAATTTTGCAACCAAACTATAGTCCCAAGAACTCAGTTTACTGGATAAACTATGCTAAATTTAATGGTCAGCTGAAATTTTATTAATGGCTTTCACTGTAGCATATTTTCAGTTAGAGGGATCTCATTGCAGGTTATGCCACAGCAAAACATAGATTTTGCATTGCTTTATTAGAAAGCAATGGGCCCCATTTAAATGTAGTGTACTAGGGATGTTATTGTTAACTGTGCGTTGACACAGTGTGTTGTGTGAGTGATCCAAGTATTAATGGCTTCATACTCTCCATCAACATGATGTATCATAATTGCTTTTTTGGACCAGTTACAAGCTGAGCGTAAATATTTAGTATTAATGAATTCAGGTTTATTATGTGTAAGTGTATCTGCAGTGCAGCAAATATGCATTCATCCATGAAGCATCTTAGCATGCTTAGGGCAGGACTTCCCCCTTTCTTTCTCATCTTCCTCTTCCTGCTTATCTGACTTCTGAAAGGCAAAATAACTTGCTTCTGTTCTTTTCCAGTTGTTACCAGTCTCCTCAGCCTTGGCACCTCACCACGTTTTCTGGACACACTCTTGCACTCTGCCTTTCTCTCTCTCGTGTCTTTTGTTATGAGCAGATTGCCCAAGTAGTCAAATCCATTCACAGGTCGCTGGCTGAGGACTGTATCATATCGACAACATGAAGTATTTTATTTTATGCTTTTTGTATATATCTTGCATTTTACATATCATCACACTTTTGCTTCGCCTGCCAGTGTGATGGGAAACTTTGAAAAGCAATGTGGGAAAGAATGAAATGACAGCTGTAGAGAAGACAAAAGCACATTCTGCCCTTATGTTCCAGGTCTGAGGCCTCACTGCAGACCCCTTCTGTGCTCTCAGGCCAAAGGCCTGGCCTTCTCCTGAGAGACTGCCATTGTCAATTATGTCAGAAGAGAGAGTAGGGGGGAGTCTTTGTAGTGTCAACAGCTTCTTCCTGAATTAAAGTGATCTGTGATGGCTTGTAATGCCCCCCACTCCAAGGGCTCTGGGGCTGTGTTCTGGCATGCTGCACTGGATTCAGACCAGTATTTATGTGTATTTCAGAGGTGAAATTCTAACCACATAGAGAAAAACGGAAGCGTGGCTGAGGGGAAGGGTAGTTCCTGGTTTGAGACTGCAGCCTGGGAATCATAGAATCATAGGTTGGAAAAGACCTCTAAGGTCATTGAGCCCAACCATCTGCCCACTACCACCATGCCCACTAAACCATGTCTAAAAAGGCCACATCTACAACCCCTCCAGGGATGGTGACTCAACCCCCTCCCTGGGCAGCCTGTTCCAATATCTGACCACTCTTTCAGTAAAAAAATTTTTCCT
>Ga0181612_127832_pt1 | contig 12532 bp, 7 predicted proteins | sample HoacroProtozoa21_FD_119630 | JGI IMG/M metagenome (GOLD analysis project Ga0181612, IMG submission 119630) | Hoatzin crop microbial communities from Cojedes, Venezuel. Combined Assembly of Gp0051906, Gp0051904, Gp0051908 | reverse complement strand
CCCGCCGCGCACCGAGCGCCGCCGCCTCCCCGCCCGCCATGCCCCGAGAGGAGCCCTCGGCCGGGCCGCCAGGGGGCGCCCCGCCCCGCGTCCCTCAGGAAGGCGCGCGGCGGAGAGCAGGGGGCCCGCACACGGGAACACCCTTCCGAAAGGGACGGGGGTTTTATTTTAAAATAAACTGGGCGAGGAAAGATCCCCCGCGGGAGCACCATCTCATCTCACACACAAACACCGCCTCCGTCTCGGCGCTGCGTCCTGCTGCCTGTCTGGAGCCGAGGCAGGCAGCAGAAACACCGAGCGTCTTCTGATCGGCTGCACCTTTCCCGTCAGCAAACCCTCCGCAGGGGAAGAACCAGAGGTTGTGGAAGCAACACGAAAGTCGGAGAATAACCACAAAGCCAGGGCATACCCACTGCTGCCTTTCTCCTCCAGGCAGCGTTGCTGGGGTCTCATTCAGAAGAGAGGAACAAACACAAGGTGAAACTGTAGAGACCAAACAACGGGCTTTTCCAAAGTGACCATTCACATCCCAACAGACACCGACAGAGAAAGATCTCACTTCACACCCACCTCTACAGAAAGAGGAGGAAGCTGTGCTTTAGCAGATGCTTCTGTACAGCCAGATGAACGGTTTAAAGCCTGCTATGAAAACAGGATGCCTCCCTCTAGTGGGTTCTCTTTTTGTGACCATGTTTTAAATGGAGAAATTGCTTCATACAGCCGACCAAAAGCACAGCATTAAGCAGCACCACATATACTTAACCTAACAGCCCAAATCCATGCAGCCAGATCGCCAAGCACTAGGGAGCTTGTTAGTGTGCCACATCAAGTGAGATCAAGCCAGGGCAGCTGTGCAGCTAGCACCCATTACAAGATGCAAGCTCCAACCTTGTAGCCACAGTAGCACTCGTCATGAAGAGCTCAGGGTACGAGAACCACAGTTAACATCTCATTTTTCCTTTCAATGCTCGTGTCTTACCTTTATTAGAGGTGTTACAGAACAACAGCCAGAGCATGCTAGTCTGCTAGCAGAGAGGGTTAACAGTGGTAGAGAATGAAAGCAGATAAGCAACTTGTTTACAAACAGTTAAGTTGTTCTCTGTTCTTTTTTTCTCTGTTGGAACAGTGATGTCAACTTAAGAGTGAGAGAAACTGCCTCTGGAGGACACCAAAAATACATTTCTTCTGCCAGTGATCCCAAGCTCATGCTTCAAACACTCTCAAAAACTGTCTGGAAAATGAACGTATCACTGTCACTCCAAGAACCTCCTTCCTTTTTGCACAGCTGTCCACAGCAGTTTTCCACAGCTTATGGAGATCTTTTACCAAACATCAGTAAGACTTTTCACAGCAGCATCACAAAAACCTGTATCTTGCTCAAATGCATCAAACCATGCAACCTGAACAGTCTACAGTCGTAGATCTGATTCTCTGAACACATTCCAGTTTCCAGCTTACAGCAGAACCAGTCCAAAAAGACAGAAGTTAGTTTACTTGGCTTCAGAGGACCTTCCAGTCAGTGAGGCAAGTGTTATTAGGTCTTCACTTCAAAGAGATTGAGGAAGTTTTACTCATCCATCATACCTTTTATTTTCTAACATCAGTATGTAATCATCTTTAAGGAGAGTTGAGGGATAAGATCTGAGGAACATACCAGCTGCACTTTACAGATTAACAGCCACAAAAATAGAAAGCAACTATACAATCTCTGTTTCACAAAACTAGTTTTCATTTGTAACACCTGACGCAACAAGATGAACCGTAACAAGTGAAGAAGCTACATCTGTAAAGTGCTATTTTGTTAGAAGTAGCTAAAAAAGCACAACTACAACAGATTTGGGTACTCGGTGGTTAGATTGTCGATGTCCTCCAAATCTTTCCTTTCAGGCTCTGTGTTTTTTGATGAAATTGATGAGCCCATTTGTTGAGCTATCATGAGATGTTACTGGAGCATCTGACTCCAGTTCAGGCTCAATTTTCTTGGCAAGCTGTTTTCCAAGCTCAACTCTACATTTCCAGAAGTAGGAGAAAAAAAAAGAGGAAAAAACAACATTAGTGCTAACAACTTGCAGTATTTACTATAAGCCACTGACATCAAAAATATGTGCCAGTAAAAAGTAACTTGACAGTGAACAGACAGATGTTTTTCCCTTCATAAATTACTGATGAGGTTAATATTATTCAACTCTGCCATTCATGAACAACTGGAGCTCTCACAGCTGCTTAGCAAGCAGACAGCTCTCAAATTACACGATGTCTAAAGAAAGTTTCGTTAAGGAGAGTCTTTTCCCCTTCAGTACTCATACATGCTGCGCAGCCTGCCCCAACACAGAATGCACTCGGCTAGCTGCTGCTCACTGCTGAACATGGCATCACTCCAAACACTCCATTTGTAGCACCAGGACAATAAACAAGAGCCAAGTGGCAGGCCTGGAAACCTTTCCCAGCAGTACAGCACACTATCCAGGAGTCACAGCCACAGACAGGCCAAGAGCTTCCGACACTCCAACAGCTGCAAGAAACTAGGCTGGTTCTACAGCATCCCCATATTCCGTTAGTTTTGGATGCCACTGTAGATTTCAGTATGCTGCAGTAAAAGCTGTACTTACTCCTGTCCCAACTCCTGATTTCAGTGTTTATAGCAGACAAGCTTCTATTAGACAGTTTTCCATTTCCAATTTCTACTACAATATTTTACTTAAAGAACTTGCTGTGGTAGTACAGCTCTAAGAAAATATATATAGAGACCTATCTCCTCCAGCCTTTAAGAGAGCTCAGTGTAAACTGCTATTCTAGGCCTGCAGAGCAAGCCTCCCCTTCCAAATAACTCCTCACAGCACAGGCAGGTTTCACCTGAAAAATCTTACTAATTTCCCAGTCTTTCTCCTATGTAAGTCTTCATACTGTATGTTGTACAGTTAATATCACTACAGATTAAAAAGCATCTGATTAGCTCCTGATTAAGTCTTCCCTTTTTTGAAAGTGACAAAGTGAAAAACTCCCTGTAAAGCTGCTGTTCTCCACATGGAGCTCCACCATGAACCTCGGTCACAGGTGCAGCCTTGCACTAGACCCAGGGCTCCTACACATGAAGACATTTGCCAAGAATGTTCTTGTATCTCCAGTACAGGAAAAGAAAAAAAAAAAAAAAAAATCAAGAGATGCTCAGTCTTTTGCTTAACAGATGCCATTCAAACTGCCTACTAAATGTTTTTAGAAGTAAAATAATTATTTTTTCCCTTCCACATGGGAAATTATTTTCCCTTTCTTATTCTCAAGAGCATGTATTGAGCCTGCTTGACTATTTTACTCATTATTACTGCCTCTTTTCATTGTATTTTTTAAGTCAAACTAAACAAAGGTCCTTACCTAAAGTTGTATCTACAAAGGTCATTATGCATGGCTGAACAAGGATACATGGTGACTTGTCCCCAGAAAATCTGTTTTCATTTCAAACTACCCTGTAATAATTTGCTCTAACACTTTCTCCCCCCATTGTCTTTTCTCTAAATCATGACAGATTAAAAAAATACCACAGTCAATAAGTATATAAGAAACAGATCAAGGAGACTTACCCCCACTGGTCATAACTGTTAATATCCCAGACAATTCCTTGCACAAAAATCTTGTGCTCATACATGGCTATAAGCAGAAAAAGATTTATCAGTAAACTTTACCAGAAAGTCTTAATAAGCACTCACTGATGATGTGATAGATGAAAGATCTATTTACTTACCAATGATGGCTCCAAGAGTGAATGGGTTGAGTTTTGTAAACATGATGGAATTGGTTGGTCGATTTCCCTCAAAGACCTGTCAACATAAGAGTTACACTGTTGTCTAACATGTCATAACACTTATAACAGAAACTTGCAGTTTCTTTTTTCCTTATAGCCCACACTGGATTATTTGTATTAGCAGCCAATACAAAACCCTGAAATCTTTAAAGGCTAACACCCTCAAGTACAAAATTGTATCATTTTGATGTTGTATTAGAAACACAATGGCAGACTGTTATCCCCAAAGCACCACTGCTGGCTACTGTGGGCTGCAGAGAGAAGCCAAATACAAGCCAGTATCAGTGCTGAGATAGTTCACCTCAGCCTCAGAAGACTTCCAGACCAGCAAGCTTTGGCAGGAGTGCCACTCACAGACTGCTCCACTAGACTCAACTGGGTACAGCCTGCACACAGCCCCCACAGCCGTCAGGACATCAGCACTGAGCAGCCACAGAGGACACTGCCCATCAGCAAGCAACAGCGAGCAGTCGACCTGCACAACACCCGCACCACCGCAGCATCCGACTACGGGAAAGCTGCCAAGCACCAACACATAGTCACCTTATGGGGAAGAAGCTTCTCCAGAGCATCTCCACTCAGTCCTGCTGCTTGAAGTTCCTTACGAGCTTCATCAGCAGTCTTCCCTTTCATCAAGGCCTCAGTCTGAGCAAGGAAGTTGGCCAAAAGGATCTAGCAGGTAGAAATAAAAACATGAATTCCAGCAACTGTTTCCTTAGCCAGAATAGTGATACCAAGTGCTTGAATCTAGACAGAGGCTTAGTCTAGAGTTACAGCTCTTGGCTTTAGCACTATGGCAATACATGTGCAGTAGTTTTAAACTGTATAATGGCCACTATCACTTGTGGCCTCCAAGTGCCAGGAGACTCGATTACTATTTTAATAGTGCCCGTATCCAAAGACAAGCAGGACTCTTCTGCAGAACTCTACCCCTGCTGAAGCCAACAGCAAGGCTCCCAGTGAGAGCAACAGAGCCAGGATTTCACACCCCCTCTGCAACTGGTAGAGTCTCTTATCCCATTCTACACTGTATGCATGGAAACCAGGTGCAACAATTAGTTGAAGGTAACCAAGATATACTTGCTCTCTATGAATGAAAATCCCCACAGCATACCACATACCAACCCCTACCAATACAGTAGGAGTCTTTAGTTTACTGTTCTCTGCCTAGTGTTTGCAGGACAAAGCCACATGTGGCTTTGTCCTACCAGTTGCACTGAAGAGAAACTCTTAACAGCCAAATGAAACATTTTCTCCCCTTCTTTTGCAGAGTCATCTTCTACAGGTTTCCCCTGTACTTGGTGTTACTCAACAAAAACTATTACACAATTTAAATAGCACTTGCAGTCTGAAATCATGACAAGATTGAAATTTAGTGAGGAAAGATGCTTTTTCTGAAATATGCAGCAAGTAGTCCTGGACACGTCTCCACCTATAGAACTTAAAATTGTTAGACGTTGTTCACTGAAAATTCCTTAGTTGGATGATACATTAAACTACAAAAAAATTGGACTGGTTAAATATCTGCATGTAGAAGGCTATCACCCTAGCTGTGCTAGTATACTCATTAAATTTTGTCCTAGAGTTTAAGACTTGCAACAGCATCTCCAAGGAAGCTTTCATCAGCTCTGAGAATTTGCTTCTTCCTACTCTGCAAGAGTTACACTCCTTACAACTCCTACAAGGAATTTTCTCTCCAAATACTCAATTGCTCAACTCTTTCCAGCCTCAGTAAGCCAATAGGCCACACCACTGATCTGCCTCAAGAACTGCAGTTGCAACTTCAGGAACAAAAATACCACTGTATTACAAATACTACATGTAATACGTAATTATAATTTAGGTATCTTCAAACCTATTGTGAATGTTCATAGAGCCTGTGTGAATAGTTTCAAAGGGACATCTAGAAATCTCACACAGCAATACTGAATAAGCTTCAATACCTTCAACCACAAGAAAACACTGGTGCCCTGACAAAGATCTTGTTACCTTGTGATGCAAGCCATTTCTGACTGGATGCTGGGTCTGGACTGGGATCAGGAAGTCACAGGGAATCATGCGGGTTCCTGTAAGAAAAGCCGTGTTAACAACCCTGCAACAGGAAAGTCTTAGAAAGTCATCAATTCCCAGCCCATTGTCAGAGCTACTGGAAGACTCAGCCACTTTACAAAGCTTGCTTTTTCTTAACAGCAGGGAGAAGTGACAACACAGCTCAGTAGTTTCAGCTCTAGTTGGACCCTCCTTATTGCAGAGGTAAAACCTGCATCTTGTAGCCTTCTAAAGTCATTAACTAAGAGCACCACAGCAATCTAATGCTAGGTTAGATGAGAGCCCAACCTCTAAACCAGTGTCAATTCTGCAGACTCTTCCAGCTTTGTAGCCTTTCAGAATTTAATTCCAAAACCAGGTATTGAAGAGTTTCAGCTTACCTTGATGAATGAGCTGGTAAAAAGCATGCTGCCCATTGGTGCCAGGCTCTCCCCACACAATAGGGCCGGTACTGTAGTCCACACGAGAGCCCTTCTTGGTAATGTACTTGCCATTAGATTCCATATCACCCTAAGTGGGAAGCGCAGTATTACTTTTCTTGCAGAACCACACAGTACAGTGCAAGCTTCCACACATACTTCAACCATAATTAGTGCTGCTTGTCTACAGAAATTTCATAAGTATCAGGGATACACCTGCTTAATTTACAGACACCAAGACAATGGAGGTGTGAGGGGGAAAAAAAAAATCTGAATTAACTGAGCAAATAGGCTGATAGCAGTCTTGGCGCCAGTCTCTTTAGGCCCTTGATTACATGATTTAAGTGGCTGCAATTTTAACCTAGAAACACGCATTCAGGTTCTAGAACCAGGACAGAAGCACATCTACGTATTTGCCTCTTGAAACCTTTACCCCGTCTGAGCCTTACCTGCTGGAAGTAGGCAGCAAAGCGGTGCATGTATTGGTCATAGGGCAGCAGGGCATGGGTTTCACATCCGTAGCAGTTTATATACCAGATCCCTAGCATGGCCAACAGAACAGGCATGTTCTTCTCCAGCGGGGCAGTGTGGAAGTGGTTATCCTATGTGACAAAGAGAAAGACTTACACTTTCTACTAAGCAAACAGTCATCCCTCCCAGCTCTTAAATTACTTTTATTCTTGTTTCGATCCAGGGAGAGCTTCCCAAGCACAGTCATTTCAGAAGCACTGAGAGGACAGGCGGAGCTGAACTTTAGAAGCCAACCTGCCTTCAGTTATCTAACAACTCTGTTAAGAGGAAAATCTGAAATGGGCACCCCACACTCACCATCCAGTGGGCTCCTGCAAGCAGGCTCTCAAAGTTGTCAAAACCTAATAATGGAAAAAGTCAGTTTGCATTTACTATTACAACTCAAACTTGATTTTTTTTTTTTTTCTTGCAGAGACAATCTTAAAACAGTTGAGATTCCTTGTATGCAGCAAGGCTCACAACTACTAATTGAGTTTAAAATTGCCGGTGGACCACTCCTGAAATTTGCATCCCATACACCAGATATATTTAGTTATGATTAAAGCCTGGACTTCAGAGCAAGTCCATGAAACACACTTCAAAAGCCTTTGCCTAAAATCCCCATTCAGGCACAATGAGCAACTGGAAGGAAAACAGAGGCATTAAAACCAGGCTCTGTGTTAAAGGCTATGCAGTTTTCAGCAAGTTTGAACACTTAGTCATTTCACAGCCACAGTGGGACACATCCCAAAAACCAGGGCAAGGCTAGCACAGCAGGGATTTCTGTGTTGGTCCAAGGAGAAACAACTGTAATAAGGTCTTCTCAAAAGGAAAACGTTCCCCCCCTTCCCTGTTCTTTAACAATTCACCTGAATTAATTTTGCTCTATAGTTAGGGTATTGAAATCACCATTCGTTTTCACTAATGAGCAGTTTTAGCCAATAGCATCATTTCCTGCAAAGCCAGAAATCCTGATTCTTATACGGGAAAAAAAAAGTGGGGAAGTGTTCAGCAATCAAAGCAGCAGCTCTACCTATGGTCAGAAGCCAGCTTTGGGAGATGAAGGATGCAAGAGCAAGAAGTGCAGATAGACTGGCATGTCAGCAATCAGCACCAAGTCTTTCTGACAGCAGAGATGAACAGTTCTTTGCAGACAAAACACTAAGTGCCTGACTGAAGTTTATCTTGCTGTTCACACCAGTTTTTCTACACATGACAACTCTTGTTCATCTCATTCCCAAAACACCAAACCCAATGCTTTTCTTCTAACCTCAGCCAAAGGGAATTTCAGTTTTTATTTAGAAAAATAAATGACATCATGGTTTCAGATTTTAAATATCTGAAAGAAGTGATAAGGGAACAAATGCAAGGCTGCCAAACAGCCTGCTCACCGAGAAACAGCAGTTCTTAGAGCTCTGACCTTCACTGCACTCTCCACCTGCATTTGAGATCTGCATCAGCAATGTCAATGCTAGCCCATAGCAATAGCACAAGTAGGTGGGGATCAATTCAGAGGGTCTATGTTTGCTCCACCATCAACTGCAGATAGAAACAGCATTCCTGTTCTACGCTATAGGGCCTGATGATACAACAAGTACTGGGGACAACAAGCTCGTATGCAGAACTGGAGACATAGGATTTTGATGTTTAGTGTGTATGTACTCACAGAAACTAGATAACCTACTCTTAAATAGTTTAGTAATGTCAGTTGCAAGGTCTATTTTTCAACACTGTCACAGATTTACATAAATCAGGCACTTTTGGCTGTGCAAGTGACTAAAGAGATGCAACTTGACTATGTGTACCTAGGTATGGGTATTTTTCAAAACTACATTTACAGTATTATAATCTCAGAATTTCCATTGCATTAGAAACTGGTTTTAGTGCAAACATCCAACTACTCAGAGTACGTTGGGTAAAACAGTATTTGCCCCAAATCTGTCCCACAATTGAGTGTTGTTAACACACTCCAGAGTTCTATTCCTGAAGCAAACAGAGAAATTCTGGGCTTTGTCACATCACAGGAAGACCTACCGATATGCAGGGCAATGGAGAGACCAATGGCAGACCACAGCGAGTAGCGGCCACCAACCCACTGAAAATAAAAGATTGGTTTAGACAGGAGACATGCAAGGCTTTTTAATTCAAACTTGTTCAAACTATTAGGAAATAGCAGCATGCATTTAGACTATTTTCAGAAAAATCAGTATTCTTTCTGGGGATAATTTACTACATGTTATATTGCCTGGTCAGGGCAACTTGCACCGTACAGTAGCCCCCTAATGAATCCTTCAGTATGCATTTTTTGAGACTTCACTTGTCCAATTTATATAACATCTGTTGAAGCAGATCCCCTGATGATTCCAGTTCACTTCCAAATACTAAATTTGCAGCTTGTATTAACCAATTTTCTAATATCATTCCTCTATAGGTAAAGCCTGCTTCAGCAACATTATGACACTATCTAGGGAAAGGTAACGTGCTAGATAATTCCTACAGAGCAGCTGTAAGATCTAGCCTGTGAGGCATATAGTCCATGAGACAGAAACCTGTTTCTGATTAAGGGCCAAGACTAAGGGCAGTATACTTAAAACATGCATCTGCTATGAAATATCAAATCAGGCTCCTGTTTCTGATGTTTGACCTTTACAGGCCTAGGTTATATACAGCAGACCCCAACTGTCAAATGTCACAGCTTATAATAACTACTTACACAGATGAATAAGCCAAGACTTGTATCTCCTGTTACCCAACAGCTGATGAGACAGCCAAGAACATAGAAAGCTCCTCTTCAGACCTTTAACTGCAGGATTTTAATGGAGCGGCCACACAAGACTGTTTCACTTGCCTGACATGTTCTCAATTCGCCTTTAATTACGAGCGTTCAGATGTTTCAGTACAGAAAATACATCTACTATGATTTAGGGGTTTTGGCAATTTCCTGACACCTAGTTAACATTTTCTGAAGCAAGTTACATTATTCTAACAGTTAACATCTATCATACAACATTAGACATTTACTTACATCCCAAAACTCAAACATGTTCTCTGGGTCAATTCCAAAGTCTTTAACTTTAGGCTAGAATAAAAAAAACCACATGTAAGAGCACCATAAATAAACCCAACATTCTCAAAAAGCTTTATGTCTAGCAAACAGAAAACCACAAGTCAGGTACTTACTAAATACACAATCCCCCAATTCCATCCTCTATTTTAAAAAGACATAGCATCCATCAGAAAAAAGTGTACCTTCATTTCCTGGGATCACTATCACTATTCAGTAGTCTCAAATAAGATCAATAACATACACTCATTTTCTGCTCATTCTAAGTGGCAATATAGTTAGGAGTCGGACTGACATTCAGTTCACATTTAAGAGAACCAGAATGGAAGAAAGGAACTTCCAACCACAGTATCTGACAGCCTCTCAATTATTGCACAGTCTTTTTCTAATTACTATGGGTCTTTCTACTTCATACTTTTGCATGAAACACCATGTCAGGGTACATTATACTCATCACTTGCTACAGGTTATTCACACAAACTACCTGCATCACTTCAGCACTTACCTGAGGAGTCTAGGAGAGTAGTAGTTGTTCACATAACTGCATTCACACACACTTCAGCAATTATAGGTAACACTCATTAATAACAGAACAGTTATTTCAAGTGTAAGAGAACTTTATTTCAGATTTAAAGCTCTAGCAGAAAAAGCACAAATCTATAATGAAGGTCCAATCTTGCTACAGTTATTTACTCTGCAAATATTTCAGTTATTTTCAGTAGAAAAAATATGCTTCCCTTCAAGAGGAGGGCTAACTATTGGTATTCAAGTAATGGTGTCTTAAGACAGTCTCATTTTAAAATCAGTGAGGAAGTCTATCGTAAAGGTACATAGAAAAAAATAGAGTAGATTTGTTATACTTACACCATTGGTAGACAAGGCAACAAAATGCTTGGCCACAGCTGAAGCCTTAATAAAAATAAACCAAACGTTAGCTCTAGAATGCTAAATATATTGATTTCTAGTCATAGAGCTGATCTGCAACCACTTACATTTCAACAAAATATCATTGACTATCAGTTATTTTTGTGTTATCAACTTGAAATCATTCACATTCAGCATGGGATTTGGCAGCATGTCTGTCTGAAGATAATTTTCTGATAATATTCTCACAAAGCCTTCTGGAAGCAGTCACTACCTAGAGCAACATACTATTTCCTTACGAATAAGCTTATCAGTTTGGAACATCACTAACACCATGTTGGAGCAGACAGAATTTTTGTACATGTGCTACCCTTCCGGCTAGGGTCAAGATCAAGACAACTGGGATTACTGACAAATCACAAGCTCCACATTCAGACTTTGTTCTTTTAGTAAGTGTTCTGGTGAACAAAGATGAGTTGTCTGCAATAGTAGTGTAATGAGGAATTTCAAAGCCCAGCTTTTAATCTGAGTACAGCTACCCTGACTGGAACAGGTTAAAGATCATCTTCATTACCTGAGCAGGCAGTATCTGCTTTTTTCTTTTAAAGGTTAGAAACAGGAGAGAATGAGTCAAATACAATGTTTCTATTCATAGCACAGCCATCTGCCATAGAAGTGTCAGTATATCACTCCAACCATACCTTCATTTCTAGGTTTTCAAGATTTGCCAAGAATTGGAAAGTAATGCCACAAAACCACTCTATACTTGGATTTCCATGTCAGTGGTTCCACCAAATTATTAGCCAGCTCTAAGGTAAATGCTACACTATTACTTAACAGGGGAATAATGCATGACAACCGTCTATAATGATAAACTAGTGGTTTTATCACTTGGATCAGACGTAACAGCCTGTCACTAACCACGAAGCACTGAAACATTACATGTACAGCATTTGCTGAGCTACACAGCTTATGTTGGGGCAGCTATTGGCTCTGCTCCAAAAGGCACAAAACGACCAGGGAAAAACTGCACAACGAAAAGCTGTTGCCTTCTGTTACGCAACCTAAACGTATTAGACTTACATCATTAGCAGCACGCAAGAACCACTCTTTAGCCGTTTCTGCATTGGTGATAGTTTCTTGGGTGGTGAAAGTCTGCACATCAGAAAACAAGGAAGTATGTTAGACACAGTAAAGTTGAAACAACTCAGGCTACTAAGGCATCACATGTTCCAGATAATCAGAGCAGAGTGATTCTAGATATTCATAACAGACAGCTGCTGCCAGATTTCAGCAAAAAAGCAAGCTTATCAATCCAGCAAAGACTAGTGCTGCTAGATTTACCTATCTGGTTTTAAACCAGCATAGATCTGGAACTAGGATAATTCCCTCAAACTGTTATGCAAAACCCTGAAACTAAGATTTTCTATTTCTGTCTTTCACTAAATACAAAGTTTTACCATTCAACTAAAAAGGAACTAATTGAGCATGAAAACAGGATAACCTAGCTGGATTGTCCTCTTGTTCTTCAATTCCTACTTTTTCATGCAGAAACACTCGTTTCTGCTAAGACTCTTGCCATAATTTTGTTATGCTGATTAGAGGAAAACATTTTCCTGCTTCATGAAGTGTGCACAGAAGTTTAGTCATGCAGTTTTCCAAATATCTACAACCATTCTAATTTACTCAACCATCAAAATTTAGCTTTAAGGGTGAACACTAGATTCAACCTACTCTCATCCATCTCCAGAAACATTTCATTATGAAACACAAGCGTCTAACAGAAAACAAAATAGTGCCATTCATCCTCTTCCAAGTATATCCAATTAT
>Ga0181612_116341_pt1 | contig 12532 bp, 11 predicted proteins | sample HoacroProtozoa21_FD_119630 | JGI IMG/M metagenome (GOLD analysis project Ga0181612, IMG submission 119630) | Hoatzin crop microbial communities from Cojedes, Venezuel. Combined Assembly of Gp0051906, Gp0051904, Gp0051908 | reverse complement strand
GTTTACAAGGATAAATTGGGTTTTGCTGGGAAACTAAGCTACAGAGTAAATACCTGTGGGTAAATAGCATCTACTTTGTTTGCAGTGACAAGGTGCAGGCTATCTGTTACATCCAGCTGACACGGCAGCTGGTATCTTGTTCAGCTGATGGAGGAATTGCTGTTTGGAACATGGATATCAGCCGAGAAGAGGTAAGATCATGTTCTGGGTCAAAGAAATTTTTTTTTCCCCTTTTCAGAGGCTGATGTGGCTTTGCTTAGTTAGTTCTGAAGGCTGTTTTCCTCATATTGCCTGAAACTTTAAGGCTGAATGATATTATTAAAACCTCCTCTGTTTTAGTGGCTGTCCACGCTGCATTTCAGTAGATAGATTCCTGGGACAGAAGTGCCGGACAGGCTTGGGACTGATTAGAGGCTTGAGACAGTGTGTTCACTGGAATGGCTGCAACCTATGCTGCTGGAACACTCTAAAGCAGGCAAGCCTGCTGTTCTTGAGGTGCAATTCAGAATGTAGAGATTCAGTCCCCAGACAACATTTTCTTAAAGACCTCGGTACATAGCAACTGAGCCTGCCATGCACGTCCTTTCTGCTTCAGTTCACATCCATCATAGGAGCTGAAAAGATGTATATTACTACTATCTTTGGTTAAATCATAATTATAGGAGTTAGTTTTGATTGCTCCCATAAAGCAGTATTTAAGGCTCAGCCTTCCTTCCCCTGTTGCTTTTCCTTAAATACAAGTGTCATGATTAAGAACTTTTCTGACATGTGTTGAGCTGTCAGCTTAAACACACTGAATGCTGTATGTGATGCTCCTAACGTTTTCAGCATGATGATCTCTCTTCAGAACTTCTGTGATATTATGAGTCTTTGTAATTGCAAGGAACTGACTTATAATACAATTGGGAAGACAAGATGTGGCTGTTTCTCTTCTGGATCTGCACACAATAATTAAGGGATCTTCTAAATAATAGACAGTTTTAATACAATTAAAATAATACGGTTAACTTAGAACAGCCGTGATGTCTGACAACTCATTGGAAAAACACAATCAAGCCAAATCCAAAAGCAAAGAAACTAAATGTTTGAAGAATGATGAAAATACTGCCTCTAAAGCATTAGCTAGCGAGTCATGTTATAGGGTATCTTCAAATACACACTAATGCACGTAAGACTAGAAGACAGACTTTTTTTTATTAAAAAGAATGGTAACTCCACTGACAGTTGTACTATTTATCTTGGGCAGTTCCAACTGTATGTTGGTAATAGTGTTGGTAGTGTTGGCAGGTTTTTACCTCCTATTTAATGCCTGAAATTAAGATGAAAAGAATAGGTAGATATCCTGCTTTTTTGTTAGAGGGAGCCAGAAAGTGGATTGTCTTCTCAAAAATGCTATTAAGTGAAAACTGCTATTGTAAGTAGCTGAAAGAAGCAATATGGAACATCTCACTTGGTGGAGAGGTGACTTGTTTCCTCTACCCTCCTCCCCACCCCCCACGCTGGACTTGTTACTAATCTTTACAGTATTTTCCACTAGCGTGGGGGAAGGAAGGGGATGCAATCAAAGTTCAAGATGGACATCTGGTATTAATAAATATTCATGGCAAGATGGTGGTGCAACTGACAGTACTATTGTTCAATTACTGTCAACAATGGATGGAAGCAAATTGAGAAGAAAAGCTACTTTGCTCTTCCAGCTTTCCTCCTGCTGGGTTTCAGGGAGACTCCCCCATCAGACGTGTGACATTGTACAGAATATACATGTTCTAATTCAAGTCTGTGTACTGAAAATATTATGCCTCTCTTTCTATCCCTTGCGTACTCAGTTAAGTATCTGAGAGGGCTGAAGTGTATAAAAGCTCTAACTATTTTCATTTGGACATTTATGGGAGGAAGAATATGTGGGTGGGAGAAGGGATGCTTAATGAAGATGTGGGCAGTATGGAAAATGCAGTTCTTAATTATTTCAAACTGGATCCTAAGGAAGCAGAAAAGATATTTACTTCAGAATTTACTTCTGGACCCTGCCTCTTAAAGGGGATGACTGCCTCATAGCTTCTACAACTTGGATTACACTAGCCCTTAAAAATCATCTAGGCAACCAGAGCAGCAGTCTTTGAAGGCCTGCGGCAAGTTTAATAACTTAGATGTTTGATGTAGTTTTCTTATTAAGGCAGTAACATAACATACTGCTGTGGGTTTAAAAAGTATAGGAGGTGTGTAGGTAACAAATAACTGTAGGCTTGGGTTTGGGGTTTTTTGTACTAAAATTCCTATGTACTATACCGTAGGCAATCTATTGTTAGAATGTCCAGAGTTGAGACAGGGCATCTTGCCAAGTAAAACTTTACTTTGAGTTCTTAAAGCAAACTTTCTTGGCTGTCGTATGAGGAAAAATAATTCTGATTGTTTGCATTTCTTGCTCTTTTGTAGGCTCCTCAATGGCTAGAAAGTGATTCCTGTCAGAAGTGTGAACAACCTTTCTTCTGGAATATAAAGCAAATGTGGGACACAAAGACATTAGGGTTGAGACAGGTGAGATCACTGGTTTGAGTGTTTAGATGTACTTCAACACTTAAGCAAAATGCAAACAGAAAACCACTAAAGCCGTTAGATCTTTTGAACGGTTGGTTATTTTGTGTTGCTTTGAAGCGAGGGTTTATTGACAGGTCACAGGTTCTAGGCAGTGCTAAGAAATTTCCAAATTCTGTGGAAAGTGTTGCATCAAACTTCTATCATAGGGCAAAGCAGGCTGTGCTAGGAGTGCTCTGCTGGATTTCTCTGTGTATTTCTGTACACTGGAGTTGTGGACAGCTAATCCTGTCATGTGAAGTGGACACAATGCCCCATAACTGAGCAAATTGCAGCCTAACAGGTTGTAAGGTACTCAGTGCAGTGAAGCAGTGATGGCCCTACTCTTACTGGGCTGGAATGTGAAAGCTTCCCAGATAGCTTTCTTTCTGGAGGGACTGGACAGGCACCAAGGCACTCGCCTGTTTCTGGCTTCCTTAGACTGTTATTTTCTTGGTTGCTTGTTCAACCCTCTTTTTTTCGCTGCTCCTAGAAGGAGCTTGCAAAAGGAGAAGAGAATGGGTGGGGAGAATGTGGAGGTAAATGCATTAATAGCCAAGAAGACTGTTCAGAACTACAGGGTCACTGGTCTTTGCTTGAAGTAATGGAAATCTTCCTAACAGGTTGCAAAACAGAAGCTTTGTTGTTGTTGTTCAGTGAACACTGGATAAGGCGGTCAAGTGGCACAACATAGTGATTTTTTTCTTTTTCTTCTTCCTTCATGAAGCATCATTGCAGAAAATGTGGGCAAGCAGTGTGTGGCAAGTGCAGTACCAAACGGTCAAGTTACCCAATCATGGGATTTGAGTTCCAGGTCCGTGTCTGTGATTCCTGTTTCGACTCAATCAAGGATGAAGAGTGAGTATTAAGGAGTAATAAATTAAAGTAATACTACTGAGGTGCGGAAACACTTGTGCTTGCTCCCCATCCACACACAGTGCTACACAAACACACCAAGCTGATGCTCTGCTAATAGGCCATCTTTGCCTTGGGCACTCAAAGCACTGCAGTGACAGAGATCCCTCAACTGGCTCTGCAAGCTGATTTGGCTCAAATGTGATATTACAACAACTTTTTTATCCACCTTATTTCTTCTTTTCCACGAGTCCAGATTGTCTCAAGATTTCCCTTCAAGTAAAGGCTATTGATTGCACTTAAAATGCTAAACAAGTGCCTGACAATGCATCGCAGTTGCCAGGATGTATATGCATCAGCTCATGTACACTTACTGAAAACTGTTTCTACGGGAATATTCTTCACAGTCCAACGTTGTTTTCCTCATGCAAGCAAGTTCGGTTAAATGTCATTTGCGGTCTCAGTAAGCTGCTCTTAGCAGTGAAGGAACCCCCTTTTTATCTTGTTACGAACAGCACTTCACTGTTCACCGTCTTGTCACCTACTTGGACACCTGGAGTGCTAAAGGACCAAAGTAATCAGATGCCAATTTTTGAGATGTTTGGGGTTTGGTGTGTTTGTTTTGTTGTAGTTTGTTGGGATTTTTTGTTTGTTTAGGGTTTTTTTGAAAAAGGGAGGTGCTGTGCACTGGTTGACTCACTATGGCCAGGAGGAAAAAATGTAGCTGAGCTTGACTTTATAACCAAGACTAGAATTATTTACTAATACAGTGTCCCCCTTCTGCTCTAATATTATGAACAGTCAGACTGCAGAAGGCCAGGAAATGTCACACCTGTATAACTACACAAGCAATGTCTTAGCATGACTTGGTAATTTAATTCTGTCCTCTTTAATATGGCACTGCAGTTCTCAGGACTGGTTTATTAGTACTTGAGCAACTTAATTTTCTTGTAAGTTTATTTTGCGCAGTTATAATGATGCTATCAAGGTTCATCTGATAGCTGGCTTTCATTTGAATTGTTCTCTTGCAGCCGTACTTCCTTGGCAACCTTTCATGAAGGAAAACACAACATTTCACACATGTCCATGGACATCTCCAGAGGGCTAATGGTGACTTGCGGGAGCGACCGGATTGTGAAGGTATTCATGTACCTATTGACTCCATTTATTAGAGATATTTAATGGGGAACAAATGTTTGTATATACTTTTTTCTTTCTGACAACTGTCGCTACAAAGCTAACTGTTGTGGGCAGCAAGAATTGTATTTGTTGCAGACTGTTCTTCCTGCAGCTGAATGAGGAAATGACCTTTAACTCCACTGTATGGAGTCTAGCTGTCAGAACTGGTTACTGTTGGTGTCCTCTGGGCAAAAAAAGCAGGCATCAGTAGTAAGAGAATCTGCCAGTGGCCTTAAAGACACAGACATGATGAAACGTGTGGGCTGCCTTTACTCTGAGCAACCTGGCTTCTTGGAGCACTGCCACTAAAAGCCCTGGTAATATCAGGGACATGGAAATGAGACTGATTTAGAATATTGCTGTGCTTAAGCTATACGTCCTTCATGCATGCTAGAACTGAAACTGTTCCAGTCTGTCCCTGTTTTTCTGTAAGTGTGTTTATAACAAACTGCATAGAACTTTTTAAAACAGAGCTACAGAGAACTGCCAGAAGACTCTCTTGAGCCCTGAGTTTGGCTTTTGGCTTGGAAGGGTGGTATAACTCTTTATGACATTTTCCTCAAGTATAGTTTAAACAGGTTTTGCTGCCTTGTGTCCAGGGATGTCTGTCTTTGCTTCTGTGCTTCTTACAGAAATACCTTTTAGGTCTTATAGTAATGCTATGTAATTCTCCACAATATTTTCTTGCAGATCTGGGACATGACGCCAGTAGTTGGTTGCAGCCTTGCAACTGGCTTCTCCTCACGCTGATCTCGTACCTGACAGGTTTATGCACCTTATGTACAGCAATATGCACCGAATGAATGGAGTCCTTCTTAAGAATATTACCGCAAACACTGGTTGCTTGATTCTTCTCCTGCTGCTGTTCCAGGATGGACAGTCACCTTTATAGAGCACGGCTTTTCTGTTGGGCTGACCAGGAATCTCCTTGGTGTGGAAGTGCAGTTTCGCAGGCTCTTGGACTAACGTAACATGGCTTACCTGCAATATGACACCTTGATGAAAGGACCTGTTGTTTCTCAGTTTACATATGTAGTGTTAACAATGTGCTATCTCTGTTGATATATCTTGTACAGATACCTTGTATCTAAAATATTATCAGAGTAAAATGAGTGTAGTAAACTCAATTTGTGCAAATAGTAAAATAACTTATTTTCTCTTCCAAAAAGCAGTTCTGTAGAAATACTTTTGAGCAGTCACTGTCTAAACTGCCTGCAAAAGGTATGTTGGTTATTCCTATGGAAGGAGGAGATACTTCAAAGTGGCAGGTAGCTTCTTTCAGATGAGATAGTAAGACAGCCTTTGATCACACAAGATTTCCTTTATTGGCTTTCTTGTAGCATTTGTCTTCGAGTACAGTTATTAGTGAAATCACTTTTGTGGGACGGTCGTTCTGTTTAGGTAGCTGGTGAGTCTTCAGACAATTCTAGGCTCTTGTAAGTAGTGTTTTAGCATAGCTAATAAACTTGTGTAGTTCTTAAGAAAACGTACAGCCCAGCTACTCTAAAAACAGGCTGTAGGTATGAGCCATATACTTTGACAACTCTATAATGCTGTTAGAGTGGGAAGCTAAGCAGATCTGCCTTGTTAAATGCAATGGCTAAGAAAAAATGGCCAGCTAAATTTTAGAGACTTTTTCCTGTGGAAAGGCTGATGTTTCATTAATGGTGGGTAACCTGTTTCTGTTAAAGTGCAGCATAAATTCAGATACTGCCTTGGTGTTGCTTAAAACACTGAGCAATAATTACTGAGGTACAGAACAACTGCTTTTTTCCCTGGACCTAGGTCTGTTAATCCTGAGATCTATATTGATCCCTTCCTGTTTCAAAGCTGAGAAGTATGAAGAAGAGCTGGGAGGCTTTTATGACTGTGCAGTTGGCACGTACAAGAAATACTAGTGAGATATTGTCAATAAATTGGTCTGTTGTGTGAATTTCATAATTTGAACATTGTGAGGAGAACTTATTTTGAAATTTTGAAAGCAAAGGTAATATGTCACAGAGTTTAAGCTTGGAGCTATTCCGATTTTTCTGAAAACAGATGCATATGTGTGAGGACAGAAAACATGGGTGGGTCAGCTGGCTCAGAATAGGCGGTGTTGCGCAACTGTCAAAGGTAATAGGCTCTTATCTGGCAGCAGACTTAAGGGTTAGACTGTCTTTACAGCAACAATCCAGTGGTGCTATGAGTGTTAGTGAATTCAAGTCCCCGGTGTGTAACTTGACACTAATAATCTGCGTGGGACCATGCTGTGGGCTGAAATAGATGAAGATCATGGTATCGTTAGTATGTCATGATTCACTTGCATTTTAAGCCAAAAACCTGATAGTCTCCAAAGGGCATTAGAATCCAGAATACTGTTACTGTTATTTTGGATCTGGCTTTGTCTACGTTTCCACAGGCCTTCTCTGGAAGTTTTGCGAAGAGTCTTTTAATTTGCTAGGCTTATGGAGGCACTGAAGAATAAACAAAACCCTCTTTTGTGGGAATCCCAAAACGTGTTTTGCCTTCAGTTCAGGGTTTAGCCCTTGTCACACTGATATAATTCATCCCTTGCTGCACGCTGTATAGCTTACATTTTTTGTGAAGGCTTATTTCTAAGCTATTGAGAGAAAATCGGCTTGTACTGGAAAAAAAGTTGCAGCTTTCTGCTTTGAAGGCCTTCACCCTTGTAAATCAGGAAGGGAAATGAGTGGTTGAAGGGGTGAATAAGCCCTGATAACGTTCTGCATTCACTTTCAGGCTTCTTATCTGGCTCTGGAAGAGAATGGAAGCCTTCTTCCTCACAGCATGTAAGGCAGAGCATGAGTTGTGTTGCTAGATCCTACTGTGCTGTGGTAAGGAGGATCTAGGGTCATGAGTTAAGCTGGGAGATTGATGTAGATGTGGGACGAATAGCATAGTTTTCAAACCAGATGTTCTGAAACTTACACCAGTGATACTGAGATGTAACTGCTTTGCAGCAAGCACTCCTGAACTTCAGCTTTTTTAGTTCTCATCAGTCAGTGTGCCCCCTGCTCAGCATGCAGCTCCCCCTCTTCCCTGTGAATACCTCCTCTGCTTCTTGACAGCCACTTACATTACGGTTTTGCCTCTAGATAATATATTCTCTACTACATATTGTTAAATCTAAGGAATCTATTTTCTATAATTGATATACTTAAGATAGTGTCAGTTCAGATATAACAAGACAATTATGGCTGCTAAATCATTAGTCATTTAAGTATATTCTTGGTGTTGAATGAGTAATGCTTACAAACCACTAAAGACATAGTGTTTTTGTTTATAAACAACTATTTTGAAAGCACATACTCTCTCATGAAACTGAACTTACTTCAACTATGTTAGCTCAAGTGTGCAATTACTGAGAAGGCTTGATTTGAAGCATTACTAATCTTGCTTGTATAACCTCCTTCGTTGGGGCAGGGAAGGGGGAACAAAGGGTACTAATATGTGCTAATTCTTTACTAGTTGTATTTCTGTACCCTGCATAGTTAAGAGATGCTAGGTAAATCCGTCCCTTGCTCCTTCTTGTCTGTTTTTTAAACTTTGATTACATGTACAATAAAATATTTCTTGATATTCACTTAGTCTATTTGGATGATCCATCTTTTCCTCTATTCTGTGAATGAACAACCCCCATCGTATGCTCTGGCTCCTCATTTGCATGGCCCATGTCCACATTCTAGGTTGGAGGGAGGGCTTGTCAGATGTGTTGTTGGAGCTGAATGACCTGCAGCAGTAGGGTTAGAGGCCCATGGTGAGCTGAGAGATAAAGAACTGCTTCGTGATCCCAACCAGGGATGTATTAATCCTATCCTGTGTTCTGCTTGCCAGCTCATATAGACCTCTTCTCTGGTTCATCTGGTTCCGCTTCAGAGGTCTGCAAATGTTCTTACAACATAGAGTATCAGAGGATCAGTCTCTTCCCTGAGATCCCTTGGGCCTGTCTGAGGTGTTGGAGAAATACTAATTTATGCCGGATAGGATGAGCAGATTCTACAATATGATACATACAGAGGATGCAAACCACAGCCACAGGAGGTGGTTACACTTATCTTGTGATACTTTCTCACAGAGAAAGCATGGGGACAAGCTGGGAAGCATCCTTATCCCTTGCAGTTACTCACAGCCTTCACAGGCTCAAATACAGCCCTGGCTGGCTTTGTAACACTTGGATGCCTGAATGTTGGCCTATTAACATGCGACGTAGCTCCCTGCTCCCTAGGGTATTCAGGAGCAATAGGAGGAGTCTCAAACGGTTTCAGAAATTCCTGCCACCTCTGAAGGGTGGCTGAGTAGCCTATGTGGTATAGAATACTGTAATTTTATTTTTTCTAACAAGACATGTCTCATTTTGATCAGCTTAAACTGCTCACCTTTCTCAAGGCAAAATACCCTGTTTCCTAGTTCCAACAAAAAGTGACTGGAAGCAATGAAGCTGTTACTGATCTGTAGTTGGAAAAGCCTGTTTAGATGTCTCTGTAGACCATCTTCCAGAATGTTTTAAGTAAGGCTTATGAACTCTAGATTAACTAAGTTTGAAAATGTTTGAGAACTGCAAATAGTGTCCTTGTAGTGAAAGCACTAAAATACATGTATTGGTTTTCTAAATGAGAATGTATAGTTGATCACTTCCCACATTCCTTATGTCGCAAACTTCATTTAAGTTCAGATAAGCTGTGTGGCAGGTCTTAGCTATGAGGTTTTTGGCATGGAGTTGACTTTACTCACTGGAGAGATTTAGAATACGCGAGATGGAGGAAAGGGACAGATTTTTATGTTGAGCAGATTTACTACTACGTACTTCCGAAGGAAAGCTCTCCAATGCTTTTTGTCTCTGTAGACGAAGTCCTCAGTTCTGAATGACCTGGCTAACAGTGAAATACCGTGATCAAACTCAACAGAAAAGGATGAATTTCTGCCAGCTTAACATTTAAAGAAATTTTTTTGTCATCAACTAACCATCTTTCAGTGAGTTGCAACGTGGCCTCTGAAGGCTTTATCTGCTTCTCTCGTGGTTAAAAGGCAAGCCTTCTCAACGATCTCTTAAGTGACTGCTGCCAAATGATCCCGCAAAGTTTTTTGGTCCTTTGGAGAAAGTAAGGGCATGGTCTCTAGGTAGCTGTGTGCTAAACTAATATGTAAAAGCTAATAGCTGAACAGATTCAAAGACAATGTTATTGGTTTTATTACTTCAGCAATGGAAGAAAGTATCAAAATAATACTGGTAATAAAATCTATACAATTTTTTTCCACAAAATTAAATAATAAGGTGAAATATATGGGGTCATTAGAAACTTTGCTTTCTGCTTCTATAACACGAGCCTTTCCTCCCTCAACATAAAGGCCCCTCAGAGTTGTCGTAACTAATTGCCTTCCAACTGACTTGTGTACCCAGGGTCTCTTACCACTTTTACTGTATAATCCGTGCTCACAGAGAGAAGTCAAACCATGTTGTTTGACTTACTCTGTATGCGTTATAGCAATTCAGATGGGATTGACTGGATTGTCTGCAGAATATTTGGTACATTCATTCCTAAATTGCTTTTTGTCACAAAGATAGCATGGGTTGCCTCATATCTAGCTGTTATAACTGAATTACCAAGTCAGTCGTGTCAATTTTGTTTACAAAGGCCCTGGCGTGCTATGAATCATGCTTTCTGTGAGATACCCAGAGGCTTAGGTATCTGTTAGCATTTATCCAGCTCAAAACCAAGACAAATTTATGTAGAAATACAGGTTGACTGTAGGATTTCCCATCTGTATTTTTATACATGGTCTTTCCGTTTTTCCTCTGAAATGCTTTATATTACCCTGTTATTCAGGAAACTGGCTTGCACAAATGTCGTGGAGGTGCATGCTTTTCTGTCCGTTACCTTGTTTATAGGTAACCTACAGAGTAGGGTTTAACTTGCTCCTAGCTTTGTTATTACAGCTGTCTTTCAAATAAAGAAGACAGCATGGCTCTCACTATCTATATTGATTTTTCTTTCTGAAGTCAGTTTCCCTTATGGTTTCAGCTGCTCTCAGAAATCTATATGCATGTAGCTATCAAAACTCATTTTAAGTTTTCATGAAGTGCACCCCTGTGTTGCTGATAGTGTGTGCTGCTTGCTAGTATTCCTTGATGTTGCTGCTAAGCTGTGTAGCTGTTTTTCTGTTCTAGTACTGTCCTTTGTCTTTTCTGTGTTCTCATTCATTTCTCCTTCTTTCTCTCTTAGTTATGGCTCCTTCTCCAGGTTTCTTCCACTGCAGCATGTCTATGTTGGCGTTCAGCTCCTTGAGACAGGTGATAGCAGCTCTTGAAGCACAACTGAACTTCTTGCCTGAGCCTCCTGATCTGTAAGAGTGAGCTGGTCTTGCAGTGGCTGAATTAAGGGTGACCGAGGCAGCAGATGTGGAAGGTGAGTGTCTTCTAGGAAAACAACCCATTACCCCATCTTCAGTCACAAGACTCCATCCCATTAAGCACCCATAGCAATGCAGCCCTAACTCGCTCTTCTGTTTGCTACAGCCTATGGAGGTTGGAAAACAATACTGTAAAAGCCACTGCCTCTTACAACCCTGACTGTGCAGTGTCCCAGCTGGGTGGTGGACACCAGAGATTTTAATCTTGGTGGTTGGTAGAGAAGGTCTGGGATCAACAGGACTGTCAACAGTACTTACAGGTTTTGGAAAATGTCAGGGTGATTTCTGTAAGGGTAGGGAAATGGGGCACACGTCTGAATGGTGTCTGTGGGACACTCAGTTTAAAACCTGATCTCGTAGGCATTATCGAAAAGAGGGAAACAAGGCCATAAATTGTGTTCATTACAGTCCTTTTATGGAGAAGAAATGCTGGGAATATAAGCATGCTTACAGGGAACGAGGGACGTTTTAGTCCTCCTACTCCAAAACAGCAGCTCCCTTGTTTTAAGATGTGAATATACCAGCTGAGCACTCTGCTGTTTCAGAGCATGGTCTGAACATACTTAGATTTTACAACCAGGATGGAAAGAGGGAAAACATGAAAGAAACCGAGGGAAGGTGGAAAGGGCAAAGAACTGAATGGCAGTGTGGTTAAAGCACGCAGAGCCTTGATTTAAGGGATTGTAAGGAAGGACACTGTGGATCTGATAGCTGTTAATGCAGCTGGACACAAGAGGGCTACAGAACTAATTTCTCTTGATAGAAGGAGAATTCTGGATGAGCTTTATTAATTAATGTCTGTCCATCTTTTGGCCTGCTCTTAGTTTTATACAGCTGGAAATGAAATAAAATGCTACTTGACACCATTTAAGTACTTGTGTACACCTATCAGTTCAGTACAGGCTATAAGGATTTGAGACCGCTATTTTTAACACTTTTCTAGTACTTTGCTTAAACGTTGGGACTACTTACTGAACTTGCTATTGCTGCTGAGAAGGTACCAAAATCTGTGGCGCAGACACATAATTCGGTATGTTCTTTAGTGGTATGAATGCTTTGTTCTGCACTTAAATTGTGGAGAATCCAGATTGTGTGAGCAAGTAAAAAAACGGAACATGTGCAAAGCAGTGGAAAATTGTCTGGAAAAGTACAAACCCCTGCCTAGTAACCACGAGCAAGTGTTAGATTGCTTCTCTATTGATCCAAAGTGCAATTAAAAGCTACCTCCTGCAGCTGAATTTAGATTGGGCTTTTAAAGTTTTCTCTTTCCTCTACAGATCTGGTGTAAAGTGGAAAAGCACCTGCACAGCAGGTCTCCTGTAAAATCAGGGAGCGGAGTGTGCATCAGCCTGAGCTCCTGGGTTCACGCAGGGCTCCTTACCTGAAGCAGCCTGTGGCTCTGCGCGCCCGGCAGCAGCTCCATGTAGGTGCTGAGAAATGGCACCAAGGCGTGTGCTGGCTAGAATCGGTGTAAATGACCAGTGTTCTGCTTCGTTTGCTGTGGTTACTCCATGGC
>Ga0181612_152227_pt1 | contig 12533 bp, 8 predicted proteins | sample HoacroProtozoa21_FD_119630 | JGI IMG/M metagenome (GOLD analysis project Ga0181612, IMG submission 119630) | Hoatzin crop microbial communities from Cojedes, Venezuel. Combined Assembly of Gp0051906, Gp0051904, Gp0051908 | reverse complement strand
TTTCAGAAAGCATAGAATCATAGAAAGTTTTGGGTTGGAAGGGACCCCTAGAGGTCATCTAGTCCAACCCCCCCTCAGCGAGTAGGGACACCACTAACTAGATCAGGTTGCTCAGAGCCCGGTCCAACCTGGCCTTAAATGTTTCCAGGGATGGGGCCTCCACTGCCTCTCTGGGCAACCTGTGCCAGTGTTTTACCACCCTCATTGTAAAAAATTTCTTCCTTATATCCACCCTAAATCAACCCTCCTTTAGTTTAAAACCTTTACCCCTTGTCCTGTCAGAAAATAACAACATACATATTTTAAATATTTATATTTTGTAATCTTAAAAAGAGAACGAAGATCTATATTCAGATCTACATTCAGATTTAAAGTATGTGTGTTGTTATTGGTAACTCTTTTATGCATTGCCTACAGAAATAATGAAATTATATAGAAGGCATAAAAATATTGCAGTTACGAGTTGCACAAAAATTGAGCAGTGTGCAAAGAACATAAGCATCTGAATAATGTGATTACTGCAGTGTACTCTAAATCTTACAAGGTGAAGTTGATTTATTTTAAAAATCAAGTTAAATGATTTAAGTATTAATGTTTTACAGTCTGGAAGTGTTGGACTGCTTAACTTGAATGGAGGAAAAACAAAATGGGAGTTACACGGTATTGTGATGGAAACGCTGACTCTGCCAGTGCAGGAACATCAGAATGTTTAATTTTAACTTTTCTTGCTGGACATACTTAACAACCACCAAGGATAAAATTACTTTTTAATTTACAACTTATCTCTCCACACTTTTTGTAGTGGTCAGAATTCCCTATTATAATTCTTCCCTAAGGCTATATCTTGAAGTTTCACTTCAGCTGCCATTTTAAATTAACTTTTAAGAGTGTGCAGAAAGGAAAACCTCTCTATTCCTCAGTGACTCTCAAAAAGCACAAGTTCCAGCAGGATTATGCATTAGAGAGAACCTTGAACTGTTTTTGTTAAAGCCCTGGTGCTTACTCAGCCAGTACTGTTCGACTCTGTTTATATTTTGTTCACAGTCATTAAAATCCCAGACACACGTGGTCATATGTGTTTCCATGCATGGGGGGTTCTGAGGGCATAAAGAAAAAAGAAAGATATATTGCATGAATTGCTACTTGATGTCAGTGTGCGTGAACTGCTGCTCGCCTGGCATCTGACTGTCCTTTTTTGTTTGCTGTTCTGCTTTTGCTGCCATACAATAATGTAGCCAGTGGAAAAGCAAAGTAGGCTTTGAGGCGTGAAAAGAGAGTATCTTAACCATTGTTCCTCTGCTTCCAAAATGCCTTCGGTTTGCTTCCTTGGGGTATTGACTTTCCAGGCCAGTGATTGTGTTTCAGTGTCTGCATTAAATACTTAATTGCTATTGTTTTAACAAACACTACATACAGTGTAGGTGAAAACTACGCTTAGTTGGAGAAAAGGCAAGGCAAAGAGTGGTACAGCGGAAACGCAGGCAGGAAGAGAAATTGAGGAAAGAAAATGAAGAAGAAAGTAGGAAAGAACAGAAAAATTCAGTGTAATTTGAAATTTGGCAAGATACTTAATGACTAATATCATGAATTATGGTTACATAAAATGTATATTCCTTTTAATTTATTTTTTTGCCAACCTTCATCTGACATCATTGCAGAGGTTTCTCTTCTCTTTGAAGGGGACAGTTCTCTACAAATTTGCATGAACACTAGCATGGCCTACAGAAATGCACCTAGGATGCAAGCTTGAGTTTTTATTCTGCGGGCTGATACATACACATGTATGCAAAACCTTTTGTTGGTCTCTCTGCCTGTTTTGTTTCTATCTGCACACTTTATGCAATATTGAGACCCTACAAGAAAGGGATAGGGAAATGAGTATATCATTTTTGTACTTTCAGTATCCAGAACCTGCAAGATAGATGTATTTTTAAACTAATGTTCTCTACACAAGGATTTCTCTTTTTCTCAAAGCATCTACAGTGCGTTTGTTCCATTGTGTTACTCTCTGTCTTTTGGTTTTGGTTTAGTTTGGATGTTTCTGGCTCTCCAGAAGCATTATTACCTACTCACAGCTAGACAGTAATCCTCTTTTCCCCAAGAGAATCAGTAGGCTGGAATAGACTGGATGTGAATTAATGCTGCCCCAGTTAGCATAAAGCTGGAATTTTCTTGTAAGACTTGCTTTGTGGCTGTTTTTCTGTGTCTAGCCATGAGTCTTTCTAGTTTTTTTGGCTCAGTCTCCATTTGATAGTGATTTGTTGCTTGCTTTGGTGATCCCTCTGCAGAAAGAGAGAATGCTTCAAAGATTTGACTTTGAACATTTTTCAGTTCTTAGGAACAGAAAATCCTCTCACCATGACTGTTCCAAGTGTAATGGCAGTAAGGCTGATGGGGCCTGTAGATAGCAGTTTTGTGCTCTGTAATAGCCCATACTATATAAAAGATGGAAAACTAAAAGTCAGTCTTTATTTGTGCAAAAAAACCTGCATATAGTTTTATTAGCAGGCCCTTTTTTTAATTCACAAACTTTCTTGAACTGAACTGGCGACTACCAAGTTATTGCCGGTTAAGTATTTCAGTTGAGTATGTTCTAATTCACTTAATTTTGATGTAATCCAAAATAAATTCATGTTAATTTATCCTCTCCTTCTATCACCATGTAGATAGACAAGAACAAAAATACAATTAGAAAATGAAAGACAATATGACTAAGTCTGTTCTGGTATTATTCATTTTAAGTAACTTTCCTCTTGCCCATTGTGAAGGTGAGTGCTTCTTTCCGCATTAAACAGTGCAGTCCAACATCAGGCCTGTTTACCATTCATCAAACATCACCTTAATGACAGCTGAGGTAATTTTGTATTGAATTGCTTATGTATGTCTTTTTTTCTGTGGCAGACAGTGTCTGATGTAGCAGGTCGGGACTCGTTTTCAGTGGTATGTCACTGATGGGATGCAATCAGTCTCAGTCCCAGCCAGCACTGAGGAATTGCTTCCACTGCTTGAGGCTGACTGTGTCTATGCAGAAATCAAGGGACAGTGTAGTATTTGTCCTCCTAGGAAAACAGTTTGCTTATTAAATGTCATCTGACAGAAGAATATAAATGTTTTTTTTTATTTTAGGTTCATATGTTTATCACAGTTTCTTAAACATTTTGTGAGCATGGAATTTGGGAGACAGTATAAAGCCATACAATTTGCACAAAACTAAAATGGGATCTATCTGAAAAAATAATTAGGCTTGGAGGAGAGGTTTTCCTTTGCAGGATGTTTCTGGAAAGGAAAGAAAAATAGAACTAATGGTTAAGTAGAGCCTCATATTACAGGCTCTTGTCTGTGATTGTCTAGAAATTGAATTAACCTCTCTCTTGTGCATATCGTTTAAAATGTAACTTGGGAAAGGCTGTACAGAGGTTAGGACTCTGAAGGGCTAATAAGCAGAAGTAGTAGCAGAGGTCCTCACACCAGGAGAAGGGAGGACTTGTGACAAGAGAGGAAAGGAGGGGAAGAAGGGGAAGAGAAATGTTAATTTTGGCAGTTGAGCTGACGGAATAGATTTGTCTCCAAGCCCAGTAGTTGTAAAAGTAGGCCAAAGGGGTCTACTGAGTAAACAAATGGAAGTTTGTTAGTTCCTTCCAGAAATGATACTTTCTGTGTGAAGTGTATGGGCACAACAGCAGGCGAAAAGGAAGTTGCTAGTCTTTCAATTACAGAAGACAATTACATATGGTTTTAATGCCACTATCAACATTTTTTTGCCTTCAGGAATAAAAAATCTATTGTTCATAAACACAGAGGGCTTGCCCACAGTTCTGGGTGTTATTAAGGGGAATTGTCTCATGTGTAAATCTGTTAGGTTTAACTCTGCATTCTGAAATAAGCATGAAATTTCAGTTTTACAATCTAATAGTTTCAGAAGAAAGTTTTGTAACATTTTTTATTTCTGTAAATTTCATGTAATTTACTAATAAGAAAAAACAGAGATAAAAGTGAGGCAGTTCATTTCTAAAGACTCCTCACTGATTCTTATCGTGCGGTATCTGTCGTCCTGTAGTGTTGCATGCTTGACCTAAATAGGTAGAGGTGTTCTGTAACTCTTTGGGGTTACTTTGTTTTGGTTTTGGGGGACAGAGGAAAGTCATCTGATAAGGAGGAAAAAAAAAAAGTTTAATTCTGAAGTACTACTGGTATGTAACTACAAAAAATTTTCTCATAAACATCTACAAACTAAAGGAAAAATACCAGGGTTTTTTGGTGGCAGATTTTAAGTCTTTTAAATTATTTTCAAAAATACCATCATCTTTTAATTTGAGTTTACTTTCCATAAATTTCTGTTGTTTGATTTTTGGTGTTTTTGTTTTTTTTTAATCCTAACTACAGTAGGAAACTGAAAGTGTATGGGGGTAAGAGAATGAAAGATCACTTTTCAAGCTTGCTGTCAATAATTGCTCATTTTGTCTTTATCCTCACCACAGCAAGATTTGAAATTTGGGGTGGCAGAGGAAGAAGAGGAAAAAGAGGCCAGAGAGAGAACATGGAAAATTGCAGATTAAGATTATGAGGTGAGAAGAAGGGAAGGAAGAGTAAAAAGACCAGAGTGAGTTTGTAGGACAGGAGCTCAGAAAGACTTGGCAAAATTTGTTTTCAAGACATAGTGAAAATTTGAGAATGGAAGAAGGCTGTTCCCTAATGATTTTGCTTTAGTGACTCACCGATCTACCATCCCTCGCAAAAATGCATAGCAGTCCCTGTAAAAAAAGAATTATCCACCTCTTGTACTTGCTGGGCTGCTAGAGATACACGTCTCAGGGAGCAGCCAGTGAGGTTAGGACTAGCTGATATGAGAAAATCAATCAGAAGAAAGATGGGAGCTGGTACCTTCATGGAAGCAACGTGGACTGAGAACATGGACTAGCTCTTCAGGCAGCCTGCACTGGAAAATGCTTGACTGACCCGACATCAACAAAAGAGGCTATACTTTTGCCTAGTAATAAGTCACCCAGAGAAGTGTCCGTTTTGCCTGTACCTAAACCCAGCCCCTTTGTTGGGGCATACCTTTTGGTTAGTGGAAAAAATATTATATACATACATAAATATCCAGAGCTAGAAAACCAGTTTATGTTCCTGATCTGAGGTAGGAGTAAACCTATTTAAAGTTTAGCAATATTGAACGTGTACCATGAGATTATATTAGGTTGGCTGGGCATGACAGACAAAAATCAAACATCCTGTGTGGAGAATCGGTGAGTATTAGGAAGAAGGGAGTAGAAAGTTAAACTGAAACAGATTAGACTGTGGTGAGAGCAAGCCAGTACATAAGATATGCAGAAAGTATTAATTCTACCAAACCGGGACAGGGAGTAGCTTTAAATGTAGGTGTGTACAATATTCTTAGCATTCAGAAATGTCTCACCACCTTTTAAAAATTTTATTCCAGCAAGCTTTTTCTTTGCGAATGCCATCAAACACTTCAAAGCACCATGTGCTGATTTCAGTAGCAATTTAGATTTTTGCAGCACAGTGTAATGTCTTCTTGTGTGCGATGAGCCCGAACCAATCTATTATGTTCTTTTTCTCTTTGTCTTTCTAAATGTGTGTGGGCTGCAGATGGTTCTGTGAAGGGAAAGAACTCCAGAATACCCCTGACATTCAGATCTGCTCTGGAAGTGGAGGACTTCATTCACTAATTATAGCAGAAGCCTTTGAAGACGATACTGGACGCTATACTTGTCTGGCTTCAAATTCCGTTGGTTCAGATAGTACATCAGCTGAAATATTCATTGAAGGTAAGACGTCAAATAATAAGATACTTGAAACATACAGGAAAAATAAGATGAAGTTTACTTTTGGTTCTGTATGTTAAGATTACACTTGCTTTGGTGGTATTTTTATGGTGTTCCTCTGCTTCCTTTTCATGCAGCACGTTTTGAACATCACATCATATGAGTTCAGGTGTTTCAAGGAATGTGGGTAGATTGCTATTTATTTATGGGACAAGTAAGACAAAGAATGGAACAGGAGGAACAAGCAGAGCCTTTGGCATATGGTTAGCTTCTATGTAGTACCCTCTGTAAATCAAAGATTTGGCTGGTGATACCAATAATGATTTTCACGATAGCAGTAATCCCCATCTCAGTTCTCAGCTTCCTTCTAGTGCAGCTAAATGTTGCTGCCCAGATGATTCTTCTTCAGTCATGGGTAAATGTATTATAATTCTTCATATTTGGTACGCTGACTTTAAGTCAGGTTAAAATTCAGTCATACTGGTTTTGTCCAGAATCTACTACTAGTAATTGACAAACTATTTCTTAACTTCTAAATCAGTCATAATTCAAGTAGTATTTTCTCTGAAGAAAGTTAATGACATGACCAGGAGTGAAATTACTGTAGACATTATCATGTTAATTGAATACTGATTTTTATTTTAATTCACGCACCTTTCAAACATTATGGTAATATGTATTCTTTTACCAGTTTAGTTTAAAATTAATTTAAATGGCTAACTGAAAGCATAAAACAAATTAATACAAGAAACACTCATAATAAATCTAAATAATACCATACCAAAATGATTAAATATCTTTTGATTAACAAAGCAATGAACTTTTCACTATAAATTAGCTAAATCGTGGCATAAGTGCATTTATAGGATTTCTTTCATTATTTTTTTTATTCTCAGAACTTTATTATCCCACAGTGGGATATAATAGCAAAATCCCCAAGGTTTTCTGAATCTTATGGACTCTAGGAAGACTTTTCTTTACAGAAGTAAACATGAGTTCAGAAATACTCAGGTATGGTACAGATATATAATACTGTGTGAAGTTATTATAACAGAAGCAACACTAAAAAAGAACTAAGTAGGTAGAGAGATACAGTTAATAAAACAATCACTTTTTTGAGATCTGGCAAAGTCTTGCTATGTGGAAGTGCTATCTTGAAGTTTTGCCACATGTAACTGAAACAGAGAGTTGTACATGTCATTAGGCTTCTCCTCTACAATCTTTAAAGAAACCAGATTGTCACACAAGCATTGCTTTGTACATTAATAGTCTTGATGACACTGATGCCCGCATACTTTCTTCTGTGCCGCAGGCCCAGCCACACAAGACCTGATTATCCTTTGCTCAAGAGAAATACTTCATGTAGACCCATTTGACTCCCTTGACATTGCTTATCTCTTCTTAACTTTTCTGTGCTACTGTTGCTTTGATTTTTGTAGTCTAAACCTTCTAAATAAATAGGGTACTCGGGTGCCTCAGTCCAGGATTTGCTTCATTGTAATCAGTCTACGCTATACTATGCATATTGATTATGAATTGAATATGATTTGTATTACAAATATAGATATGCGTGTGTATGCACAAACCCTTTGATGTACTGCATACAAGTCTAGAATAAATATTGCATGAAGTATGAGTTGTTAGGAAAAATTAAGACAAAGGGAATAAATGCCTTCGTATTTTTTTCTGTAAGTGAGTTCAGGGTATTGCCAAACACATACATTATATCAAGACTTCCACTGGCAAGAGATACGAGTACTAAATGTTGTTTATAGGTTTATATAAGTAGTCTGAACCATGGAGATGTGGGTAGCAAGTTTAGTCTGAAAATGTCTGGCTATACTGAATTGCTCTTGCTTAAGACTGAAGATTTGTTATCTGTGTATAAGCCATATATTTGCTTAAGCTTTAAGTTTTAACTTTCAAGTAAATAAAATTATACATTTCCAGTAGAGTAGTAGTAGTCAGCATTTTTTTTACTTTTTTGGCCATATTTGTTTCAGTATGAAGGAGGACAGCTAAGAGCCTAGGGAAAACAGTTTGTAGTTAAATTGGCATGGTTATGATTTCTGTAACTGTCTAAAGTACAGAGTTACAATCTTTTATCAGATAAGAAAAACTGCAACAGTTTATTACAGAGAGTTCTCGATTCTTGAAGTGAAACGCAAAAGTAGTGCTGTGTTTTCTTTCGAATGTAAACATTAAATCAATCAGTAAAAGGAGATGACTTTATTGAAAATGTTTTCTTTTCCAGGTGCCAGTTCCACAGATTCAGAGAGTGAAAGTTTAATTTTCAAATCAAAATCTGGAGCTATGCCACAGTAAGTGTGCAAAGGAGAACCACTGCTGTGGAAATGTTAATTAATGTGCTTATTCTGTCAAAGAAGTCTCGCCCTACCCTCATAGCTATTTTGTTGATATCAACTTTTCATATTCAGGAGTAACTTTAAGTTAACGAAGTCTTCATTTGTAATCAGCCAGCCCTGTGCCTCAAAAAAACCATGCAGAGGCCTACAATTAAAGAAACAAAATACAATTTAGTTTGTTTCTTAAATCATACTATTTATTGGGTGTGAAAGTGTAAATTAGCCAAAGATTAGATTCTACTCTAGCTTTCTCCAATGTTGACCTTTTTAGCTGATATTGACGTATTATCAGCTAAAATGATGTAGAAATGTAGATGTAGAAAATATAATGTGGCTGATCGGTTACAAACTAACGTATTCTGATTTCAGATCTTATAAAGTGCTTGCTATTTGCTTTTTTTTCAGGGCCCAAAAGAAAACCACCTCTGTTTCCTTGACAATAGGATCTTCTACACCGAAGTCAGGAGTCACCACAGCTGTAATTCAACCTATCTCTGTGCCCAGTCAGCAGGTATTTTTAGACAACAATTTTTAAAACAGTATAATTATTTTAAATTTTATTTCAAAATTTGGAAGTCCTGAAAACCTCTGCCATTCTGAGGAACTATATTATTGAACTATAAATTTAGCTTATTATGTTAAGAATGACAATTTTAAAAAATTAAGCATATGTCTAGTGAATGGGGCATAAAAGTAAACATGCATACAGATTCTTACACAGTATTTATCAACACAGCCTGTAAGCAGCTGACAACTCTGTTGATTATGAAAATTACAGAATATATCACTTAATAGTGACTGGGTCCAATTCCAAAACAATGTAATACAAATGAATGCCTACAATATATTTTAGCAAAAGTTTTAAATTTTATTATTAAATTAATATAATTAATTTAATTATCTGATCTTAGACCTAACTTCAAGTGCTTTGCTGCATCAAGGCCTAAATTTTCTCTGGGCCTTTTAGAGAAAATTAAATTTTACTGTCTAGAAGTTAAATGTAGAAAATCAACATTGATTAGTTTATACTAAGTTTTAATGCCACTGTGGATGACTCTAGATTTTGCATATAAATCATATAAATAAAATAAAAATTTCTGTTAAGCTGTATATGGTAAATTCTTTTCTGTTCCTTTGGCTAACCTTGATAAGCTTTTAGGTACCTGGATTTATTTGTTACTACATCAGTCAAGGTATGTAATAACAGGAGATGCAAAATGCTTCGGTGCAACAGACTTACCTGAATGATATTAACAGGAGTCAAACTTTCAAAACACTTCAAGGCAAAGACAGTCGGATACAAAATTCTCATGGGTAGTACAGCAGCCTTTACAGCTTGCATTTTGATTTCAGAAATGTAACAGATGTGAGATAGTGATGTCAGTAAAGAAGCATGCTAGAACGAGAACACCACAATAAGGCTCTGCATTTGAGAGTTTGCGTAGATATATGCAGGCCATATTATTGAAATAATATTCTTTCCATTTTTTAGCATGGTTGCATTGCTTTGCAGGTTCAAAGTCCTACTTCATATTTGCAACGTCTGGATGGACCTAAGCCTATCTCTTCTGCACCCATTTTTACAAAGGTATGGTTTATCTGTCATGGTTTTTATATCATACTCCTATAGTCCAGAAGGAAATATAACAATGATATATCCGAATGGAGGAATGTTTGAGTGTATTAAAACTTTTACAGTTTTCATTATCCTTTTCAGTATTAATGACTTCCTAAGAAAATAGTTTTCCACTGCAACAACTAAGTTCTTATGCCTTCTACCCTATTAAAATCGATAGTGGAATTACTTGAATATCCTATATGTGTTTGTCTTATGCCCGTGACTGTCCTGCATTGAGAAATCTTTATAAAATAAAACAAGGTAGGCATCAATTACACATCATAGTCATAATAAAGCCTCATTCACAATAATTTATCTACTGACAAGAACAAATAACACTTTTTTACTTTGTTTTAGAAAAAAAATCCATGCAAGCATGTTAGTTAGAAAAGCAGTTCAGATATTCTTCATTGGGATGTCTTGTAAAATGTAAGTCATGGACTTGCTGGAAGGGAAACTTTTATTCAGTAATTCTTAAGTAATTGTTTAAGTCAATGTTTATCCTGAGATTTATCCCAAATGAAACTTTGAAACTGGAAATTAGGTAACAGCAAAAAGAAGGACAGTGTATTTCCCTCATCTCTGAAATACACTTTTAATCAAAAATATTATTTTCGTTTTGCTTCAAACCATTATTTCCATAGCAGTAATTATTATTTAGTCACCATTTGTTGAAGTGAAAATGAAGAAAAGACAATATTTCTTGTTATGACTTCAGAAAGTCAGTTGCAAGTAGTTTTGCCTGGAGATAAGTGGGAGTAAGTCCTGTTCTCCACAACTGTCTAGGCTGGCTCCATCATATCCCTTTCTCATATCAGGAAAGGTCTGATTCTGTCCTTCATAATTCTGCACTGATACTGCAGATATCACTGGAGAGTGAATAGTGGAAGTACAAGGGGTTAGAGAATGTGATTACTGCACGGTAGGGAGGCAGGCAACTTCCTAGTGAGACTGGAAAATAGGAGAAATCCAGCCCTCATTCAGAAACTACCAAAGCAATCAAAACTCCACTGCTCTTTCTCAGTCCTTGTATCTCTTGTCCCTGAAATCCAACATTAACTGACTTAAGCCAAATCAAAACAACTTTAATTACGTAAGAAATGAACCAGATATGAACACCAAGAAACGTACTTATCCGGCTTCATGACACCAAATTCTTTCTATGCAAACTTCAGCGAACAACCCAAAGATTTTTAGGCTTCTGTGTAACAAAGTTCTTATGTATTTGGTTAACTAGAGATCTATGAACAGTAGCTAAGGATAACTCTGATCTTAGACCTAACTTCAAGTGCTTTGCTGCATCAAGGCCTAAAAGTTTCTTAATAAACTGGAAAGGGAATGAAACAGCCAGTACAGTTAAAAAGACTCTTTGATTTATAATTTTAAGATGGATAACAAAGGCAAAAATAGTGTCTGTCTCCTGTCAGTTCTGTTACTTGAAGTACTGTGCTCCTCTCTCACTGTAGTGCTTCATAAAAGGTTAGACTCATCCTGAATTTTTTCAGATGTATGTAAGAATTTATTACAGCTATAACACTGTCGCAGAAGCTATGCATATACAAGCTAATATATCCTAATCATGTTTGTGTCATCTACTTATGCCTGATTGGTTTTAAATGACTCAGAGGAAGAGCAACTCCACATTCTAGAGATTGACCTGAAAGCAGCCCAGCTACTCTCTCAGGACCAGGTCAATAAATGTGTAGCTAGCTGCAGTATTTTCATTTTATTTTGTGGAAGAAGGATGAAAAATCAAAGGTCAGACTGCAACTATCTGCTTGTGATCATCTGAGAAATTAAATACTAATATACCTTTTACTTTTTTGGTCCTGTTAAGAATGTATTTGAAAATAACCTACTCAGGCATTTTTAACTACATAGCTGATATTTGAAATTTAATCAGAGTGAAAATAGAGCTCACAGAAAATGTCTATTGCAAAAATGTAATGACACAATAAAATAAAGTTGAAATACAAGGGGAAGAAGAGACTATTTTTCAAGAATGTAAAATGCTCCTCGTTCACATGCATTGTGGTTGTTATATTTCAGGAGCTACAAAACTCCACAGCATCTGAGGGACAAGTCGTGGTATTGGAATGCAGGGTCAGAGGACCCCCTCCCATTCATGTTAAGTGGTTTCGACAGGGCGTTGAAATTCAAGATTCTCCAGACTTCAGAGTTCTCCAAAAGAGTAAGGCAATAATTGGAAGTGGCTACTTGTGATACAGGGCAGGGAAAGATTATGATGTTAGTCTGTCAGGGTTGAGTTTTGGATAGAGATCTCTCATCCTCACATTTCAGTGATTAGAATGGCTAGAAATAATAACTGAACTACTGCTACCAACAGGCAATTAAAGTAATTATTTTGTAATGTGTCTGCTCAGGCTCTGTACTTGTATACAGTATTTCAAAGTAACATGTTCATTCAGTATACTGTTGTTTATTGATGTGATCTCTAATACCATTTTTCTTGGTTTTTTCCCCTCCTTATGATGTGATATGCAGAGCCACGATCTGCAACTGAACCTGGTAAGAATCATATGAAAAAACAATTTCGTGATTCACTAACTCTTTGAGTTTGTGCTGGAGTCATAAATAGAAAAGTGTTTCTGCTGAGCATTGGTAATGTGAAACCCCCTTAAAGACAATGTTTCTTTATCACACCTTCCATGCTCTACACTGTCCTTTACATCAATTCCTTTATTAGTTAAACAGTAAATTCCATTTAGACCAGCAAGGAGAGTCTCACAGCTTAAACATTGA
>Ga0181612_144468_pt1 | contig 12533 bp, 7 predicted proteins | sample HoacroProtozoa21_FD_119630 | JGI IMG/M metagenome (GOLD analysis project Ga0181612, IMG submission 119630) | Hoatzin crop microbial communities from Cojedes, Venezuel. Combined Assembly of Gp0051906, Gp0051904, Gp0051908 | reverse complement strand
TACCCCGCCAGCCAGGTTACCCTGGACTCCCCAGATCCTCCCCTTGCTGCTTGGTCATCCCTGGGCTCTGCAAGCCCTGCAGCCCCCTTACCAGCACCCGGACTACGCCGCAGAGTGGGAGCCCCGGCGCAGCTCCGGAAACACGCCTCGTCCTCCATCTCCTTGATTTCCCTGGCTTCATTCCCACACTTCACTCTGGAGACCGGGAGCCTTGGAGTCACCCTAAAGAAACCCTCCCTGAACTTCAGATCAGCTTGTCAAGAGATTTTTTCCATCCCCGTTACTAATATACCTAATATATTCAAGGGGCCTCGCCTCAGTCAACATGAATTGTAAACCATTTCTCTAATCCCCTCAACAATACCCTTCCCCAAACCTTTTTTCTATCTTAATTAGATATTCTATCCCTTTGGTTTAAAATAGTATTTAATTTCACTTAATGATTTCAACAAAAAATATTAGGATTCCCCAAACAGACATGTTCCTTCTGAATTCTCCCATTCTTTTTTCGAGGGCTTCAGTTTCATCTTTTTGTTGCTTTGTCAAAACACAGCTAATTGACTGTCCTAAAAGTACAATTTTAGTAATTTCTCTCAATGAAGCATCGCCGCCTCCTCTATTAACACTGCCTAATTGGACTTTGAATCCCCAGCCAGTGACTTCACCCATGCTACGGGCCCGGATCACTGCAACAGTAAATATCAGCATCCCAGTTAAATGTAGGTTGGCTCACATTCCCCCAAAATTGGCTTTCTGCTCCTCAGAGTCCAATCTGAAGTAATATTACATTAACCATTTTTTTTTTTTCTAGGGGAATTGGAGGAGCGGAGGAGAAGCTGAAGCGCAGATCTGCATTTCATCTCCTCGGTAAAAGCGCGTTTGCTCCCCGGCGCCGGCGAGGAGGGAGCGCTGCGGATCTGCGGAGCCGGGCGGGAGCCTTTGCAGCCTCCCAGCCGTCGTTTCCAAGTTTGTTTCTAGCATCTCCAACTCCAGAGAGCACGCCAGGTAAGGAGACGGTAGCGCTGAGCCCCGTGGGCCCCACAGCTCCGGAGGGGTACCCACCACCCCATCCCCATCACATCACCCAGCACATCCCCAGCACATCACCCACCACATCACCCGGAGACGGAGCTCAGGACAACTCCTCTGTGGGCGGCAGAAACCATCTCCCATTCTTTCCCCTCCTTCTCCAGAACGCACGCTACATGGCACGTGGCTTTCAGCCATCGAAGACCTTGGCACATACTGGGGGCCGGCAAGGTTGACTGGCCACGCCACACCGTGTGCAGCAGCAAATCACCCCCGGTGTTATCTGCAGTGGCTCTAATTATCTTACAGCATCTGCTAATAAAATGCAAGCATCAGGCCAAGCTACAAGTAGAAAACAGAAACAGAACTCCTCATTGATGCCTGTAATAGGCACCAAAGGCATATAACTCTGCATAATTGCTAATTGTTATTACTATTGCAGTTGATGCCAGAATTGCCCAGAGATGCCTCTGGCTGCTTGCTTCCCTGCGGGATTTGGGAGGGCGCTGAATCCCACCGCGACCGGCGACGCTTCCCTCGACAGAGACCCCCCACGGCGAGGGAGGTCGAAGCGGCCCCGCCAGCCCGCTGACCCCTTCCAGAAAACGTCAGCGCCTGCTGCACCAGCAGTGAGAACTGCAAGGGACCAAGTTAACTGCAAGTTGAAGTGCGAGATCAAAGCTCGTGAGGATTTACAAGGGACGGGCCTTTGAAGTCGCGAGCGCAGGACAAAGCGCTCCCTGCCATGCCACGCTCCGGCTTTCAGCTCCGACAGCGAAATCCTCTGGGGCCTAATGAAGCCACTTGACCTCTTGCTACCCCCATTCTCCGATCCTCAAAAGAGGGTATTAACTCTTCTGACATCCAAGCAGCCAAGGCGGCTCGGATGGGTTTGACAAGGGCTGGCAGGGCTGCCCCAGCCCCGCTCACGGCTTTGCAGTGGTGCAGCATAAAAACACCGTAAGATACCCCATTATGTAGGGTTTGGAGAGCTCTTTAAGATCCACAACGCTATCAAATGGAGTTCTTGCCCTTTGCTGCTGCCCTCAGTAGGGACCAGCCACAATCTAAGTTTGCATTTTTGAAACGTGCTGGATTTTCTGTCATTCACCCTCAGACGACTCCTCGATCCACACCGCTCCGGCTGCAAAGCCCTTACAAATCCTACCAAGAAAACCCGTTTCGACTCCATACTTACACAGCCCACTCACAAATTTACTGCCTCGCTCCTCCAAAGCGATTCACGGGGCCGCTTCTCCTTGCAGAAGGCTTGACACGGAGGCAGGCAGCTCGGGGGGATGACTTTTGGCGCTGGTCCGGATTTGGTCCCGAGCAGACGGGGCTGTGCAGCTCAGCAGAGGGCACTCCAGCCCGCTGCGCCCACCCAGCCAGCCGGGAGGACCCCGCTTAAAAGATGTTGCTATCAGCTCTTTCCTTATTGCAGGCAAGTGCTCCAGCGATAAATGTTTTCTTGTAAACACGCCATAGAAGGAGGCAGGAGCCAACACAATGGAGATGCCAGGAGCTTTTTGTCTTCATGATTTAGTTTCTTATTAGAACATGCTACTGGGAAAGAAAAGATACCGTTGATAAGACTGACATTAGAGTCAGCCAGTAAAATTAAAACCCCAAGGACTGGCCTGGCCCTTTTCTTGTCAGGCAGGAATACAGACTCTCTGCCAAATTAACACTTTGAGATGCTCATAAATGTAAGGGACAAAACTTTCAAAAAAAGAAAGAGAAGTGGTTTTGCTGCCTCCAGTTTCTGAAGAACAGTTTTAGATGCTTTAAAGGGTCTGGCTTTCCACCTGAGCACTCGCCCTCCTGCCCCAGAAAAGGACCCAGCCCAGGAAGGTGCCAGCAGCCGTGGGCTCAGGGCTGGAAGCATCTTGCGTTTCTGCACCCTTCCAAAAATCTTTGGTCTAAATGATGCTTGGGAAAGCAAGCCTCGAAGCACCACAGTAAGCTTGTGGTTGCATCCAGAGCTTGAAAGCACATGTACACAAGGTGTCAATAGATAAAACCAATTCAAATGCCAGTTCCTCTTAATGTCTGCAGGCTCATGGAGCTACAGCAGGAGGCATCACAAACTCCGAGCTCAGAGATGCTGGGAGTTTTCTTCCTGGCCAAACCTCCAGTAACTTCTCGGAGCTCAGATAAACGCTCCAATTTAGTCTCACTGCCCTCGTTCTCTTTAATTTTTACCTGGAGAAAACCTTGCCCAGAAAGCACATTTTTGGATGACAGGGTGAACAGTCCGTTCTGCGCCTAGGTCCTTCATCTCGGGGCACAGAGGGTCGAGCTTTTAAATTCAGCCATCTTGTGCCCACCCTTGGCACCACGGAGGCTCCAGCTTACACCAGCCCGGTGCAGACAGACCCACTCCCCGCGAGCACCGTGCTGGCGTGGATACCAGCTCCTGCCTCACACCACACAGTTTGGTGTCGTTGGGATTTCCTCGTGCCCCCCGCGCAGCAGGTGCCTCAGCCAGCTCCAGGTCGAAGGGGGATCTGGTGCGAGCACGGGAGGCTGCGTGCTGCAGGGCAGAGCTCGGCACGTCTCATCCCGTCCGGCTGCCGCTTCGGCTTCTGAGAGCAAAGCGGGGGAACAGCAGGCTGAGGAGGAAACACAGACCTGTATGTGCACTGCTCACATATGGCTATAACCGAGCACTGCTCCTTCTGCTTGCACATTTTAGGGATGTGTTTATCTTACAAATAAGCTCTTACAATAATCTTACAGAAAGCGGTTAAAATAATCTTACAGATAAGCATTTCTGTATGCGTTCAACCGTAACCACGAGGGAGTTGACGGGACTTAAACCCACCTCCGATTTTGCAGCACCAGCCCCGTGGCCACACACCGGGCCGCGAAGAGCAGCAGCTAGCTGGGCTCACAACGGGGCTTTCTTAATAAATTCTGATTAATAGAGAACAAGTTCCTCCTCTCCCTGACCCTTTCGCAGCCTCTCTAAACCAGCCGCCCGAGCCTGCTTCAACACGTGTGTACCACCTGAGCCTTCTACCAATGTTACATGTCATTAACAAAACATAAACCAGCAGTCATATCTTAACGGGAAAAGTTAAATCTCTTTATGCAGTTAAATAAAGATACCTTGTCCAGTCATTAAGAAGTGATTAGCTTATCTAAGAAATGACAGCGCTAGTGCTGTCAGACTGGCACACAAACACTAAAAAGAGCAGGGATCAGATATCACATTAGGCTAATTATAAAGAGAAGACAAGACCAGCAGAAGCACAAAATAGCCATGTGGACAGTATTTTGCTGGATTTTTCCTTTGCACAGAAAAGGCTAAACTTTCTGCAAAAGAGAAATTTGAGTATTAAAAAAAATTCTCTTCTGGTTTTATTCATTTAGTACTGTATGTAAGCAGAGAGCACACATGCATGCAGTCTTCCAGCTTGTGTGACACAGTGGCCAAATCCTGACGAAGACCAGGTTTCTTAAACCTCACAGTAATCCTTAAATCTCTGCACAGTCAACCTGCGGGACAGTTCCAGGTCTCTTGGAGTCTTTGCACAACAGAAGGAGCAAGGTAGCACAGCTCATCCCGTGCACCTCCTGCTCGCCCCCTCGCCATGGCCACGTTCCTCCTCCTGCGCAGCCACAGAATCTCCCGAGCATTTTTGGAGAAAGAAATCAGGTTTACCCTCGCACTGCTGTCCACCAGCTGGATGGTTTCTACCTGTGTGTCCCCCTTCCCACTGCACTCAGTGGCTTCCAGTGCATGAACTAAGCATCGTCTCTGCAGCAACCACGCCATCCTTGAGCCCCATAAGGCAAGATTTATGGGCCGGCTGTCCTGACGCCTTACGTGTTTTACTCCCAGGTTATATTTGGGGAAAAAGCTCAGCTTCTAAGATCAGCAGACAAAATCCAATATACCAAACCAGCAGCTGCCCAAGAGGAAAAAGCTGCAGCAGCAAGCACCAAAGCTCTCGGGTCCTCGCTGGAGGGAGGTGTCTGCTCCTACCAGGGGTGATGGCTGTGGCTGCTCTCCGTACTCCCAGGTTTGTAAACCACACGAGTCTTTTCTCACTCAAAACACAGAAAAGCAGTGCTGTCCTTAGGATGCTGAAGACCCAGGGAAGTCCCTCAGAAATTTAACCCTGTTTTCTGGAGGATGCCCTAAACACTCATTGCCTTACAGCCCCAGTACCTTCATCCAGTGAATACGGGAAGTCCTTGCTCTGCGCCCACCCGACCTGCAGACGTGCAAGATCCAGCCAGCTTTGTTAGGACAGAGGCACTGAGCACCCAGCAGATCCTAAACCAGGGGCCACCCCACCACGCACGAATGCTGTCGTGAATGTGGCTGAACGCCCGCTGCTGGGGCAGTGCACAACCAGACCGCAGCTGTCTGAAACCTGCAAAAATCTCTGCACTTGAGAGACTTCGGAGGCAGAAAACTGGGTGCCTGGCAGTGTGAGGGACCTCCAGAATTAAGTGGGGGTTGTGAGCATCTCGATTTTCAATTTAGGCTTAAAGCATCAGTTTGGTGGGAGCGGCTGAGATGTAGACGCAGCTCTGGGCAGGCAGCTGCCCAGCTTGCTCCAGCACCCAGCTTACCACTGACCTGTGCTCCCCCTCCAGCCACGGCCAGAGGCAACCCCCAGCTCTGCAGGGGATGTGCTGATGCTGAAGAGATACCCGTCCTCTCGTGCCACGTGTCAGAACATCACCCACAACAAAGTTTTCCACCAAAACTAAAGTACTGGCCAAACGAGCAGAGGTCGGGACCCATGCTTGAATGACTGGTACAGCCAGAAATATTTGGTCACTGTTGGGGCAGAAGTGAGGTGGTTTTCCATTTTTAACACTTGTATCCTTTTAAAAGCTTTCATTTGCCGAAACCTAATATTAATAACGATGGCAGATCCTACTTTCCTTGAGGTAATGCCAATTTTAATGCATTTTTTTTTACATAGCTATAGTATTATTGAGGAACAAGTAGTAAGTGATAGATACTTTAATGTAATAGGAGTCAATATGTATTTATATGTGCTTTATGACTTAATCAATATTGCTACATTAGCAAGAATAAATATGGTGTTTCCTTTTCTGGCCTTGGAAAGAACAAATAAGGAAAGTCACATTATGAAGTTTAGGAATGAATAAAATCTCCGCATTTCCCAGACAATTCAGTAAATCTCTGACATTCATTTGTTCTCCAGGGCACAGCAAGTACCTCCCTGCACAGGGTGCTGAGCAAGCGGCACCCAGAGAATCCGCTTGGGACTTCAGTTCAGGTTTTTCCACAGATAGCTCCCTAAAAGTAATTTAAGAGAAGGAAACAGGCGCCAGCACAGAGTCTACATCCACTTCAGCATCCCGAATCTCAAGAGGAAGGGCTTCGCACCCTGAGCAAGGAAGGGGCTTACCACTGAAGAGCAAGAGGAGTTCACAGCTCGCATTACCCCCACGCTTCTGCAATCAGCACCCTCCCGAGCTGCGCATAGCCCCACACCCTAGCAAAAGGGAAGGAGAAAGCGCTCCTGATTTAATACAGCTCAACACATTCACTGCTGCAAAAGGCATAGGCTGTGACAGGCATGGGACATCCATTTTTATCACAGACAGAAACTTTTCCACCAGTTATTTGTTCTGGGGTACTGGCCTTACCCAATGCAGCAAAGAAGCCCAGCCACCCCAGCAAGACGTCCTACCACGTCAATCCTACACGTCCTACATATTCATCCTACACATCCTACATATTCATCCTATGGCTGCAGGCCTTTGGCTGGAGCAAACCTGCTGGGAAAGCTCATCCCCAGCTCCTCCCTGCACTTGCTGCCCCTGAGTCAGAGTCACGCTCCCGGCTCCTCCTTGGGTGCCTACCCCAGATAACAAGTTAACTTTGCATGGTGCAATGCCAGGTCACCTTGCTCCTGATGGACCAACGCAGGGAGCAAGAGCTACCATGCGCAAGTTGAGTCTGAGCGCCTTGATGGGATGCGGGACAAGACTGGCTTCTGATATTTGCTTTGAGTATCCCCAGACTGTGCCAGAAGAGAAAAGCCCATTCCTGTCACTACTGCTGGGAGCCAAATCCAGGCAGCATCTGAGAAAAAAAGCAAAGATCACAGCGATTGTTCCTGCCCCCAAACCCCCAAATCCCAGCAAGCAATATGCATTTCTGCTAGGACTGCCACGAACGCTGGCACTTCTGGGTGGAACAGAGTATTTAGCGCTTTGCCTTACTCATGATCTGCCATCTGGGATCTAATGAGGCGGACACAGAGTGATACTGGTCTAAAGAAACCGCACTGGGAAGCAGCTTACAGTTCAGCCTTCTCTAATGGCACTGAAAATGGCCCGAGCTCCACCTCTTCAAGCTCCTGTTTCCAACACCACACTTCAGGTCTCGAAGACCCCAGTGAGACTCCTAGCCAGGTACACTCCAGGGAGTCTAAGGCAGGTTCTTAATTTATCTCACCTGACCAACGATTCTCAGAGCGGGGCTTGTGTCCCTCGATGTCACCCAGCACACCTCCTCCCCCTGCCACACCACCCACGCGGTTGCTCACTTAAAAACCTCATTCCAACACTAGAAGAGTTCTATCTGAGACGGACGATTCAGTGCCTTCCATCACCAGCACTCACCCGACCAGCAGCAATCAGCCCAACTCAACAAGGACGCATCCGTCTTCGCTTCTGGTCGGTCGCAGGCCCAGCCTTCAGCAGAGACCGTCCCTGTGCTACGTGAGGCTGAGCTGCAAGGTGAACCTGAGATGTCTGTGACCTGAGATACCATTTGATGTGCTCCTCTAGAGGTGTAACCTCTGGAAATTCAGTTACTGCTTATTACTTCTACCTTTGGATGGAGCCAAGCTGGTTCTGTCTCCATCCTCCACCGTTGGCCTTCTGAGCTGCTCAAAACATGGACTTTTTTCCCAGAGCTGGGCTAAAAGGTTGTGCCAGCAGTGGTGAAGCTCCTGCGAGACCCGCCTTGGGCCAGCTGCCGTGTGCATCTCCCAGGCAGGAGCTGCCTGCTCACACCCCAGTGCCACCAACTGAATTAAACGCAGCCTCTTCCACTGCGACGGGCTTCTCCATCTCCTCCCGTCCCGCCAGGATTACCCCCACGGCTATCCTCTCGCCATTCTGGGTTTACTCTGGTTTCCGTGGGGTCAGAGCCTGCCCTTGCAGATCACTGAGCCGGGACTCACAGAAGGACAGGAGCAGGAAAAAAAAAAAATCTCCTCTACCCTCAATTTGGAGAGTTTGGCAGCATTTGTTTATTTTTAACGGATCGCCGCCGCCACATTTCAGACCTTTTCCTGTTGTGATCGTTAGAACTTTTAACTGGATCATAAATCTTTTATTAACGTTTGGTATTATACTAATTAAAACTGTTCCATATATGTATTATTAATTTCTCCAGCATTTCTTGCGAGGGTGACGTTTTTAGCTGGCTTAGCAGAATGCACCATAGTAAATAAGGAGAAACTCATTTCCAGGCAATTAGGCTTGCAGAAAAATAAGTTTCTTAATGGAGGGCACGATCATTACAAAATTTACCTAAATAAACAGGGTTTCTTAATGGTAACTCTTCAAGCTAAGTAAACAGATTGGTGTGGTAATGTCCTAAGCAATACTTAAATGTAACTGTTTAATAAATTGGTAAATTACTCATTTCATCTTAGAACAAAATGGTAATACTGTAGTAATAACCTAGTATATATTCTGTAAATATGAAGCATTATCGCTTTAGCTCTGAAGAAATCACCACAGTGATATGTCAGCATTGATCTAAAACTGCAGCATTTTATCTCAAGTTTATTACCCATTTTTGAGAATCGCTGAGATTTTCAGAGCATAATGGCAATAAAAGAAGAATTTAAAAAGCGCTTAAATGTGCATAAGTTAATCAGAGGTATCCTCGGGGGGAAAAGGAAATTTGGTAAAACATGAATTATAAGCATCATTTAAACTTACTTTGGACACTAGAGATAATAAATGGCACCATAATTTAGAAATAGCTTTTAACATCAATGACTGTAAGTAGCACTTTACTGTTCATAAGAATTGCAAAGCAACGGTGCTGAGGCCAATTTTATTAGCCATTTTTTTCTTTATAAAAGCAATCCAACCATTTCCAAACTGAGCAGACAGGAACAAGAGTTACGCGTTAATATGCAAAATGCATTTGAGTTTTTTTTTAAAATAGCCAGCAATAAATTTGCCAAAAGATACAGTCTGGAGACAACTGAATCATCACTGAAGAAGAATAAAGCTTTCTCGGGGTTTACATATTTGGGAAGAGCAGATAGGAGGAGAAGGAGGGAGAGAGGCTCCTTCCTCCATCCCTATTTACTGGGGAATGTCGCGGCACTCCCGAGGCGAAGGGGAGCAGCAGTAAATCAGCGGCAGGCAGCGCCGGAGGAACAAGGCTTCTCCTTGCTAACTTTTCGCGACGGACGAAGCGTCCGAGGATCACAGCGGTCCACACAATGCCCCATTAACACGCCTCCGTCCCAGCGACAGAGCGGCCCGCGGCGCATCCGTCAGAGCTATCAGTTATCAGCCCTCGCGCCATAAATGTTGGCCGGACAAGAGCCCCTTTGACCGCGTTCTCTGCGGGGGGGAGCTGCCTGGCTGCGGGCTGGGGGGACGCCGCATCCGAGCCCGGGGAGCAGCCACCCGGCCCCCCAGGTACCTGGCTGCAGCGTCATCTCCTGCCGCCCACCTCCCCGGGGCCGGCCGGTGGGCAGCCAGCAGAACAGATGCGAGCACAGGCTTCACCCTGGCAGTGCCGTGCGCGCTCACGGAATCTGCAAACCAACCCAGCTCAAGAATTAAAATTTATTTTAATTGTTTTCAGACTAATCCGGTGACTCGAGAGTAAGGGAGATTAATATTCTCGAGACTTTCCGTGTCTGAAGCGTCCTAGATCCTTGACACATGAAGTAGCCCTGCTGAGCAGAATGGGTCGTTAACTCTGAAACTCACGAGAAGGCAAATATCTATATTTTAATTAATTCACTCCTGGCCACTTTAGCATAATCAAGATCTAACTACAGTAGTTATCCCACACTGCCAAACCGACTCCTCTATGCTTTCATGGCTGCTGGGAGCCTCAGCTCTCCAGTTTGTCCCCCAGTAGCTGCTGGGACGTGACGTGGTTATGCACCATCCCTAAGATAAAATAAGAACAAGGTTACTTCTATTATTTCCCGGTGAAACAAATTTAAGCCAGACTGGTAACAGACTGTTGCTGATTTTGTGTCGGTGCTGGGAAGATTAACTCACCCACCAAAAGAGGAGCCTCAGCACAGAAACTGCGGCTGCACAACAGAATACGTAAGACGGGGGGAAGCGTCACACTGATTCACGAGAGCATCCTCTGCTCCAGGACTTCGCCTCGGCCTCCAGTGCAGCACATCTCCAGCGGGAGAGACCCCTCTGGAAGTTAAGAGAGAGCACGGGAGCACTTCGCGCTAGGTTGAACAAAGGGAAAAGCAGGAGGTGAAGCAAACCTGAGTTTCCTCTGTAGGACTCTGAAATGGCAGCGTCGAGCAAACAAGTGTGTCACCGGTTCTGACGGTGAGAAGCTAAAATTTTACAAATTCATACAAAAAAAAAAAGAACCCACAAACCAAAAATGGGAGCAAGAGATCCATTTTTACTGTGATTGGGCACTTAAATTTCAAATCGATTTGCCATCATCAGGAATGTTTCATTCAAGACTGGATCACTTTTTAGTTAACATCTCTTAGCTGAAATAAGGCTTTATTCAGGAGAAACATAATACCTGTGTTATTAGGCACTGAATTAAGATGAACTTGCCAAGGAACAACTGTATTTTCATTTACCCTTCATAGTTAAAAGCAAATCTTTGAATACCTTAGGCTGAATTTTTTAAGCATCCACTTAAATCTTCCTGTTCTAAGTGGACATCTTAAAACACCAGGGGTAGGTACCAAAAAAATTCTGAGATTCTCTGAAATCTGGCAACACATTTGTAATTAGAGAACGTGAGTGCTGTGCTCCGTGAGCCGGGAAAGCTCAGCTGAAGGAGTGAGCCTTGCAGCCCGTTTTAAGACTGGTTTAAGACTGGAAGCTGGGGGGGACGGGAGGACGGACAGACAGGCTTCCCAGCGATGCCGTGCGTCCCCCGGAAAGGTGCTGCACCACCGGCAGCTCCCAGCAGCAGCGACGCCCGTGAAACCAGCTCTGCCGTACCGTGTCTGGCACCAAAACGAGCAACGTGGAGCCTGGCTTCTGCATGACGACAGCGACGTTTCCAGCCACCCTTTTTTCCTTCCACATCAGTGGATATTTTGGCTTCTCGCTCCAGAAGCGAGCCTGCTGTTTTACTGCAGCTACAGAACCGGTATCTCTGCGTTCAGGTCCGTGTTTACTCACTGCGTCTGTAAGCGGTACAGACCGAAGGGACGATCACCTGCGCTGCACTCGAGTGGCACACAAAGCCCACGCTGGGGGGGGTAGGTGCAAGCCTAGCCAGCCAAAAACGTACAGCTCAGTCCGACCTCGTCGCTAGATCTGCAGTCCCGCTGCCTCTCCCGGCTCCCCACGTACGGCTGTCAGTCTAGACGAGCGTTTGCAATCAGGAAAACTAAATGCATGCAGTTATGAAGATGAGAACTCAAACCAGAAACGCGCGCTGCAGCATTTGGCAACCGACGGGACAGTTAAACGGTACCCGCGAGCCAGATTTTCAGTAAATCAGAACGGCTCCACGAATGCTCTGCCCCAGCGTACGAGCAATTATCGAGCGGCTCAGAAAACAGACTCGTGCAGCAAACGTCAGCACGCAGCGAGTTCCTCGTGCTGCCCCGAATCAGGCAGACCCTGTTGTTCCAAGCTGGCACTTACAGAGGGAAAGGAGGAAAAAAAAGCCCTGTTGGCTCTCCCTGAGTCACAGCAGGGCCGATCAGAAGTGAACGGCCCGAGTTTATTGGTGTTATTCTGAATTGACTTTGGCCTCTAAGCCACAGCTGACTGTTGTGGGGGTCCTTACTCAGCCCAGGCACGGGAGGCTGGATCCTCGACTGCTTTCAGTTGCGCTCAGTCCATTCGCTCCCCGGCAAGAACGCTGCCAGTTCCGATCAAACCCCATTGTACGATCATGACATTTGGGCAGCACAAGCCAAGTGCGGAGAGCAGCTGAGCTCTCCCCCTGCCTGGTGGGTTCAGGAAGAGTTACAGGTGTAGGATTTGGCTTGGCTGCTTTATTTTTGACTCATCTGTTTTCATCCATGTTTGAGCCTTCCATGACACACTGCTAAATTCCAGACACAGAAATTATCTTAAAAACAGATTTATCCTTTTGTAACGAAGAAAAAAGATAACGTATTGCTCTCTAACCAAGTGAAGTCTATGCAAGGTAAAAGCACAACCCTTCCGCAACTCCTTTCAGAGCCCCTCTCTGACACGCACCCCATCAGTGGGTGCCAGCCCCATGCCCTACCTGGGCCAGCGCACCAGCCATCCCTCCCCGGCGCCGGGATGCAGCGGAG
>Ga0181612_143468_pt1 | contig 12533 bp, 3 predicted proteins | sample HoacroProtozoa21_FD_119630 | JGI IMG/M metagenome (GOLD analysis project Ga0181612, IMG submission 119630) | Hoatzin crop microbial communities from Cojedes, Venezuel. Combined Assembly of Gp0051906, Gp0051904, Gp0051908 | reverse complement strand
GAATGTTTTACGTGGAATGGGTCTGGAAATAGTCAAATGCCCTGTACTAGCAGTATAATTTGATTCAAAAGAGCAATAAAATTATTTTCTCAATCAGTCAACCATTCTGCATGCACTAGCACAGACCAGGTTGCAAAAATCATTTTAACACTTGACGGCACAGAGTGGAATAATGAATAGCTCATGTTAGGAGGAAGATGAGCATTTTTGTCTGATGCTTGTAACTGGAGGCCAAAAATTAAGGGCAAAGGTTTCATCACTCACATTTTTAGAACTAGCACTTTCTGAATGCAATAATGCAAGAAAAAGAGCAATACATAGTTCAGAGTGATATTTTTGACTTAGCTAAACTCATAAGGAGATAAACAGCAAACTCAAATTTAACCTTTAAATAATAATGATAATCAGATTTGGAAACACTGAACATAAATAAACCAGTGGGGCCTAGAGCATGTCGCGTGACATTAAGCTGAAAAGAGCACCATCATGTTGCAATCATATTTGGAGCTGAACAAAATTATTTTGCTACAAATAGCTCTTAATATTAACTTAATATTTATCTATGGTTAAGGAAAATTATTTCTTTGCATCTTTCTGGTTGTTAGAAGTTGTTCCTGTTCATTTGATAGCAAAAATGCCTCACTCATCCTTGCCACTGCTAGACTGGGTAACATTCATTGCTCCTTCTGTCTCTGTTGCCTGATAACTCAGCAAGAACAGGGGAGCTGACAACTGGGAAGGAGCTGGTCTTAAAACAAGGCTTTAAGGTTAACTGCAAACCAAGGAAGAAAAGACATGGAAAAAGAAGATAAGAGATAAATACAGGGACAGAAAATGAGGGAGGAATACAAAAATCAGGAAGTGAAAATTCAAGGAGCACAGAGAATACATGGAGAGAGGGAAAGAAAATGTAAATATGTGTTGAAAGGTAGCAGAGATGGCAGATGAAAGAAGCACCTATTTTTTCTTTTATTTTGCTGATCGGTCTTTTTTCTTTATCCTCATCCACCTCTAAAACTGCTGAGCTCTCACGTCAGTATTGGTGGTAATAATAATATTCCTTCCAAAAATGATGTTTTTTGACCACTTTGGCAGTATGTTGGTTAAAAGACAGCAAGTTATGCTGGGATATTGTGTAAAACTTTTAAAAATGGGATTCTGAGATAAAATATAATGCATTTTAGGTGTATATGATATTATACATAATGCCAGGACTCTGAAGTACAAACATGACTGCTATATACACTGTGCTAATCTTGGAGGATTGTGCTGGGCAGAGATGCTGTGTCTTGGGAGTCAGGGAGTCCTCAGGAGAATCCTATACAAAGAAGGAAATAATTCTTGTGCAGTTGGTCCAAAATGCTGAAAAGCAAGATAGTAAAAGTGGAATCTTTTCTCCTCTCTTGCTTCCTCGGAGTATGGCCCCAGCTGTGGGTTGAAGACCCCCAGAGGCTGTGGCAATTTTGCCTCGACAGTGTGACCATATTGGCAGTAAGCAGTGAAGGTGAGGGAAGAAGAAACTCCTGGTACTGTCCTTGTCTCTGAAAGCTCTTTTGCGAAATAGGTAATGCATTAGTGGGTGCTTGTGGTGGATATTTTGTTTGGTATGTGTTTCGTGCAGAGTTCAACTGGCAACTCCAGCATCATTGCAGACCAACTGTGCAACTTGCAGAATTTTTGGTGTATTTCTAGTTGTTGTGCTTTATTCTACAAATTAGCTTTACATATTTTAGTATTTAGGCAGAATTTCTGTTGTGGTCTATTTGTGCATGGACTTAAAATCCTCACAATTAGCATTACAAGATGAGATGCTTTCTTATAAACATAGCTTCTGTTTTTCTATTGTTTGGTATATTGCATAAAGTCCTGAACTTATCTGAATCATATGCAAAGTGAAGCAGTAATATGTAGCTCAGGAGTTCTGGAAAGAAGACTTAGGATAGTCTGAGGTCAATTCATTTCCTGTCTTTGCTAGAGTGATAAAAAATGAGGAGCTAATGAAGTAAAAAAGTCTTTTTCAACTTTCTAGCAAAAGGACACACAGGAAAACGTAGTTGAAAAAAATGCCTGACTTTCTTTTACAATCGTGACTTTGGGGGGAAAATGCCTGGGTATTTTACATCAAAATGTCATGGTCTTAAGTCTATCAAATTTACCTATAACTGCTTGACTATCACAAGTCACTGAAGCAGGGTGATGCACTTGTTAATTTTAACAAATAACATTCCCCAAAAATAAAATCCTTAAACCTAAGAAAGAATTACAGAATTTTTTATTAAGTAACTCTGAAATATTCTGTGGTCTAGTGATATGTCCCTTAAAATGTTAGACGCTGAAAAAAATGCCATCTTCAGCAATGAGAGTTTTTTGTGCTAAAATATTTGTAAGTTACTACAGATAATTTCTGTATTAACATAAAAACATTAATATTTTTTCATCATTAGATTTTTCACCTATCTCTCCTTCAAAGATTTCCTTATTTGTGTTCACTTTAATACAGTTCAAGTTAATCAACAAAAGTAGATGTGGCAATGCTTATCTATCTTGGTTAAGATGAAAAGATCAGTACAGGAAGAACACTATTTTCAGATACAGCTGTGTTATTTTGGGGATAATTTGTCTAATTTTTCTGAACGGTTGTAAAAAAGTTGCTTATCTTCCTCTTAAGATAGTTTATAGAATTCTAATGATTTCTTAATGTATATAAATAAATCATCCTTTCTTGTAATAAGTCAGCAGCCTAGAACTTGCTTCTGATTCCACAGAATTCTTTTAATAACGTTATGCAAAATCCCACAGAGGCTTCCAGAAGGTCGAGTAATCCACTTTCTAATTAGTTATCAGCTGATTATCATTAGCTTGTAATGAACTGTCACTGTCATGTATATGATCTGTCCTGTGACTGGAGAGGAGAGTGGAGCCCACTCTGTTTCCTGTAGCCCAGCAGCAGCAATGCCCGTTCGCAACAGGTCGACAGAGATGGAGGTGCGTGAACTGAAGGACAAATCATAGCTGTCAGGTCTCAATTATTTTTTTGGAGTGGGCATACCTGCAGTAAAGAAAGAGGGGTCTGTATTTTTTATGTGTGTATTTGTGCTTCTTGAAAGTGGGTTATTAAAATAAGTAATACCCCAAGGACCAGAATGCGAAGAATAGTGGCCGCCTTCCAGCGAGGAAATCCTGTCCTGCTCCTTGAGTGCATTTGTTTCAAATGGAAAAAACTGCAGATTGAATTATGAAAATAAGTATTATAAATCCTTGATGTAAGTTGCTTATCATTCCCCAGAAGTCATTTACCGTAAGTGCACAGTAAAGTGATTATCTCTTATTTGTTATATTTTTGAGAGTTTTTGAGTACAGAAGCTTCGCAGCTGTTTCAAAAATATGCCATCACCTGCAGTTTCTTCCTTGTTAGTGCCAAGCTATCTACCTCTGTGCATATGTTCCTTCAGCTACCACTAATAATAACAATAGAAACATGTTTTACTGCCTATTGAGGTTTAAAATGCCGAATTATAGCATGGCAGGCTATGAATTATTTTCAAATAGACAGTAGATATAAATACATTCACGACATCTCTCATTCTGAGCCATAGGTTGAACTTTAGACAGGAAAATTGTAATCTAAATGCTGAAATTATGTTGGAAGTGAGGAATCAAAGAAATGGTGCTTAATCTTTTCCTTCATGATACGCTAATCAGTGACTTTTATTAGACACTTAGAAGCAGATATTTACAAATACTAAATATCAAAGATTCTTGTGCTTGAAACTTCTGCACTGACAGAATTGAGAAGGTTCAAACCTAACCTTCAAATTCATTTTTCATCAGTACCTTTCTCTGCTTAATAGTCCTTTTTCTCTTACTGTTGCTTTGTGGTGATGAAAAACGTATTTTGTCTTTGTGTGAGTCCTAGAAATAAGACTTGCAATCATAAAATGTTTTGCCACTCTACCTTAGTGCCGTGCAAGCAATCAGACAAAAATTTCAGTCTGCCAAGCAATAGTCAACAGCCATCATGGCAGCTGATTTTGTGTTGACCGAAGCTTCTAGAATGAAAGCTTGTTTTGCCCTGGGAATGCCGATACCCTCAACTGCTCAACAAAAGATCAAGGTGATTAAAGCTAAATGTAAGGTAAAGTTTGTTACATGATGACATTTGTTAGACTGCAAATCATGAAGGGTAGAGAATGTAACAGTTAATATGAAAGTATATATATGCTACATATAGCATGGGTAACAGAATAGGAAGGGATTATAGTCCCCCTGAAAGGGGCCTATAGGAAAGATGCCGAAAATCTTTTCAGCAGGGCTTGCTGCAGTAAGACAAGGAGCATTTGCTTTAAACTAAGGGAGGGTAGATTTAGGCTAGATCTAAGGAAGAAATTTTTTACTATAAGGGTGGTGAAACACTGGCACAGGTTGCCCAGAGAGGCAGCGAAGGCCCCATCCCTGGAAATAGGCAAGGACAGGTTGGACTGGGCTCTGAGCAACCTGATCCAGTTGGAGATGTCCCTGCTCACTGCAGGGGGTTGGGCTAGATGATCTCTAAAGGTCCCTTCCAACCCAAAGCGTTCTATGATTCTATGATTCTGTAATTTCTTAACCCTCTACCTTCTTCCTTTAACATCAATAAATCCATTAGATTAGAATTCTATACAGATTTTTTTAATTTAAAAAAAAATAATCACTCATTTTGTTAGTGTATTTTCAGTTGTATTTTGGGGTTATCTCATGAGACAGAAACGCTATGGTGTTGGAAATACTGTTGGTATAAATTACTTCAGAATAAAACAAGTGCTTTATTAGCAGCATCAAATATAAGCTATTTACCTCTAATGGAAAGTCAGGCTTTCAGCTGGAGAATAAGTTGCAAAATTCTGGTAGGGAAGCTGAGTTTTGGCATTATCAAACTGACCACTGCTGACATGACTACCTTTTCTTCTAGATTGCATTGAAATGTAAACCCAGTGAATTGGCAAAATGACAAACAAGAATATAAAAATAAATCTTCAGAGCTGGAAAATATGCATTGGCAATGTCTCATTGCCCTACTATGCTGCTTTAAGGACTGTCACCCAGACAGCATAAGCTAACTCAGAAACTGAGGTGGCTGACCATAACATCTACTCTAGGATGGCCTTTGTGAGACCATGTCCACCAAGCTATGACTGATATTCGTCAAAGAAAAAGAGTTTAATGGACTTGAAAGGAATTTTTACAGAGTCATTTAGGACATGCAGCTTGAGCACAGCTCAGTGCTAAGCTGGAGCTGGTAAAGAGAATTGGAAAGCTCCAGGCCACTTGGCAAATAAACAATGTTCATTTCTTCTGCTGCAGCAGGCACTTAGATGTCATATTGGGTTGTCAGGGTTGAGGAAAGAACATCAATAAACCTTTACTGAGGATAAAATGAAATATGAATTTCCTTGGAAAATGATATTTAGCTGAATCAAAGCCAGGAAGTGACCATGCAGGTAACTGGACAGATGGACTTATTAAATTTCTTTTTGAAAGTAAACAAAACAAACAAAAAAACCCAGCAATGTAGAAGCCATTCTATAGATACAAATATTTTGAAAATACTAACCTCTTTGGGAGGGTTCTAATGTGTCTTTTTTCCTTGCTATTTGTTTTGTGAGTTTTGTTTTTTTCGTTTTTTTTGCAATACTTCATGTACATATCTACAGGGAAAAACAGTCCTGCTCTAGACTCTTCAGATGTTCTTGCATATTCTCAAAAGTAGCAGGGGAAGTTACTTTTGATAATCTTACCCAATTTTACGCTTTCAATTTCTTTACAAGAAAAAAGAAGACAACAACAAGAAAACATCTGTGCTGTGCCACTGAAAAGCAATTGCAAGGAAACAGTGCACTCAAAGGTGAAGGCAAGGGAAGGGGTGGCAAGCAGAGTGCATGCAAAGTTTCACAGGAGCCCTTCTGTTGGGTGCACTCACCCGTGCGCAGGTAGCGGCGACCCAAGGCGTGGGGCTGGGATGGGGCTGGCGAGGCTGCTCGGAGGGAGCGCGGCCACCATCGGTCCCCTCCCGGGCCAGGCCGTGCTGCCGTGCTGAATGAAGTTTAAGAATTTCTGAAAGGCTTTTGATTGGAACTAATTGCTGTACTTTGAGGATGGAAGTGGAAGAGATGGAAAGGGGAGGATAAAGGAAGAATTCTTACACTGCAGTGTCGACCCAGCTTGGCTAGGTTTTTATCAGCTGGCTGGTTCTATTCCTGGTGTAGGATGTTCCTAGTGGTACTGATAAGGGTGGTAGGATGATGCTGAGCTCAGGGTAGCTGCCTAAGCATATAATAAGCCTCTTACATGATTTAATTATTGGACTGAAATTTTGCTTTGTTCCTTGTAGAAACTCTAGGCTTAAGTTTAAAATATAAATTCTGTAAAATGTGCTTATGCTACCTGTGTCTCATTATGTTCCAGTATCAACAAAATGGAATTCAAGTAACAGTCTTACTTTGTATTCATTTTACTCACCATAGTTTTTCACATTTAGGTTTGGTTCATAATTAGAGTCTCAACTGTAAAATTCTTTTTACGTATAGCTTATCACTTATGAATCTGTATGTGTTTTGCTCACTTAATCTAGGTTTAATCTGGCTTTTTAAATGAGTGTGTATTGCTGCTTCTTCAGATTGTTACAACAGTAAGGAACGGTATGTCTTGGATTACCACAAATAGGACGAAGAGCACACTGAAGTCATGCCTTCAAACAATCTCCAGTACAGTCCATCAGGCAACTTTTTTAAGTGCCACATTCATTTTAAAACATAAACCAGACAAACAGCAAGGAAAATGAGATGTTTATTATCTGATTAAAGCTGTATGTTGTTTATAATTAAAAAATGGGCTCTTATTCCAAGAGAACAATAGACAAAGCTGGGAACTCCTACCTGGAGAGAGAAGATTTCGTGGCAAACTTTTTGACTTGTTTTGAAGTCTGGAGTCAATCGATTCAGTATATTTTCTTTCATTCTATCTACAGATTATATAAAAAAAGCATGCATGTGTATCTTTTAAAATATTGGCCTAGATTATCAATTGTAGACGTGACTAAATCATAAAGCAGGAAGGTCATAAACCAATTCTGCTGCATGTCTTGTCGTAATTTAGGACAAATTCTGTTACAGGAAGCTGGAAGAATCTCCTTGACATTCATGGTTGTTATTTTGGAGCAGTAGTAGTTTGCCAGAAGGGAAAATGCTTTGCTTCAAATCAGTGTGAAGATTTGCAACTGAATCCATAACCATCTTACGGCCGAAGATTTTGGTTCTCTCAGTTATTTTCCTGACACTTGGAATTCCGGTAGCTGAAAGGATATGAATTCCTCATTACAGCTGAGAACTGAATCCTATAACCATACCACCTGTTATGGTTAAACTACCTGCCGGTTCCTAATGATAGGAAAATGTCTCTCAAACAAAGTAGAAAGTTTGTAAGAATAATTATATTTGTAGAAAGTTGAATCACACTGTAGTGTATACATAATGTGTGTGTATGTTATATACATATATGATTGTTGTATGTATACGTGCGTTCATATGTATGTATAAAACATATATGTATTAGTAAGTGTGGTAACATTTGAAAATGAGACAGCCCTAAAGATTGAGTTAAATATAGTGTCTTAAGAAAATAAGGAAATAAAGCAAGGATGGTGATACATTAGTAGAGGTCGAGATATAAGAAGCAATCTTGGAAACAGACTGGGAACTGGTGTTGCAATAGCTTAAACTTACTATAACATTGTATGAGATTAGCCATACCAGATTAGAAAACAATTACTTCTCATTCAGTACCTGAACTTTGACACCAGTCTGTGGCAGGCAAGGAAGGGGCAAGAGGCAACCATATTATTATTCGCTCAGGTATACTCCTACTCTCCATTAGCCAACTATTATTTTCTTGAATCATTCTTTATGGTTTTTTTTCCCCTGAATTTAGAGAAATGTTTAGAGCCTATGCAAACTGAGGCAATCATTTTCCTCCATGCACAGAGTTTAACTATGAGCAAAGTGATAGCGTATCTTCTGTTTTAAACTTCCAGTCATATGATTTCAGTCCTTTAATACCATTTCTGGTTTATGACAAACAGTAAGCACTCATTCCTTATTCATCTGCTTCTTGACATCCGTGATTTTACAGACTTCACTTACATGGTTTAAAGGTCAGTTCTTGTACGGAAGTGTTTGTATGTCTTTGAGAATCCTTGCTACCTTTCTTTGCTTCTTTTCAAGTACTATTATCCTTCTGGGGATATGAGGGCCAGAGCTATTTTATACTCTCTTCCTTTTCTTATCATTCTTAAACATTTTGGTTTTATTTTTTACTCTTTAGGGTTGTATTTTCCCTTTAGCTAATATTTTCATATAACTCTTCATTTTAATTGCAAGATTTTTTTCTAAGTAGTAAGGATAACAGTTGGTACTTACTCCTCTTCAGTGTTTACATGAAAAAAGCCAGGTTTTCTGCAGTGTGCATTATTTTATTATTCTCAGTATTGGTTTATCTATCATACTATGAAGTATTATCGCATTAGTCTTCTGCAACTTTTGACACTTTTTTCAACATTCTGACTACTCATTTAATAAAAAATTATGCTTATTCATTTAAGGTTTGAATAAATGCTTCAGAATTTAAAAATAAAAATAAACACATGCATTTCCGTTCAGTGTTTTAACTCTGCCAGTGGTAAATTTTTAGTGTGATCAGTAAAGCAACACAGTTGCTTTATCCCAGTTCCTAGAAGAATCATCTACAAAATATTAATCTTCACTACAGTTGGTTACTCTTGGAAGTATAAAATCGCATAGTAAAATAACTGAAGGATAGTAAGGAATTCTTCATATTTTAAAGGAGTAGAAAGAAGACAAGACCAGACTAGTAGTCATCTTGTCTAGTATTTTCTCTCTAGTACTGTGGAAGTTAATATGTTTCAGAGTCCTGTAGCAGGCATATTCGCAACAACCCATTTGGAGAGTATATTCCTTTTTATATCTGTCACACTTTACGGCTTGAAACAAGAAGCTTCAATCCTTCATCCTTCAAGTCATTACCATCACTCTTCACGGCATAAGGTAATCCTTAACTGACAAGGCACAAAGATATGTTTCAAGGAGGCAGATTACGCCGTCATTTTCCACCATGGGTGTGTTGCATCTTTTTCTGATGTATGTGACCCTGGCCAGTGTTAAAGACAGAATGCTGAACTAATCACAGGTCTGCTCCAGCAGACCTACCATATAAGATGGCAGATGATCCAGCGTATGCACAGCATTTCCTGTCTATAGTACATCAGAACTTAATTCCAGCTGAAAATATATGGTAATGTGTATCAAAAAGCCAACTGACTGTACTTACTTACAAGTTACACAGTTATATAATACTGGATTTCATACCCTTAATGCAAGCTTTGCAAGTAGTCATTAATACTTTTTTTTGCTGAAAGTCAAGTTTGTTGTTTCTGCTTTTTTCACAGAACTTTGTTATGAGAAAAAGCTTTTCAATTATTATTATAAATATTTTCCTTGTCTGTGTGGAATGTAGAAAACAACTGCAGACAAGCACCTTTTTTTTAATATAAAAGTGCCAATCTAATAACTGAACATAAAAATTGTTCTTTATCTACAAATATTTTCAACAAAGAAAAACTAGGACAGTTCAGTTTCCTCCTCCATCTTGACTAAGTCTCTGTTCTGTATTTACTAAATCATTTAGCACCTGCTTGCCAAGTAAAAATGGGTACAATGATATCTTTCTAACTCACAGGGGTGGTGTGATAGATACACTAAATCCACTAACCACACTACTGATCATCTGATTAAAGATCTGAGACCAGTGATCACCCTAATCCAACATGGTTTTCTCAGTCAAAATCCTCAACTGTCCTTTATTTAAACTGCTTCAGAAGAGATACTGAGCCACCAGAAAAGTCAAATATATATTGCTAGCGTGCATGTATTTGGGGCTGTCCTGTGAATCAAATTCAAAGTATTTGAAATGATCTTGACTCCTCTGTTGACTTTTTAAAGTGTTTTGTAGTATTCATAGTCTTATAGAGTTGAGTTCAGACAAGACCTTTAGGTCACTTAATCTAACTGCCTATAAACCATACGTCAAGACACTCAGTCGGGAAATCCTTTAAATTTTGTCTGACTACAGGAGGCTTGTCTAGCACACATTTTCTAAAAAGATCAGTTTAAATTTTAAGCCACCAGGAAAGAATTTACTGTTTTCCGTGGAAAGGTTTTGAATTACAAATGCTCGAGGGAGGATATTTTAATACAGGGTTTTTTCCTGCGCAGTATGACAACACTCCAAGCAGGCACACTGCAATTTTTGTGGGAGGAAAAGGGTGTTGACATAAATACTATTACTTTAAAATGTCCAGTGTGATCAATGAATAGGAGGGAGTACCATGCCAAGATATAGTCCCAGCTTTAAAAGGCAACATGCCTACACTCAGAATAACATGAGATACTTGGGGTTATATCTGTAAGGAATATAGGTTTTTATTTTTCTAAATTAATTATGTCCATCAACTCAGTTTCTCTTACTCTAGAGATACATATATAATACTTACAAAACTTCCAAACCTGAATACCTTCCTTCTGTCTGCATTGGAAAATTCAGGTAACATGTACCTGAACGAGGTATTTTTTTCCTATTGCATTTGTCTGTTCAACTGTTTTTTTTCTCATATATATATTACAAAGCATGTTGTTCTAGAGCTCTGCAAAGTATCTTCATAACTCTTGTAGATTAATCTGCAGTTAATTAAATTTGGTGTCCTAATAATAATGAAAGTGTAAAATAAATTAGGAGAGAGTTTAGGACAGGGTGGAGCAGTCCAGTTCTGGGTTGAACTTCTGAGATTATTGACCCCTTTCTTAAATCTGTGTGGATTCATGGAAAAGGTCAGCTTATTTCTACATATTCTGCAAAGTATTTTGTATATTAGCTAATATACAAATTTGAAAAAAATGCCATTTCCAGATATCGTTGCCATGTAGAATTAGGTGTGCTTGTGAAGGACAATACTACTCTCTCATAAATAAGCTATGTCTTTCTTGATCATCTGTATGTTATCACGTAGCATATTAGAGTTCATATAGTTCTAAACTGTGATTTTTTTCTGTTAGAAACCCCTTTATGCTTAGAAATTACTGTCTTTGGTTTTGACACTATTTTTATTATTGAGATTACTGTCTTCGTTTTGATTACACACTGTTTTTATTATTAAGAGTGCATTCTTATGTAACATACTTTCACTAGCTTTATATCTGTGTTCTCTAGTTTTCAGTTTCCCGTGATTCCACCAAAGACACAGATCTCTGGACTTTGTTCTGCTGTATAGAGTGCAGAGAAAAAAAGTATATCCAACTTGAGTAAATATTCACAATTTTACACCAAAATGTAGCCTAACTATCAAAGACTGACTAAAGTCTTGTTAACCAACATAGTGTGCACAGAATAGCAAAAGCTGTGTGAAGTCCCTTGTCGGTGAAGAAATACATCCAAATTCTGCTCTCACCTGCATGTGTGCAAGGACAGAACATGTCTGTCTGCCTGAAATTTCTGCAAAGAATGGGACTCTGCTGTGATGTTCTTCAAGGCACAGAGCAGAATGAGCTGCACAGCTTGAGTAAGAAACATGTCAGATGAAGGAAAAAAAGCACTGGTATATAATTTTTTTTTTTTTTTTTCATTCTGCTTCAGTCCTAATCGTTTTTAGAAGTGCTTACCAGAATGGTGGTAGCTCTTAGCAACCCATGCATTACAGCCCACAGTCAGATCTGCAGGGAAGCTTTTTTTTACAATACACTGTTAAGGACACAGACTGTAATCCAATTTTTTTCTAATATCTCTGACTTTCTAGGAAGTATAATTCTCCAGATTCATTCCCAATGAGACATTTTCAGCATTAGTGGGTTAAATCCCTATTTGGCTTAAAGGCAGTGCTCCTATGTTGTAGGTTTATTTATCAGCATCGTCTACAGTTCTAAAGAATTCAGCCCGTAGACCTGTGTAGACAAATATTGAAATAGTTTCTCTCTTCTAATGGCCATTGGTTTAAGGAATGACTGACTTTTAAATAGTTTAGTGACCTTTTATGCTCTGGAGTAATTTTTCTCAATATCCTCTACAGAATGATTATAGGTTTGTTGGTTTTGCATTTGCTTCGTGATTCTGGGGAGCTAGACAGAACACACTCTTCCTCACGATTGTTCCTCCTTTATCAAGGCATACCAAGGTTTTCAGACATTGATGTTATTTCTCTCTTTTTATGTTTATTACTGGAACTTCTGATGCACTTGGAGACTCTGCAAAGCTCCACGTAACAGTATTCATCTATTCATTGGCCAGACTCTTTTCAGTGGTGGCCAGCGACAGGACAAGGGGCAATGGGCACAAACTGAAGCACAGGAAGTTCCGTCTGAACAAGGTCCTGTGCAGCCTGCTGTAGGTGACCCTGCTTCGGCAGGGGGTTGGACTAGATGACCCACAGAGGTCCT